>Ga0307514_10000380_pt1 | contig 101674 bp, 93 predicted proteins | sample 16_EM_MG_FD_203088 | JGI IMG/M metagenome (GOLD analysis project Ga0307514, IMG submission 203088) | Populus trichocarpa ectomycorrhiza microbial communities from riparian zone in the Pacific Northwest, United States - 16_EM | ecosystem: Host-associated > Plants > Roots > Unclassified | place... | reverse complement strand
CGTTCAGTAGTTGGAACACTGACGTCATATAGACTGATCAGCGCTTTATCGCATCGTATTAATATCGTGTAGATATTAATGCCTCACCATACCAATTTGGCTATTCGGCAATGCTTCAGAGATTTACCTCGGCGACCCACCGATACTCTGCCAATGTAGATTATGACACCCTCTTGGGGTTGCGATGCATAGTAACTCAAAAGTTATGAGCAGGGTCGCTTCAGGCCTCTTATCTTCAGCCAATGCCATTAATCCCTCACGCACTACGAGCTTAGGATCCCGACTTCGGTGATCCGGGGAGTGCGCGCATTATTCTCTGTCTCTGAGAAACGGAGTGCGACGATCCCTCTTAATCGCTCATTGTATGACGCGTGCTGCACACCCGACTTTCCGTCGTCGTGATGTGTTGTCCCGCTATCAAAGGTTGAGTAGGTGTAACTAATAATCATGCGCACCGCTGATGGTTTTTCACATCCCGGTTATGGCGACATAATTGCATCATCTTGCGAATCCGCTTGATAAGGCCGCCCTTATCAAATCGTCACATATGGCCCAGATGTAATCCCGCTAAGGACCGTCTGGCTAATGACATGAGCTGATACGCAAGAAGGTGTTTTGCTTCGTGGCCAATGGTATCCACTTCCGAATGGTAGTCACGTGTACTTGCTTCAGTCAAACATGTATTATTACCACTATCAGGGGAGAACCCCTAACATCAGCAGGTCGGATTTTGAGACAGGTCTGGAACCGAACCGACTTGTTTTTGTGGTCCACACCCAGACCGCTGGTGGGTTACCCGGACTCGTTGCTTACACTAGCTTCAAGACATTCTTGAGTATCACCATGTCGGTTTCTGTCTATAGTCCTGTCAAATTGTATTCCAATGTAAACTCCAAATGCATTAACTGACCACTGTTCTATGACATCTTGCTGTATAGAGGGTTACTAATCATTTACCTCAATATACAGTACTCAGTATACTCCTCATCCAGATTCTTGTATCCAATGTTATGCTTGGATATGGCTTGAAGTTAGTATTGCTTGTTGTGGATACTGTTTATCCAATAACAAGATATTGGTCTTTATATATACCGTCTATTCGGCAACAGAACCTGGACTGATACACAGTTGATATGGTTAGTGATGTTGTCCATGCAGCAAATCATTACCCATAATATAGTATGTGGCAAAACAGAAGGTTACTTTTTGTCCTGTTGCATGATATACTGTCAAATTAGTTATTCGATGCTTGTTACCCTGCCTTTCTTTTTCACTAACTACCTGAACCTTACGTGCATATTTCTTTGGATACATGTCTACCAACTATCAATGTGTTCATTTTGAATTGTCCAAATTTTTCAATTGCACTCAGTTTTCTAAAATCACTGTATATGTGGTATTAATATCTGCAGCTGAAACAGATTTTCCCTTACCTATATTAAGCTAATTTGTCATTTGATAATCCTGTTATACTACTTGCCCAGAAATACAGCAATCTACATTTCTGCCACTTGTTGAAACGACTGATCCTGGGTTAACACATTCTGATATGAAATTGCTTTACAGTAAACTGATATTGTTGACAACATATCAAGGTTATGCTTTCTTTGCTGCCAAAGGCAGATCAACAATTACAATAATATACTGCATTTTATTTGGTCTAAGCACAATCTGGTCATGAAACTATATCCAGAATAGTTGCAATCTTGATATTCCATAGTTGAGATTGTGGCTGGAATCTCTTCCAAGAGAGATATTTAAGTTATCTTACCAGTTTACCAGCAGCAGAAACTGCAGAAGGCATATTCAATTAAGAATCCAGATTGAGTTTAGCATTATCTTGTAGAGATAGATGTACTAAAAGTTCACCTGCAGTTGAAGAGCCTTGGGATCTGTGTGCTGGTGAAAGCATTTGAATTTCATATACTTGCTATATACTATATATATTCAGAGGTAATGGGTATCTTGGACAAAGCAATATTTACAAAATAATTTTTTCAGATACTATTGAAAATTCAATGCATATTGACTATTATGCTGATTTGGATGTAAGACAAACAATTAAATAGAATCCAGAAATCGACAGTGTAATGGAGCGTAATGAAATTCACCCAGGCCAGAATGTAAGTTCAATGGCTATATAATCATACAGTTAGAGACTATTAAACAATTGTCTGTGCAGTGTATTATTTGATAATAATTGAGGATCATGTTCTACAGATTACAAATTGTTACCATGGTGTTGTTGTTGCAATCCAAAACAGTACTCTACTTCATGCCATATTATATGGTTAAAATGGACATGATTTGTTCCATATTGCACAAAGCGATGTCTTTAAGTGTGGATCAAATGCAAACTCAATGAAATCATTCATAGAGTATCCATATAGAACTTCCTCTCAGCAGCTGTGAACAGTCTTATTTCTCTTGATTGCATCAGAAGTAATAGTGTTCTGCCCTGCATTCACTTTCTGAAACCAAGTGGAGGCAAACAAGTCTTAATCACTGCCAATCCATCTTTGTAATAGTAATTTGTTCTCAGACTAGAAACAAGACTGCAGCCCACCTTCTTATTCCTCAATGAATATATGGGTCATCTCAGGGAAATGAAATAACTTTGGCCGGTTTCCAGTACAATCAACAATAACTGATCCAAGTTGCAAGGTAAGAACCACTAAATGTATCAAACGTAAACTATATATCAACCAAATCGCCAGTTTATTTCTTGAGAGACCCTTCAGGAGGCAGTACCAGTGTGTACTACTTATTAGGTATCCTATAAGAACTTTCGTATTTCAATCCCAAGTTTGTCTAAAATGATTAATCAATTATCAATACATATCTTGTTTAAACCAATCTACCAGTGGTACTATAAATTATTTAGAAGCTTTCTCGACAACCCACCTACTCATTATATGAAATAATATCATTCATTAGAAATGATCGCTTAAGGGCAGAGTATACATATTCCAAGGGAAACATATACAATGGCAACCAAAAATTCAACATAGCCAATATTGAATGATCAAGAGATTAGATTCAAAGTTACAAGGTAGTATAGAGATGTCCTTACTATGCAGTTGTCCTTTTGGGGTTAAAAATAATTACTGTATAATATATATAGCCAATATGATTTTTCAAGAAAACCATTTGAGGGTTCAAAAAATAACTTGAATATATACTACATCTTTCTGGCACTTTTTAAAGTGTATTGCAGCTGCAAAATTGCCAAGCAAATGCTATTTAACTCGCATTTCAACAAATAGCTACTGAGACTCTCCTCATCAGTAATCAATACCTTTGTATAGAGTCTTACCCGCACTCATTTCAATAAATAACACACTTACCATATAACATTTTTGGAATACGATGCACATTGACTATGAACTTGCAATATATTTCATGATCAAAATGAAATTAATTGTTATGAACCACTTTGAAGACTACTATGAATAGTATTACCAATTGCACTAAATAAAGAGTATTTACCAGACAGAATCATACAATCTGTAGACATGGAAAATACCAAACCAGTAATATGTGAGTTTAATAAATATACTTCATTGGCAATTTCATCAGCTGGTCTAGTCAGAACCCAGCTTCAGATAGTTTATGTTGTGCACCTGAATATGTGGACTATCACACTGTAGAACAGATTGAACCAAAGAGGTTCAGTCCAATATATACATTTGACTAAACCTAAATAAACTCTTGTAGAATCTCAACCAGACCGAAATATATAGGGAGTTTGATAGATGACAAAGAGAAGGAATTTAACAATAAGTATTGCAGGTATTCAAATCAATGGAATCGATGGCATCCATTCCGATTATTTCATTCCATTCAACTGGTCCAAGCAGTTAGCTATCTAATAAATTTGTAAAGATATCAATATCTAGATAGTAGACTGAATCATATAATATTCTATTTTAATCTGGAAATGGACACCACATTATGTTCTCAGTTGACAACATCTGACTCATGATAGACAGTTGAATGTGTGATCATCTCCAGATATACAACCTATTACACTACAAAAGAAATGTTCAAATATATCCAGTTTCTTTTTAAATATCTTCCATTTGAGGTACACCTTGATTTGAAACATATTTGCATAGCAAACTCTTAGGGTCCATAAATATACATCAAAACAAATGCCAGAAAGTAATGTTAGAAGATAGAAAATCTAGCACAGTCATCGTGCCAGGCTGTAAGGGGCAGAATGGTATTAAGAAATAAGTGAAAGCAGAAATACTAAAACGCGGGTAACTCTGCAGCATGTGGGAATGTCGTGAGATGTATGTGCAATTGTGGTGGGACTAGTTAGTATTATAAAGCAGTGGTCTCAAGAGTTCCAACATCAGTCAAGTTGGCATAGTGATTGTGATAAGAATAATATTAGTGGTGTGTAAAGTTAGAAATGACAATTTGGATGGCATATCAGAGTATGTAGAATTATTTGAGGGTGGCAACCAAAGTGTATATAAACATAGTTGTTAGGTTTTCGAGAATTTCCTTGTCGCATTTCTTTACTTCTTGTCTTATATAGTGAAGCAATGGATAATTTTGGAAAATAGCTTCAACTTCTGTTTCTATTGTATCAATCCACAAAATAAAGTTAACTCACAATCTGATCACTTGTATGTTACTAATATCACCTACCTTATACCCTGCCCAATATAAGCACTAGTCAGTGGGATTTTGGTACTGGTAATTTGCACATCTGACAACCTTATATTATTCAGTTTTCATAATCTAAGTCAGCTTGAACAGTATCTATAAGAATGGACAATATCTTGAATATTTTCTGCCATACCCAAAATTAGTATATCATGATTATTGTCACCTTGATTCCATGCCCACTTAATTGTTCAAACAAAACTTATAATGCATAGTATGAAGCAACTGCAATTGGGCCATTCATTGTAACATATATCAACTTCACTACATCATATATGTTGGCAGATCATGTCAATGGCTACTGATGAACATAGTTGTTATCACTGGCTGCTATATGTTAGAATTATCCACAACTTATCGTAATTGCTTTTATTTAATTTTGTGTATATCAAACTTGGAATATTCCTTGAGGTGTCTGTATTTGTGGCTTAGCCTAATTACTGTAGCATAATATGAGTATTCAGGAGAAATTGTTCAGGACACTTCACAATAGTAACATTCATAAACTATATGTATTAAGAATTTACCTAAAGTATAACTTGTTAGAAGCACCCCTGTTCAGTATTTGTCAGCTATAGCATCTCAAGAAGCTGCATCAGGTACCACTAGGTGTATATAACAACTGATCAAACTGGATTCTTAAACAACCCAGTATACAAAATATTGAAATTCATTTGTAAAATAGTGCACATCAGTATTACATTATAGTTGTCTTCAACAGTTCAAATGAGTTTGTAATAAATGTATGTAAGATACCTGGCCAAAAAGAGTAATTGGGAAACAAATACAAACATTACAACAAGCTATTCACCGATTGTAGCCTACTTTCCAAAGAATCCAAAAAGCCAACCCCTGATCACATTCAATTATAAATTCATTAGAAGCTTACTGACTCTGTGAAATCTTCCTTATTTCTAACATTGCATGATCACATCAATCTACCCCTTACAGTATTTGATAATGTATTGTTTCCATTTTACTTACAGAATGGTGTCTTCCACAAACTGAAGAGGTCAAGGTTTGCTAAGGCGAAAGTACTACATAAATACATTATAGCATTCTGGCAGGTACAGAAACAGAAGACTCAACACATTTATATACCATCTGTGATTAATGTATTGATCGTAGAGAAGGTATTAATCAAATAAGTGATGCTATTCTGGTACATTTGAATAGCATACTCAAGGAAGTTACAGTTCAGTCATTTGCTACTCCATAGGAGGTAATTGAGCAATTCCAATAAGCCATCCATTCTATTACCCCTGATGAAAGAAAGCTGCTTCATAAGACATTCTATTCATATTAGCAATAGCGATCTTGGCAACCTGATATCACTGTATAATATTAGTTATATTAGTATCCAAAAAACTTGAAGAATAATACATCTGCCGGAGGAAGCAGACCAATGCGTAAATATGATAACTTCTTACAACTGAATAGAGTATCTGGTATGCCTATTTCATACAGACATTAGCATGCTATATGTGACAATTGATATTCAGCCCTTTTTCACTGAATATTCAACGAGTGAAATTGAGGTTATCCATTACAACATGCTGAATTAATTCAATTATGGATACTCTGTGTATTGAATGAAATATCAAGCTTAGTGAGAGATAATCAGTATACAAGAACTTAGAAAACTTATTGAACTGCAGAGAGTATACTTCAAATATCCAATAATGTATCTGATTAGTTATATTCTACAGCCAATTCGGCAAAGAACATGTTCAGGTATTTGTATGACTGAGATTGTTCAGTACCACTATATTCGCTATTTAGATAAAGCCTGTAACCTTTGAGATGTAGTTAAATCCGCATAACAAAAGGGAAACAAAAACAGCAGGTGTACTCATTTAGACCAATGTGAGAATACTGTTTCTTGTATTTCACGCCCAGTTATGACAATGCTAACATAGCCAACTGTCTTGAAGTGATATGTACTAATCATGTACAAAGAAATTTCCTGAAAGTCAATTATTTATATTTTCAGTATATCTACCAAAAGCTGCATTTCTGCCCAGTCTTACTGCCAGTGTGTAGTCTGAAAGAAAATCATATCTATGGAACATATAAGATTGTTATACTAGTTTATCTATACAATGAATCAGCAGATTCCAATATCCACAACATGAAATACGATTCTGGATTCAAACCAAAGAAAAATGATAGCTGAAAGTTAATGTATTGTTTTTCAATTATAGTTATAATGTACTTTGAGATATTATATTCATTAAATCTTATATTTGACTTTGCCATATTGTCAACTTCTTTATAGTCCTACTACAGTGTAAGAATTTGGATTTGAGTACAAGGTTTAATATGTACATGCCAACTAGATGATCTCATCTAAAGCCTATAGTATCAGCATTCAGTACAGTGAAAGCAATAATAACCAAATTGAAATCACCGTCGAACAAAGAGTTCCAACTTCTCCAATACTCTACTTCAGCCGACTTTGTGCAAATAATATACTCCAACTTCCACAATATGTAATAGTATCGAAAGCCAATTGTACCTGTAACAAGTGACATAAGAAGAGTCAAAAATGGATTGTATATTTTCAAGATACAGACTGTATGGCTGTAATATAAACAAACAATACCAATCTGTGTGGATATGCTATCTGAGTTGATGGATTTGTCTAAGAGGTAAAACAGCCAAGGCAAATATATTCAAATTACAATAAAATCATCATTTGGTCTCTAGGTTTGGTATATCAAAATAATGCCTTATAGAAACTTGATTTCATATGGCCAACTGATGACCATGAAGATTTATATACTTGCTGGATAGCATATTAAATATAATTAAGAACTCCACTGATTATTTTCACTACACATGAATTATATATAAATGATAAAGGAAAGCCATATACTGACAGCCTAATTATTATGTCAAATATAGCATTTTGGTTGGAATAGTATTCTGAATAAATAGCTGTAAGTTGTAATGGTGATACATAACCCCAGCTGGGTAATGGCCATTCAATAAGGTTGGCTTGCCACAAGCCTGTTATCACTAGCCATAATATTAACCATACACCTATATCTATGATTGCTCACATCAGCATTTTGAGCTTTATTTCGATATTTATCACACCTATAATGATGTGCCAAAATTTGGTGTAGATGCAATTACACTATTATCCATTTTCCAGCAAGCACACATGTTTCACCCCTGGAATTATAAGTTGACAACTTTCACCCCTTTTCCAATGCGATACCTGGGAGTCAACAACTGAAAATACTGCCCCCCAAACAATATATTGACCCATCATTACTATAAAGTACCCAGAGTTAACAGTGTCTTCATGTAATTGAGCACCCTTATGACATCAAAGTCAAGCAAAGAGATTAATTGGTGTACTAGGTGCATCACAATCAATGAGGATACGAATTATCACAAGTACAAGATGTCAGTATCTGACCTAGCCAATGACCGAAATACAATTGAATCAATCTAATTCAATCCAACAGCAATTCCATTTACAAAATGATGCATAATTGCCAGCACAGGAACCCGCACAGGATGGAGTGATCCCAATTATAAATACCACCATATCGAAAGTGACAGTTAAAGTGCTTTGAAGATTTCCAAGTCAGCATCATCTCAACGACAATCCTGCAATTCAAATGAAGTGCACTGATCCCAGCTTGTGAGTAGTATTACAGCTGTACCAATCCCAATAAAACCTGTCTGTAGAAGCATGTTCAGGCTAGTCGCATCTACAGAAAAGCAACACTACTATTGAAGCACTCCTGCATCGATAAACATCTGCACAAGCTATGCGCACTTACGGTGAAGACACCCAACGATTGAATGAAATTGAGTGTGAGAATCTTTCCCATGATTAAAGTGAACTTATAGTGGCAAATACATTGTGTAGCACGAACAGCATTTACGGTCAGAGAGCAACACAATTCTGCAGGTCAACCTTAACAGCCACTATGACTCTAATAACCTCCAAGCACAAGTATTGTGGACAATCGCAGTTGACCTACCTGATGGATAAACTTCAACTTCAATTACATTGAATGTAATGGTGGCAATTGACAAATCAAGCACTGTTGATCTGTTGACACTCAGCCAGCAAAAACCAAAAGTTGGCAGTGCCGGTACTAATGGCAACTCTAGCCAAAGTTCAATCCCGTTGCATCTCACTCAAATCAACAGTTGTCAACGACAGCCGAGAGCAAGAAAGGTAAGTCAATATCTGTGCAGCACTAAAACACCAGATTCAGCACACATAGTTCACAATCTAAAAATGAGCCAGAAATGACAAGATGCAATGCATACGGGCTCTAACCAGCTATAGTACTCCCCACATCATCACAACAGTGAGGCTTCTCAAACGACTGGAAATATCTTACCAGATGTTACATATCACCACCCTTAGTACAAATGGAGGATACATACAACATGCAATCGAGGCTGCAAGAAGATGTTGATTACACTCCAGTATTTGGACTATCTCACACTGGTAGACAAACCATAGGTGCCGCTTGTGCCCATGTAGGTGTACAATCCAGTACTTAGCTTACCATACTTCCACACAAAACATTCTGACATCCACTATATTCCATTGATTCCATACAATCACAGAGTGCCAGTGGACTGGAGGAAATGCCCCCAATGACTGTCGCGGTGGAATCAAAGGTTTCTGAAGCTGATACCGACAACCACAATGTCAATGACCCGCTTCAGAGGTGCAGATCATGTAAGTTGACACTTGGAGCAACTGCTTTAGACAACTTTCATATGACTGATGAGATCATCAGCATTTGCACCGTGGAGTGGGGAATGCATTGGCCTGCTGGAATTGAATATGGAAGACTTCACTTTGCATTACCCAGGGGAGAATACAGACCAAAGTGCTGGATGTGATCAGCAGAGAGCAGCAGCAGTAGTTGTAGCAAAACACACCCTCTGAGGGGACTCTTCGGTGACTGCTACCTGATCACCAGGATACGAACGTAGGTACTGCATAATGGCTTGGTTCCTTACGGTGCGAACAATTCATCGCAACGACTTCTGAACGCTGCCTACCACCCAATTGATAATTTCTCAATTATTTGGCTAACGAAGAGGTAGCATACTGTTGATTACGGTAAGGACAAGTGACAATTCGGAGCAAACCATGCAATCAGTTGTACCGCATATAAACTACAATTGGAAGCCTGGGGAAGTGTTAATGTCCCAAATATGGGATGACAGTCCTGCAGAACACAACATATAGAGGAAAAGTATGATAATTGAGACAATGGGAATTCGACTTACAGGCTCTAATTTGCCCATGGCAGAGATGCTTGGAGATGGATGACAATCAATCTTGAACTACAGCAACATGTACAAATATAAATGTACCAGCAGCCTTACTGTACCACAGACAATTCTGACTACTATTTCGGATACCAAATCAAGGGCCATATGGCAGAGACTACAATGTCGAACACTTGTCAAACTACCATTCAGAATACCATGCCAAATACAATGCGAAACACAATAACAAGTACAATACTGAATAGAATGCCATATCAGTTGCAAAGTTATATTACCAAATGTCTGATCTGATTAACACCCAACTGAGACTTCGCGATCCTGACCAATACAGTTATGATGACAAATGAGAACACTGAATCAAAGTTCGAATCCAACCTGGCCAATTGATATTCCCTATAGAGCCTTCTGAGATTTATCTCTGGGAAAGCAACAACTTTCAAGAGAGGTAGATGATATTGCTGGAATCTGAAACGACATCTACACCAAACAATCTCTGATATGAACGTGTATAAATATGGCTAACCCAGTCCAGTAATACCAACCACACCTACGGATGAATTATTATACTCACTCAGGGAATGACAATCAGTACATAGAGTCAAATGATGATAACATACCTAGAAATAAATCATGAAGCACACCACTAGGTGAGCCACTGAGCATAGCCTGGGATCTAAGATGACAAGTTTACCTTGCAAACAATGAATGTCCAGTAGACTTCCAAATGCACCAGGGAGACGACATGTCACATAAGCCAATCTGGGGGCAATGGGTGCCATAGGGAGACAAATGCAGTTCCGAACAAGTTACTGATGGACTGTGATAGGGCTATGAAATAAGTCCTGATGGAGATCAAACATAACTGTGGAGCATGCAACTCAATCCACCTGAATGGCATGGCAATAGAAAGTTGAAATAACAACCAGGTCATGAACACTGCCAAAGGACTTCCAATAGCTATCAAAAGAGAAGGTTACTGGGAGCCAAATAGAACATAGCCACTGATGGATATGCCTACACAATGCAATTCCGGACAATTAAGATGTTGACCAACAACACCCTGAAGCCATCATCCATATGACTTCCAGGGAGAGGCCACTTACAAACACTGTACGAAATGCCGAATCATAGGATGCAGTAATCAGCAAATGCAATGTACAAGCAGCTTCCCACAATCGGACACCTGCTGCTATCAGGGTGAGCATTACCACCTAATCAAAAGCTGATATGTTAGATATGCAACAATGACATACTGCCCATGCCAGATTCAATACGTGCATTCTACCACACTCAAATGGCCACCAGTGAGTCAGATGACAACCTACAGCTATGATGACACCAGGAGCAATAGCTCACATCATTGCCCAAACCCATGACATGGTGCAATTGCAATGTTGGAGAGATTGAGTGTATATGGTCGCGTCATTGGACAATGCATCAAAATGCAGCACATGTCATGATGAGGCATCATTATTGCAATGACATTGAGGTTTAGCGCATTTGGTCACCACATACCACAGTAAGTAAACAGACATAGCAAGTCAGGGTAGTCATTGGACAGGAGGTGATGTGGAAGAGCCAAAGCCAAACAATTTTAATTTTCGCATCAAATGCCCTCTAAACCAAATTACATATTGAAACACCACTGCATCCCAATACCAATTCGGACATTCAAGTTACACTGCTACCCAGCCAGACTGGTGATTGACAATCTGGCTGATTATGAAGATGTCCATGCAAGAACGAATATTCAAAATAGGGAGAATACCATATCGACACAATACAATCCTACCGACATATCAGCAGCGCACATGTAGACAGTCTTCTGATATGCGCACTCACAAGTCTACCAAGCACACAACTGACAACTCTACCAAAAATTCGATTGACAAGTCTATGAATCCACCAATATTCTACTCAAGCTGTCTATTGAGAACTCAACTATAAAGTTGAACTGAAAGTCACCTATACCAACTTCCAAAAGTGATAACTGAGTCGAGGCCACTTACTGATGAATACTGGCTGGCAGGTAATTTCTCTGAAGCATACAGAACCATTACAGAGAGCTCGGACAATGTGAGATCACTTCAACATAGAAAGTACAAAGATTATAGAGACACTTCCCCAATTGTTGTCGACAAATAAGAGGAGACTACACGATTGGGGTATACAATGGAGGACTACAACTGATTGCAACAGTGGAAGCTTCCATCTTTGCCAGGTCATAAGTAAAAGCTCTACATCCCAGACAGTTCCAACCAAGACCTGTGGCTACAAAATATACACTATGAGTGTAATACTAGATTGCAGGACGGATGTTGGAATCATTCAGAAGACAGTGATGGAAGCATTGATGTTGAAGTCTTGGGTGTGGAAGATAGTTGTCAATTAGGCATTCCTTTCTTCTGTTTCTTCTCCTCGCTTCTCCTATTAATACATCATTACTTCATTGGATCCCGGCCTAGTACAAATGGCATTGGCATGGGTTTTAATCAGCAGTCATTGCATCAGCAAAATGTATTTTGGTCACTGGGAGTCTCTGGGAGTGTCTGAGAGTTGTCGGACCGGGATCCCAGGGTGGTCAAATCCCAGAGTTTACAGGATCGATGCAGTGGCCTTCAGGTGCACCTGGGAGAACCTGGGAGAGCCGGTGACAAGTCTGGGAGTACCTACCACATGCCTGGGAGAACCTGCGAGCGCCGGTGACAAGCCTGAGAGCGCCGACCACAAGCCTGGGACCGCTGACCACAAGCCTGAGAGCGCCGACCACCAGCCTGAGAGCGCCGACCACAAGCCTGAGAGCGCCAACTACAAGCCTGAGAGCGCCAACCACAAGCCTGAGAGCGCCGACCACAAGCCTCAGAGCACGTTGAATCAGGGTAGAGCAGTCTTGGAAAAACATCTTCTTCGGAAACACTTCAAGTTTGCCTGGAAATCATAGCTACAACTTATCGTTCAACAGTTCTTAAAACTTCTGTACTCAGTTTCTATTCCCATCTATGTATCTATGTATCTATATAGCTACCTATCTAGACACGGTATGTCTGGACTGGCTGCAGGCTGTGCTTAAGAGCAAGTCGAGGTGCACCTGAAAATGACGATCCAGTGAACTCCAAGATGCACTCTGATGCCATGATCAAGCAAGTTTTGGGACACACTTTGAGGCCATTCTCGAGCGAGTTTAGAGATGCACTTGGAGTCCGAGATAGAGTGAAGATCGAGTGAACTCAGAGATACACTGGGAGGCCATGTTTAAGCAAGTTCGGAAATGCAATTGGAGACCGAGATTCAGTGAACTCAGAGATGCACTGGGTGGCCATGATCGAGCAAGTTTGGACATGCACTAGGAGGCCAAGCTCGAGTGAACTCAGGTATGCACTTGGAGGCCGTGATCGAGCCAGTTTGGAGATGCAATTGGAGACCGAGATTGAGTGATCTCAGAGATGCACTGGGAGGCCATGATCAAGGGAGTTCAGAGATGCACTTGCAGGCTGTAATCAAGTGACTTTGGAGATGCACTTGCAGCCTATGATCAAGCGAAATTGGTGGAGTACTTATAGAGGTGGTGGATCTGGAGTCGGTCAATGGGAGGTGCGCTGGGTTCAGACACTCGATTCATTCATCAGTTAACTCGAAACCATGGAAATGTGGCAAGGTGAATTTATCTTTCAAGCTCTTATGGAGAACTGGCTGGTAGGAGTCGATCTGTCAGGAGATACAGCGGAAGCTGAAGCTTCATTTAGCAGTCAACTCATAATCGTGAGAATGAAGGGATGACAGACAATCTCAGACATATGCTGTACTTGGTGTATGCTGCACTTGGTGTATGATGCACTTGGTGTGTGCGGCACTCGGTGTTAACTCATGATCATTGCATCGACAGATAGAGAGGGATGACTTGACTTTGTGTTCTTGCGATGATGGTACTGTGGTAGAAAAGAAAGAGAGAGATGGGTGATGCAACTGAAAACAAGATGGAGGATACGAGCAGATATGTGAAATCAATAGTATAGCTCACCTGATTGGGTTTAGAGGACCTCGTATCGGTGTTATTACGTGCCAGATCGGGACACTTACCTGCCGTATCGGAAATGGTAAATTGACTTGCACACAAATTTCTCATAAGTCCCAGTTTCTCATGTTGATTTCCCCTACCTCCTCTGATCTCTATCTTTCTTCTGCTCAACTCTACCATCACCAAAGAACACGAATTTAAGCCATCCCTTTCTATCTCTCCGTGCCATGATCATGAGTTAACAACAAGTACAGTATACATGAAGTACAGCATCATCCCAAGATCGACAGTCTCCCACTACCAGGCAGTTTCTCATCTATCGGCGGATATTGTTGTACTCAACTCTCTACATTCCCACAATTACAAGTTACCCAATAAATAGAGTTTCAGCTGCCATCATGCCTCCCTTGAGATCAACCGCCTCCAAGTACTCCCACAAGCTCGCTCAATCATAGCCTTGGAGTGCATCTCTAAGTTCACTCGATGTCGGCCTCCAAGTGCATGTCCAAACTTGCTCAATCCCGGCCTTCCAGTACATCTCTGACTTCACTCAATCTCGGTCTCTAATTGCATCTCCAAACTCGCTCGGTCATAGCCTCCAAGTGCATCTCCAAACTCGCCCAGGTCACGGTGTCCAAGTGCATCTCTGAGTTCACTTGATCTCGGCCTCCTATCGCATTTCCTAACTCGCTCAATTATCGCATCCCAGTGCATCTGTGAGTTCACTCACTCTCGGTCTCCAATTGCATCTCCAAACTGGCTCGATCACGGCCTCCAAGTGCATACCTGAGTTCACTCAAGCTTGGCCTCCTTGTGCATGTCCAAACTTGCTCGATCATGGCCTCCCAGTGTATCTGTGCGTTCACTGGATCTTGGTCACCAATTGGATCTCCAAACTCGGTCGATCACCGCCTCCAAGTGCATCTCTGAACTCGCTCGATAACTGCCTGCAAGTGTGTCTCCAAACTCTCCTAATAATTGTCTCCCAGTGCTTCTCTCAGTTGACTCGATTGTGGTATCAAATTTCAGTTCTAACCTCGCTCAATCATGGCCTTCAAGTACATCGTCAAGGAGCAACATGGAGTATATCACCGGGAGACCCTTGGGTAGACAGACATCATCTCATTTTGATGTCATTGTATCATACAACAAAAATGCGAAATCTATCTTTCCCAACTTTTGGTCTCACTCGCTAATTCCGAGATTTTGTGGATCCTCACGGCCAGGTAAAATGATATCTTCCCAATTTCTTCCAATGCTCCTCGAACTGGAACCGCTGTTTGGCACGGACTCCGTTTGGATGTCGCAAGAGGTGTGATGGACTGTTGATGGTAGGCTCTCTGCCTTCTATCACTGTCATTTCACCACAACAGCCTCCAAATGCTGCATCTCTAGGTTCCCTCAAAGTGGGTCGCCAGGTGCTCCTTGAATTATGCTTGACTACCATCTGTGGCCAGATTGACCGTATGTATATACAGAAAGATATTTCAATAATGCATACCATATTATGATGTCGCAAATCTTGTTACGTTACCAAAGACAAATATGATAGACGAAATGCCTTGTGCTTATGGAATCTACAGAACCAATGCTGTGAGAATGTGGCACCAAGTCTCCTGCAGAGCTGCGGAGCAGTTTCAGCTCCTCTTGAAGTCTCCCACAGACCTGTACAGAAGTCACCGCTGCTTCAACATTTGACTATCCTTCAAGCAATATCTGGTAGTATCCTGAATGCCCCTCTATCACTGCAGGCACTTTCAGGAGCACCAGAGAATGATCTTGCCGAGTCTGAGAGCTCGTTCCTTAGTTCCAGGCAGGCCTGGAAGCATCTGGATGGACTCAGACGGACTGGTGAGGTCGACTGGAGTGTCTGCAAGATTTGTGTGTGGCTTCCAGACTGATTTACATTTTGCTAATGTGGAAGTGGAGTTTCCCCCTGCCCCAGAACTGCTGAACAGTTGCCAATCAGTTGTACACCTCAGTTAGGGGACTCCTGGATTGGTATGATGGCATACGTTAGATAATTGTTTCATTCCTTCACTTTATTTTTCCATCTTACTACTTTTGTTTTCTGCCCAGTTCAAATGGTGTTAGTATCGGTTTTTACCACCTCCTGACTGCAGCCTAGTGGAGAAGCAGTTTCTCTGTTTGCTGAATGCAGCAAGAGGCTACTGTACAATACCCATCCGTTGCAGGACTGCTGAGAGTGTTCAAGGATGTACAAGGATAATGCTAAAATTCTTTCCTTGTCTTTCGTTTCCATTTCCCTGGTACAGTGTATAAAGCCTTGGTGGTCTGCACCTAAGAAGAGGGATAATGCAACAGCTGAATGTGGCCTGGGCTAGGTAATGATGATTCTGTATAGTCGGCTCGCTATAAGCCTTAAATCTCTAGTGATAATAATATCTATGCCTGTACATTCACTATTACTTGTGTCCATGTTTGCCACTATATCTCAATTATTACCATCTGTATACCTATCAGACCGAAAGCAGTCACATGTTTCATTACAAATGTAATTGAAATACCAAAAGTCCACATTAAAACTAATACATATTTACAAGATCAATTCTATATTTTTATTTCACATGTAGAATATACTAAAGAAATATTAAATTTCCACAGTACTTAGTTTTAAGATGTCTCAAAAAGAAAGTGGCAATGTGTTTATATTATACTGAAAGGGCCTCGCAGATTAAAATAGAGATTCCAATACCTATAAGATTGTAACAACATACAGTGCATATTCCATAGCATTTTGAATCTACGGTATACTTCTCAGCTATTTTTCAATCATTGTTCCCATATTTCAAATACTTTAAAGAGGATCTGATGGTGCATTTAGTATATGCCAAAGCACTCTGCCTAGATTCAGAATACTGTGTGAATATTTCAAATCATCTGGAACTATTACTGGTATTTGTTGAAGTATTTGTGTGATTAGTATTGTCATGGCTGGGGTTTGCAAGTTATGGTGTGTAGATCAGAGTGCAGGTACTTATGAGAATTGTAAAAAGGAGTCGCTCTCATAGAAGAACAGACACAGTGGGCAATGCACAAATTGTGTCGGGATAATGTTAATATTGTGGTGGGATGATTGAGTTTCAGAAAGAAGTGGTCTGCAGTATCGTGATATCAGATGATATGGAGTGGTTATATTGTTAACAATTGTGTGAGTGGTGTGTAAGATCGTGAGTGAAAGGTAAAATGGTACATCGGAGCATAGAAGATGATTTAAGAGTGCGAAATAATCTGTATATAAAGAGAGGTTGTTTGGTATTGGAGGATTTCCTTTTCTTCTCTCATTAGTTATTCTCTTGTCTAGTAAAGCGACAGACAATATGGAAGAAAGTGGCAGCTCTTAACTTGTCTTGTTCTCTCGAAATGCACTTTGTGTTCTTGGTATTGGTTTTTGATAACACATTATTATCTCCAATATCACCAATGTCTGACACTACCTATTTGAAGTATACACTACTTAAGCTATTTTGCATTTTACTAATGCATAATTTATTTTGCAATGTATACTTGATATCACAGTTTGTAGAATATTTCTATAGATATACTCTATCCCTTTGCCGGTAACTGGGTTTGGGCCCATCGATGGGCCCACTTTTAAAATACACATCACACAACCACAATCCAGCCATATGCCCCCAGAGAAAATCAATATACTCTACAGATGGTGAAATTGATTAAAACAATTTCGTTTGGGTGTGAAACACAAAGCCTCATTGCAGTCCTCACACTTTATACTGATTTTCATGCCTTCTCCACTACCACCCTGACTTCTTTTCCACCTGCAAAGAAAACAATCTACTCTACTCTCCATCCAAAGTGGGGAATGCATTCCTCGTACCTTTTGGCGGAGGGGAAGAGGTGTGTGCTTGGTAACTAGCCTGGTAGGCAGTGGGGGCAAGGCAGATTGTGCGGCAGGATCCGACCGAGAAATTTTTTGTGAAGCCGGAATGCGGGAGGAACTCTTCATTCTTGATGGACTTCCTGCTTGCAGAAGGTCATGCACAATGGAGAGATGGAAGTCAAAGTGCTCCACACTGAGCTCTGTGTTTGCTGGAAAAGCTGGATAGATTATAAGGCTATTGATGAGGGCTGTCTTTAGAATCCAATAGAAAAGTGCATACCAATTGCAGCTGGATATGAGCTATATATCAAAATAGGTTTGATACTGGTCCGCCACATCAACACCCACCTTGTTCTGGTTGTAGGCACCAACAATGACTGGTATATCAAGCTCTTTCTGGCATTCTCCAGGAAGAAATGTGGAATTTGCTCCACTAGTATTACTACTTTTGTTATCTGGATGCTTTCTCATTCTCAGCACCAGTGAAACCTCACCACTTAGAGGGTGGATTGTAGACATCATGGTAACAGGAGAACTGTCCATCCATACCAAGGTTGCAACCCCATCATTACAGCTCCACTTCGAAAATGATAGGGCAATTTGGAATTTTTCCCAACTTGTAGCTTCTTGGGAAATCCTCGGAAATGTATGGGGAAACATGGAAGAAGTGGCGGATCTCCTGAAAGTGAGTTTTGCCAAAGTAGGCTGCTGGTGGTAATCCATCCTTGGGAAGGTAAACTCCTTCCTTCATCCAGTACATTTCAGAAGACACTCCAATAAGACCTATATGAATTTGAATTGCCAGCCAGAGATAAAGCTCCTTAGCAGTAACTGGCTGCCAGGAATGCTGCCGCTTCTTCTCTGGCCCAAAAAGCTGCTGCTCGGCCTAGGAATTGGTGTTGGCTACAAGTTGTCCCATATTGGAGTTGGTAAGAAGGAGATTAAAGATTTCAATTGGAGAAATAGCATCCAGCTCGGAGAACGAGATGGGTAATCAGTTCCATACTTTCTGAGGACATACAATAGGTTGTTAAGGGTCGAATGTGGGAAGCTTAGGAAGATCTGTCAAATTTTGAATTGGTTTTTTGAGTGTTTGATTACACCGCATGGCCGAGTGATCAGCTGTGATTAACCTGGCTGACTCAATATATAGTTTGTCTGAGGAGCTATAATTGTCGTCAAGGTTGAGCATTGCAGGTGGAGCTTCAGCTGTGGGTGAAGACACATCACGTATAATGACAGTTCAGTGCTATACAACTGTAGGTGGTGGTGGTGGTCAGGAGGAGGTACGCTTTGGACCAGAGTGATCGTCCATGATGGAATGCTTGGCACTTTGTTTTTTTACATTTTTTGGTGAGGATGGTGGAGATGAGAGTATAAGTGGTGGGGGTAGGTAGTTGACATTAAGATTGCGAGGTCTGAGGGCTTCTCTGCTCATGGTTGTCATAGTGTGGTAGATGAGAAGTGGGAAGGTGGTTGCTGCTGGACTGGTGGATGGTACTCTTACAATCTCCAAAGTACTGCTATTTATATTCAACTCAGTTCCACAGAACTTGTCACACTGCCACAAGAATTCATAAATGGAAGCTTCTACTAGTTATTGTTCAATTTATAATATTCCAGGGGGGGTTTACATGGGTCGCTGTGTTGTTATAAGCGACAAGGTGCAGCATACATGAAAGTGGGCCATTTCGTGGGCCATTTCGTGGGCTCAATACCAGCATAGGGATAGGTTTGAGACAGTTATAAGTTTAACTCTCTTAATACATATAAAGTGGATACGTTTGCCCATTTATATTTAGTAGAGGTATATTTCTAGTCACATGTTCAGGTGATTATTATGGAAATTGAGTAATAATTATAGCTATATAATTTCCAATCTGATATCTCTAGATACCAGTTGGTACATAGATGTACATTGTATATTATATAAATTTGATTACTTGAGTACAATCAAAAAATACTAAGTTAAAAAATTAAAGTTTTAAACCAATATATACTCATATACTATAGTAAATAGCTGTAACCTATGGTATTGAAAGTCTGCAGTTAAGTGTTTATTTTTTGGCCTGTTATGTTAAAGTCTGACACATGTCAACCTACAAATTTGGTGTGTGCTATGGTATTTTATAGTTCACTATAGAACACCATGGTACCTCGGTATACATCAATAAGTGCTCAACTTTGAACATGCAAATTTGACAAACATAACACGTAAAATAGTTTTGTCCACTTTGGCCTGCCATAATCTACAGCTTGATCTGAGTACTCTATGTTTCCTTGTTAAGTGTGGACAATCTCCCTCTGAAGCTAACACCTCAAAGTCTCATATCCGGTCTCAAATTTTCGGCCAAACTGATGCGTACGGTTTCTCGCTGCATCAAGTTAACCCACCATATACTCCAATGCCTGCCCCACATAAACACCTTAGAAGGCAAAAGACATACGGTAAATCTTTGAAGCTTCATCCCAATGAATTGGTTGGACGGAACCTCTGGACCGAGATCGAAATTGCAGATTCCACGCCAAATGCGAACTCAACATTCACAGTCAGCCAATGCCAACTCATGGCGGAGGTAATTTCACCCACGATACCAATTTCAATCCCCTCAATGGGCAGAGCTTCTGACAATAGGCGTGATGCTCATGCCACAACTGTGCTGGAAGAATCCATCACAGGGCAGTCCGAAGTCAAAATTATGAAGCCTGTTGTGTGCCAAATGGACTACCTCAAAATCACGGATGACGCTTCTAGACCCACGTCCACTTTAGTAATTTCAAGGTCAATCACCGAGTCCTCGACTAGCTTGGTACGGGACAATGAAAACGAATGTTGCACTACAAGCACTGATATCTCAAATATACTACGAACTCCGCTGGAATCGGAACAACGATCTCTGTACGATACCACGCCCCGAAATAGACTTCCAGAACGCAACTCGATCAAAGATTCGCCGCATAGGAAGCACGGTCTAAGGAAGAAATTTCCTGCAGTTACTTTGCCCAAGAATAACGAGCTCTCTGGCAAGGGAGATGATTTGCACGGGCATATTGATCTTATCTCGGTGTTGGAGGTTGACTTGAAGAATATAGCTATGGATGAGGAACATGTCGTTGAGAAACGTAGCGCAACGCTCAGGACAAAAAGAAGCCGAAAGCACATGCTGGCCGCCGTCCCTGAAACACTGCAAACAGACGGGTTGGGAGTCATAGTCAATAATCACAAACAGGTACTAAGAAGTCATCCGATGCTTTCATGGCAAAAGACGGAAAAGCGGGAAAGTATTCGTGTGGATTCTACAGATGAAGGTCGAATTGATTTTAAGCTTTTCGGACCGGCCGAGACAACGTACCTTCCATATTCGCCAGAGGTAACGGACGTTTCAAACACTTCGGAGGCGTATCAACTTATCCAGCTGAGTTCCGAACAGAAGATTGTCAATTTCGCAACGTATATTCACTCTATACTGAAGGATTGTTCCATACAAAAATTGGGAGAAGCATCGTATAGCGAAGTTTTTCTGCAATTAGGCTCGGATCCTAAAAACGCTACTGTTCTCAAAGTTATTCCGTTTGGTGCAGAAGATCAATGTGAAGTCAAAAGTATTGTACAGGAAGTGCGAATCACCAAAACTATGGCTACCATAGAGGGATTTATAGGCTTTAGAGGGTAAAATTATCCCCAACCATAATCTCACAGCAACTTCATACTGATTAGCAATAGAGCGTATGTGGTACAAGGCCAGTTTCCAGAAGCTCTGATCGACCAGTGGGACGCCTTCGACAACGAGCGAGGATCCGAAAACAACAGACCAGATTTTTATGAAGAGGATCAGCTGTTCGCCATTATTTTGCTGGAAAACGGCGGGACGGATCTAGAACATACAGAGCTTAGAAGTTGGGAAGAAGCTGTACTTGTCTTCTGGCAAGTGGCGTTTGCGTTGGCGAGGGGGGAGAAGGAGCGGCAATTCGAGGTAAATCTAGTGCTCCAAATATAAACTTGGTCACCCCTAACGCGCTTCCCAGCATCGCGATCTCCATTTTGGAAACATCGTCATTCGGCGTGAAATGCAGTATACCGAAAAAACCTCCGCGGGAAGTCCAGAGACTTTGCTTGAAAAGATATCTCTAGCAACAGACAACACTGTTGATCGAGATCTGCATCTTAAAGTCGCGCTAATAGATTACACTCTGTCTCGTGCTAACTGTAGTGACAGCAATTGTGGCGATACTAGCCAGTTCATGCAACTAGACGATCCGGCACTGTTTAGCGGGAAAGGTATGCTTCAAGAAATCACCACATCTAACGGTTTTTTACTGATATAGCAGGGGACTACCAATTCGATATATACCGGTTCATGCGTGACCAATTATCATCGGGACTTGTATCACCCGACGAATGGATTGATTGGAATGTGTACGCACCATGCACAAATGTGTTCTGGTTACATTACCTCACCAACATCCTCCTAACAAAAATGCGTATACGAAGGCTAGCGGCGAGGGGCCGTAATGCAGGAAGCGAGAAGGAAAAAGAGTGCTTCATGCAGCTTAAAACGTTAGGGAGAGTTATTGATCCTCGTCGGGAGAAGTGCAACACGACTGTCACAATCGAGTCTTCGCAACAACTAGTGCAATGGGCAATTGATAGCGGAATTATTGAAAGCGGAATCTAGAAAATGCAGTGGCCTAGTTATGCATTCACTAGCTATCAAGAGTCATACTGTCTTACCTACCCGAAGCAAGTTTCTTACTGTCACAAGACGCAAGAACATTCTTCATCCTCTCAGCTGTACCAAGAAGGTATAGCAGTATATTTGCGTTAAAATACCCTGTGACGCAACCTCGTACCCAGTCTGAACTTTAAAATTTGTCTCATGACAATACTGAAGATTAAATTCTATTCTTAGGGCTGTGAGACAGGATACAAAGTTGTGGGTTGTGGAAGTGTGTTTTTGAAGACTGGGTGCTGAGAATGACCCAGTTCATAAAATTTATACTTTGGGTTATGTAACTTACTATGGCAAAACACCCCTGATAATAGACACTGTAGCAATACCATAGAAACCTCGGTTCAAAAGAAGACAGATTTAAGTCTGCAGTTTAGCAGAAGTTTAATTCTAAGATAGTTTTATAGCAGTTATACCGGAGTAATCTAAGAATTCCCGAAACAATTGGATTGAAATATCAGGTCAATGTGGACTACTATTTCTGAACAAGATTATAGAGTAAAGCTGTATTTATTTGAATTATGGGTTTTATGATATTTGTACAGTATTCATATTCAGGGTTTGTTGGTTTTAGTACATACAAGCTTCGCTTCTGGTTCAACTTTTTGCATATAATATCTTCAATTTATAACATAGTTCAAGTTACATATACTAGTAGTACTAATTTGCAATCAGTATGACAAACTATAACTCCATGTAACTAATAGTAATGGAAATGTTGATAACAAACTCGTAAACAAAGAGATGTAGGGAAACTTAATAAGATGATGGAAAGTAAGAATAAAAGGGATAGCCATTTCAAAGATTTTTAGCCTTGATAACCTTATATTATCATGCTGTAAATATTAACTTAATGAAATATGAGTAATTTTATTGACTTATTTGCTTTATATATATAATATTATTATTGTCTTCATCTTTTGATTCAACTAATGAAGTAGGAGCTATTTACTAGTAATTTGCAATATTCAAATTTAAAATACCGAATATTAGCAAATGTTTTTCAATTACAGTCTATCCATAGTCTGACTTTGAAAATTTTGAGCTATTGAATAAAATATCACTTTGAACTAAGTTATTTTTTGGATATATTTAAAAGCTATATTGAGATCTATTAACTTCCTTTGCCAATAGTTACTGTACAATATGATAAAGAGTTTGAAGTTTTAATTACGATTGACATTAACGCTTATGTATATGTTATTGTAATAATGCTTTCAAATTATTTTCATAACTTGGTAAGCATACTCTTATAACACTTTCAAAATCTTTATAAAATACACTAACAACATCTTTTACCTATTCTTTCTACAACAAATTTACCATATATGTCAGAATAGGGATTGTTTTCATATTAGAGATTGAGAACTTCATACAGCAGTAGATGTTAGATACCAGATATAGTATAGTGAGTAATCTATAGCTGCTAGAGTTTCGCAGTAACAGTATAGCTGACAAAATGCAGTCAGACAATTATCATATCAGTCTATATTATACTCTATATATTGTTTTGGTATATTTGTCTTTGGAGCAGCTGAAGATGTATATGTATTATTGAAAGTGTGAGTAACAGTATTTGAGAATACAGAAAAGATCTACAGAACACTCTAGAAGAAGGTTAATCTTCAACTGTAATTGTTCAATGGTATCTGTAGCCAAGTCTCATCTGGTTTACTGTAGAGATATATGAATTTATTTATAAAATAATTCACATGATAGCTAGAGCAATTATAATGGTAAGTGTAATTGTGATGAAAATATTACCAGAACTAATTTGATGAAAATGTTGATAATATCCATGTCAATATCAATATCTTCAATATTGTATACCTAGGGTGTGGTATTTGCCAAAGTTGACATTTACTCCAAGGATTGTGTTCAGCTAATTGGATTGATTGTTGTGACTAATTGTTATGACATATAGCTAATTCAATTTAATGTCTCCAAAGTAGAGTCTGCAGTTCCCTTACAAGTTGACTTTGAATTATATAATAAAATAATTACTGAATTTTAAGGATACTCCAGGAAATTGAATTTGTAGTATGTATTACACTGTCATATTAACAAAATATGCTAGCAGTACAGTTAAGCAAAACTTTAACTTTGTCAAATAGCCAGTCATCAGCTGTGTGTATATTTACAGTTTCATATTCTGATAATTGATAACTATCAATTAATTCCCTATTCTGTATGTGCTGCTAAGGTTTATGGAAATTGTATTATATAATTTATATACAGTTTATATGTACTGTATCGATAATAGTCAATTTGTACTATTTGTAATATAGTTACATAATATGATAAGAATATATTTTGTACTGCTGTTCAATCTACATAATTAGCAGGTACAATACTACACATATTGTACTCCAAATTTTAATTACGATAACATTTCCAATTAGTTAAATATATAAGTAGTACTATTATACAAATACGAAATCAAAAATACCATAAATTTACTGATAATACATTTCCTAATTGGAATTATTTGTATTAGAAATTAGTACTATCTACATTAATTATATATCTATAATATTACAAATTGGTGTATTAATGAGATATAACATAGAATGTATAAGATATACACCAGATCAAGTTTAAAGTAATACTGAAAAATACTCTATACTGATAATGTTCTTACAATGATAGCCACTATCAGATAGTTAGAGGTTTATGTTCTGTATTTACATCTGGAATTAATTGATTAGTAACATTGAATTGGACAATAGAGAACCTGTAAGAATGATAGAGAATACAGTATAGGTGTAAAAATTGAATCAAATATTGTTAATTATGATTAACAGCTGCCAAATTACTGAAATCTTCTATTGTATATATTATCTTGTCAATTAAAGTTACCTACAGTAAGGTAATACCATTTGAATAAAATTTGTACCTTTTCTAGAAAGCAATGAAAATATATTCCACAAAATAAAATATAATGTTATATTTCTTACTTAACATTATCTGACTGGTTGATAAATTATATCAACCATACTATGTATTTTCAATTATACAAATAATTACATTTAGGTGATGATTGTTAGCAGCACTATAATATAGTATGTTATACTATGTAACATATAGCAGAAGTTACTCCAGTCTTGGTATGTATTAGATATCGGAAATATTAACAAGTATTGATTGTAGTATATTACTAAAGAACTGACAGTACGGCAATTAATATGAAGAGCTTTTATCTTTGCCAATGAATATCACTACTATTGATATTTATTGAATCTTAAAAATAATTCAAGGTTTGGAATTCTTAAATACACATCTCACAGAGAACTGAAGATATTTGTGATTGTCTATATCCCTTATCAAATTCATTTATCAACTTTGTTGCAAGTTTGAAGCCTACTTCTAATATGTACCTCTATATCTATTTAAAATATATCCAATAATTGATAACCAATACAATATCGTAGTTGACATTGAATAATATATCTAAATACAGGGCAAAATTTAACACGAACTCAGTATTGTTTTTAAATTGAATAATTTTCATGGTTTTAGATATCATGAACATAAAGAAAAATGATGGAACTTGTACTGCACATTAATATAAATATTTGTATACACAGATTTTTGGTATAAAGACTGAATAAAGTTGAATTTTCTAGTATAAAATAGCTATCTGATTATAACTGTACAACATCCCATACAATTGTATATAACCCAAAAAAAGCAATAAAATTCATACCAAAACTAGAAAGATGTTCTCCATCCAAGTGAAATTCTTTCGATATCATCATCCAGTTAGTATACAATCTCAATCATGAATCACTGCTTACTGAAATTAATAACTTGATCTATTTGTTTATTTTAATATAATATTCTTTGTAATTCAGAATCAGCTGCAAGGGAAAATGTTTGAGTTGGATATATATCTACTGATTATTAACTGCTAGAGAATTCTGCTAATGAAACTGCAGTACAAGTTTGTTCATAATAATTTCATTCACAATATTGTTCATTTTGATTATTTAGTTAGGAGTATTATTAAATTCCAAGAAATTTATGTTCTTTATTGAGATGTTCGATACATGTTGCTAATGCTTTCCACCATAATCTCTATCTGCTATTTATATCCACCAATATAAATACCCAAAAATCATCATCTACTAATTACTTATGTGAGATTAGAAGAGGTAAAAAAATGGTTTACAGAAAGATTAATTATTGTTATTGATTTTCTACAATGAGAATTTTTTTGAATCCTAGTATTAACTTCAGCTACACAGGTATATGAGTACAGGCTTTCTAAATCTTCCATGGTGTAGAAGTATTGACATCTTACTTTCTTTCACATATTTCTATCTCTTTAATTATTACTTTATTTTCTATAAAATCAAATGTATAGTATATTCAACCAACTGATATCTGTTTGTTATTCTATATACTAATTGAATTACTAGTATATAGGTGACTGTATAGATAGTATTGGAATTTATTGCATATTAATTGACTCATATTCATTGATATGGAATTGTACAAGATAATGGTTACATGTAATTGGTATTATATATAATATAATGAGTTGATAGAATAAGCTGGATTATGACTAGAGAATATAATATTTCATGGTCAATATAATTGGTTATAAGCAATGTTTCTGTACTGTAATTGTGTTTATTGCTATAGCAGATTGGCATATTGAATCTCAATAGCTAGTCTGCAGATTGAAATATTTGATTTATCAAAAGTTAAAGAGATTAAATAATATGGAGTTGTTCTGCAGAGTATCATAATTAAGTGTGGGAATAACTGATAAACGTTTTGTATTGCTGTCTGAAGTAATAATTAATATAGACTGTGTGAAATATATTCCACATTCCAGAATTTGGAGATAATAATTGGACTATTCATTATGCTCCAGTTAGGTAGAGTAATGTATGCTACTATTGTGAAGGAATTACTTTAGGGCAAATAGTATCTGTGTTTCCATATATAATAACTACTCTAGCTATTGATAGTACAGTAAAATACACCGTAAGTATTACCGGTATATATTTTAAGCAACATTTCCATACAGTCGCTTCAGCTTCAGGTCGATGGCAGAACCAAACCATTGCCAAATTGGCGGTCCGGGGTTTCAATTAACCCAAACCATCAATTTGGGTACGGTTCAATGCAAATCTCCCAACCTGTCTGAATTGGGCGGAATGTAAGTGGGTTGTGCAGTGGGTCCATCTGTAGATTCATATAATATTCTTGTTTTTGCAGTTTGATGATAGTATCTTATCAAAATCAGGCATTCACCAGCCAATAATCTCTGTTTGCATGTGTTGGAGTATGCAATATCGATTATTTTGGAATCTGTGTTTTTCCAGTTATATGTCATATTTTTGCCTAGAAAGGCAGTCAATAGTTCTGTTATGAACTTATATATCTGCACAATGCCTTGATCACCCAATATGGAAAACCATAAATTGTTGACACTCACTTGACCGTCATTGTCATGATGGGATAATGCATATGACATGCACTGTTTCCGATGAAAAGGCTGGCAGCACATCGTATATGAATTACTGCCATAAAGTGACACTTTGATTAACCAAGATGCAAGACCAATAATCATTGACGCTCCATTGACCCTCCCTTTTAGAATGGGGCAGAGAGCCTGGCAATATAGTTTTTGCCCCTAAAGGCAGCCAATATCTCATTTATGGATGTTTGCAACCAATTGCCACTTAGGTTACCCAAGATGCAAAGACAAAAATCCGTGACACTCCGTTGACGGTTATTTTCAGAATGGGGAAGTGACCATGTCATTTGCAATTTTGCCTATAAAGGCTGCTGATAGGTTAGTCATGCACAGTAGCGACCAAATCACTTGTCACTTACCGTACTTACAAGACCAACAATTGTTGACGCTCCGTTGACACTCATTTTAATGTATTGTTCATTCAAATGTTCTGCCATCGATAATTGCATTCACTATTATTTGGACTTATTGGTTGCCTTTCTGCCTGATCGAGACTTGGGCTTTTCGCAAAGTCAAACACAGTAATGTTCTTGCACTGGTCGCTTTCATTCTATTAAAATTCATACATTTTGCCAAATGATTCATTTTGCCCACTATGCTACTGTTTATCAAGCAATATTCTCAGGTGACTGCTCAATATTCTCCCATAATCTTTCCGTAAATGAAATTCTCGATCAAACTATATAAAGAACCTGGTGCAAATACATTGACCCATTCTGCCCTACTTTTTCTTGATCCCCTTATTCCTCCTCGTTTACATTGAATTGACTGTCATCAACACCTTTTCATTCGTTTTGTTTGACATCCGTGTTGGCTAAATCAATCCGGCAACATTTGGTGTGGCACTCACATTCTGCTGCTCTAGGCTTTCTGTAACTTTGACGGCATTGGCTAGCTCGATATCGGATTCATTGTCTTCCTTCCAGTTGTCTTCGCTGTGATTTGAATTATCCAAGTTCCCATTCCAGTCAAACCAATGTTTGGTGTATGAAATCCTTTCCAGTACACTATCCTGATCAGTTTCGACAGGATGGTGGTCGATTCAATTGATCCGGCGGACATTCAATACTTCAGTTCGTCCTGCATGGAGGTCCTTTGCAGACAAAGATGGTGGCGCAGGTGATCTTTCGGATGATTGAAATGCAGCTGCACCAGCATGTTCAATGTTTAACCAGGACGCTTTGACGACCTCTACTGTATCTGAAATGTATCCTATGGCAGTCATTTGCTTGTTTTCAGTGCGAGATTTCTTCTGTGTAGCATGCAGGTTTTGGCTGCCCTGTCACATTTCCAAAACATTGTGGATCTTGGCCATTCTGTGCAACTTCTTTTGCTCCACCTATATCTTAATTTCTGAGGTGTTATCAGCATTTGTCGTATCCAATGCTGGGTCATCGCCTGCCAATAACTCGTTATTAGCTTGAGCAAAGTACCTTACAATGACTTTTCGCAAAGGGTCTTGTCTGTGGATTTTGACTGCCTCCAGCTGATCACATCTCACCCAAGGGAAAAACGGGCCTCCACTCCTACACCATGTGGTGTGATGGAGAATATGTCGTATGCCACATTGGAGTGATCTGTGTATTTTGGGTGCAATTCATCTTGTTGATGCTGGCAGTCGTTGATATGCGGGATCCAAAATGTACCACTAATCTCCATAAGGTCAGAGTGTTAATCATTATGATTCAGATTGATTTGCCTCCAGTTTGGAGGGAATTCAGGCGGTGAGTTCAAATAGAGCCTTGCGGCTCCCATTATGCATGCTGGGCAATTGCTTCTTCCAGGTGTCATTTCAGCCACATTTTTTGGCATTAGTTATTCTACATTATCGCTAGACAAATCATATGGATCGTAAGATGATTGACCAGATCTTGAAGGCATTGCGGAAGAGAAAGAATTGTTGATCCGTACGCTTTTGGGTAGGATAACAGTCAAACATCGATGTTTGGCGCAGTATTCCTTCTCCACATACTTCAGAAACACCTCTTAGTTTTGGGTAGTATAAGAAGTCTCGTCCCCGGGATGAATATCCATTCCCTTGTCCCACTTTCCACACGATCGCAACTTCCGGAAAGGATAAAGAAAATGTTCTCAAATGAGAAGCATACCTGTCGTAGGAGTAACCTCAGTGTAATATTTGTACAGCTTCTGGCACGCAAACTTTATGGCAAAGAATAAGTTTTTCTTCCATCGAGTAATCTTCCTGGCCAAAGCTCACATAACACCATCCATATGATCGAACATGTCATTGTAGCCTGCGATGATGTGATGCAGAGTAACCATATGACTTTTTGACATCCAAAGTGTGCAGTACCGGAATGGCCTTAACACTTCCTTAACATACTTGGCCATAGTCCATTCATCTTGTGATGTGTTGAGTGGCCGGTACACACTGTATTCTGGATTCTTGAGCCATTCGCGGGTGAACTCTCGTAGTCGGTAGCTCCGCTGATGCAACTCCAGTGTCAAATTGTACCGTGTCTTTACATCCATAATAGGTAGTAATGCAATTCATACTTCGGCCTTTTGACAGTCAATGAACTCGTTTCAATGACCAGGTGTCAGTGTAATCAATACAGCAAGAATTCTCTGGTATTTGATGGTCAGTTTCAGGTTATTCAAAATATGTTGAAATATGTACTTTTTCAATTATCTTTGCTAAACCTGGTCTCATGGCAGACACTTTGTTCATTCTAGCATTGCCCTCTTTTCGAAGTCTTTGACTCATCTCAATATCTATGCTTTGATTCTCTCCAAATTCCTGATCGTGCTAGTAGGCTTCCCAAGACTTGGCATGGCCTTTCACACCCAGACTACTCATGAATGCACCTAGAGCAAGCTGAATTAGGTGTGCCATGCTTGGTATGTGATTTGTCAATGCAGGACACACAATTCCGGACGCCTCAAGGGTAAATTGAAGTTCGTGAGTCAGTGAGTAATTAGAGGTAGTGTTATCAGTTGTAATTCGAAGTAAATGGCCCTCGGTAAGCGCAAAACGATCAAGCACTTCCTTCAAATGTACGGCTTGCTGTGCTCCAGAATTTTGACCCTTAACCTATTTTGCTTGAATAGCTTTTTAAATAGAAAACGAATAGGCTATCAATATGATTGAATGCGAGTTGTACTTCTCGCAATGCTCAATTACGATCCATATTGTCAGCAATGACCGACGTTATGGCCAATTTGTTTGTTCATGTCTACCTGTGTAAAGCTAAACTAACTTTATTTCTTGACAGCAATTGCTTCGTAATTGCATGTATTGTCAGTAGGAATTTCCTCCGGTAAATGTTGCACAGCGTGCTGGCAGATGAGAGCACCAATTCACTGTCTAACACAACGTATGACGATTGTAGTTCGAGGTTTGATATTGCATTCTATGGACTACGGGCTGAAAACAATTCTACTATGCGGTAGCAATTGCAGGTGTCTTGGTGAAATTTGGCAGTATCAAAGTCCTTCGCTGCAAGTTTGGAGCATTTTGTCTGTCAATTCCATCAATATAAATAAAACCTAAATGTTACATATGAATGTCCTCTGCAAACTTAGAATTGGAATTTCACAACTTCCTTGTCTCTTCAGTATAGCCAAAGCTGTTTCATCGACTGTTGAAATAGTCAAGTCGGTATCTTCCGACTATGTTAATTTGTTTAACTTTGCAATGTGCACTTTTGCCAGGAAGTGTGTCTCCATTGAGCTGGTCCCATGCTCCAATGGATGGCGAAGAACATGCTGGCAAACGATACATATGATGTCTGGGCTGCTGGTCTCCTCAATTCCGCAGTGTAATAGAATCGCCACTAAGGCTCATGTCTAGAATTATTCCAAGCAATTGAACGCTTTGCGCCTATATTCACCGATGTCCACCAAGCATCAATTATGAATTGTAATGAAAGGTCACTCAATTCACGAATCAAGACATGTTCATTTTTGGAAGATATCATAACCTCTAGCAATGAGATATTTAAAGATTTCGAATCCGACATCGCTGTAGGGGTTTATAATCTGGGTATTTTGAATTGAATGGCTGTCAGAAGTAACATTATAGTAAAGTCATAAGCTGCTGCTTAAATATTGACTCTAGAGCTACAAGCAACAAAAAAGTCAGTTCTGTAAGACATGGCATGCATATTTGTGAAGTTCAATACAAGGACATACAGCGAAGACTGACCATTAATAACTCCATTTATGAACCACGTAGTGCAGTTCATTGCTGTGCAGCTCAGTGAGCCACCACAGAAACTGTTGACGCTCCATTGTCGCTTGTTGTTAGAAGGCGATTGCGATATGGTCCCTAGCATTTGTACCCATACAAGTGGTCGATAGTACCATTATAAGTTAATGCAGTTGCAGAGCGCTTTTCTTATCCAAGATGCATGACCAAAAATTGTTGAGACACCATTGACGTACATTTTTAGGTGGTAGTAGCGATATCGTCACTAGCATTTTTGCCTATAAAGGCTGCCAATACTTTGATTACGGGATAATACCGCTGCATAGCTATTTGATTATGGAAGATGCATGACTCATAAATATTGACACTCTGTTGACGCTTATTTTTAGAAGATACTAGGAATATCATTGGTAGCATGTTTGCCCATAATGGCAGCCAATACTGTTATTATGGGTGAATGCCATTGCACAGTCCGGTAATTGCCCAAGATGCAAGACCAAAAATTGTTGATGCTCTGTTGACACTCATTTCTAGGATGGCACAAGGAGCATGTGACTTGCTTTTTGAGCTATGAAGATGGCGAATACTTCCTCTTTGGATGGATGTGACAATGCAGCCATTTGATTGCTGAATGGATCAGACTCTAAATCTTTGATGCTCTGTTGAAGCTCACCTTAGTGACATACAATCAGTCATTGTGTGCTCAACAATTATACACAATATCCATGCAGTTAATATTGACCGCCAACATAACGTTTCAATATATGATCATTTGCATTCAAACGCTGTGAGATCTCTCAGTTTCTGAGACACAACGATACACGTCATCTGGAAGATGAATGACGTAGGTCTAACATATTTCAGCACTTTCGGCCGGGAATTTACAGCATAAATAATCCATCGACTAGTTTCGCATATATATAGCCCGACTTCCTCACCATTCCTTATCCAGCTCATTCCCCTTAATTTCCATGATATACCATACGCAATATTCAACATCTCGACCATGTGCAGCAGGTCTAAAGGGAGAGTTCTGCAGTTGGATGCATACATTATTGCGGCATCATGGCTGTCATTCAACTGGGTTCAGGTTGTGCATTGACCACTCCTTCGGTGAGTCGTATGACATCACTGAATTACACTTCATTAGTATATTTCGTCGCAAATATATGTTCTGCTTTGTCACTTAACCATAATTGATAAGCCGATATACCATTCGTTGGTCATCTACTAACCTGATTTGGAATCTAGAACTTTTGCATGGCCCGTACGGCCCTTACACACACACTGACGAATTATCATCTCTCACAATTTGGTCACTGAAATCCAGAAATAGCTGACACATAAGAAAATTGGTACACAAATTGCTTTTGCCAGTGCTACGTCGTTAATATTGAGTATTGGGCTATCTATACCTCCAGTGACACAGGAGCCATCACCATTTCTTCGTCCAAATCCGATTTCTATATGGTAATTCGGTAGGGATGCTCTATGGAGGGGTCAAAGCTTACGGGTTCAACAGGCTTTGCATTCTCACTCGGCGACAAAATGGCCAATCAATCAGGGAAGAGAGATGTTACATCATTGTGTGACGGTGGTTTCTCTAAACCCAACCTCATTTGACTACTTCCTGGTCAAGACATCCCTTGCGGCATCTGTGATATTCCTGGGACAATATCAAGAGTTTCCATAAGCTCTCCAAATGTTGTCAGTAATGGTGTGGCTGCAGTCATATCTGTTTGAGGTTTAGCAATGGCCGGAACCATCAATTTGGGCATCCAGTACTTTATTTTAGTCTTGCAGAAGCAGTCAGCCACATCACCACATTCCAGTTGCATCAGTTCGTCAAACTTCATCTGCTTCTGCCAACAACTGTCTATGCGGTGCTGTACTGTGTTGGAGATTGTGCCCATCACTCAGCCAAGTTCATCATCATCACTCAGCTTGCCAAGCTGTGTATCTGCTTCATCTTCCTCGTCTTCCCCATTCTTCTTATCATCGCAACTTGCAAGATTGCGCAGACTGTCTCTGATTGCATTCAACATCTCCTCGAATGTTGTTTTAGGCATTCTGGTTGTTAATCGTGCCTTTTCAGCATTTCTCATATCTTCTTGCTCTTTCATAATTGTTGTCTCAGCGTCTTCAACTCTCTTTCTTGCTCCAGCAGTCTCTCAATCCACATAATCTTCGATCCATTTCTCTTTCTCTTCATTGCTTGAAAAGTGCGTTTCTTGTTTTTTCTCCGCCTAAAGCTGCTTTTTGGATCTTATGCTGTACAATTCTCCCAATGCTCAGACCCTTTCTGCCTCCAAGCCACTCTTGCCTTCATTCGCTTGATGAGGTCTTGGTGTGGAGTGCTGGGTAGATTTGCCGTATTTGCGCACTGGACATAGCGAAAGGATCATTGTTGGAGAATTGACCATTGTATCTTGTGTTGACCTTGTTGTTGGGCGAGGTATTGGATGTTGCAATATATGGACCACATGGAGGCAAGCTGCATCTTTTATGTCAAGGTTGGTAGGTTTGATCAACTTGAACAAAGCAAAATCTGCATTTTGACCGCCACCTCATTTGAAATAGTCATGCTAACTGTACATCATAACTTAATGGTTAGCGTGTGATTCATGTACGATTCCGGCAATGTCTTGAGACACTCATCACCAGACATTCTTTCTGACGAAGAATTTCCTTTTCCTATCTATGAAACACATGATGTCAGCTGTCGTTCACCACAATATATCCCTTTACACAAAGAAGCAACATCGGACCGTTGGAATCCCCTGTAACCTGCAGCTAGACGCAGCAGGATTCATCTTGAATAGAATGTGCAAGTTGGCTGTTCCTCATTCCATTTTCACTTGTAGGTATGTATATATTCCTCAGGACTTCACACTTCTTTTTATTATCATCTTCCTCACCTTTCCACAACAGCAAGTCATGGCTCCACAAACACATCAGTGACGTGCAATCAAATCTGAATCAAGCTGAAAGACAGTCACTTCGTCCAATGTGCCACTAGCTGAGACACAGTGCCAACGCAGACACCAGTGAGTTCACTGCGACGGTGCAATTGCAGCTACCGAAAATATGACCCAGGACACACATTTAAAAACGGTATGTAAAGTCGGACACAGCAAGAATAAAAAGCAGTATGTAATCGGATGTGAGTAACTCCATATCGATATAGCCGGCGGTCAACTCAGTATATAATCAACTGCTGCTGTACTTAGAGAGCTACGTGAGCAATATATTGCTGCCTGTATTGGGAAACCTGCATGGTAGATCAAGTATCTTGTCCTCCCTGTCCGTGAAATCGAGCATTATGAAGTTGTAAGTTTGGGGATTTTTGCAGACAAATTTCGTGATAAACGTCTCTTCCAGTGGACGAAATCAGCTTTAAAGGCACTAGAGGAGGCTGCGGAGTTGTATATGGTCCAGGTAATAGCTGAATCTCACTTTTAGACTCAGCAACTATTGTCTTGTAGGTTTTCAACATGTTAGCTACTACGGCAAGGCAAGGAGGTCGGGTACAGCTAGAACAGTCTGACATCCGCCTTGCCTTGAATATGGCCAGAATGGCCAAAGGAGGGTTTTCGCGCGCTGCAATAGAGGAAACACAACAATGAATCACGAAACTTCGCGCCGAAGTCCGAGAAGAAAAGAAGTGTGGAGTTGAGTTCACTGGGCATAGAATGGTGCAGGCGCCGTTAGAAAGGCACCTGGCAATGATTTGTGAAAATCAAATGGACAGATGCCTTACTTGCCACAATGGCAAAGCAAAGAATCCGCTGTCATGCTTGAGGAACAAAGGCACAGGTGTACCTCCACAACAATCAGTGTGACCTCGGCCCAGAATGCCACCTGTGCCACCTGATGACAGTGAGATAAGTCAAAGCACTGAAATAGAATGTGTGCCACCTGGATATGTGTAGATACATACTCCACTTCCCAATGCTCAACTTATCAATCATAATACATAAGCCAAGGATCGCAAGTGCGTTAAAGATTTCATTACAGATTTGCTGACTGATCAGGGACTATGCACTGGTTAGTACACTATCTGCTGTGTGGTAATGCAGCTAATATCCATTTTGCAGACAAAAGGAGCCTTTTGAGCGAACATGACAGTGAAGACAAGGATTGATGGAAGGGAACAGGATTTTTGAGTATTATCATTATCTACAATTAGCGGACACTTTGAAGTATATTTTAAGGGATATATTTATATGAATTATTAAAGAACAATATAGTGAAAAAGGAGAAGGTACATAAAGCGCATAGAACGGCTGCCAAATGACCATTACTGCTATTCAATGCCAAAGTAAATGGTTGCATATTGCGGATACATCTGTGGTAAAATGAGACTCAACGGAGGGTCAACTATATTTCGCCTTGCATCATGGTGAATGAATGCCCGATGTGGTTATTAATGTCTATATATGAAATTTTGACCAGGTTTATAGGCTAAAATGCTTATGATTACTCAGTTGCAGCCTCGGCAATGACTTAAATGGTGGCTATCCCAGAGGCTGTTGTGGGAACATCGTTTGCTTATTAGCGCATAAAGGCTTCCAATTCTCGGATTATTGATATCTGTGATCATTCGCCACTTAGATTACCCAGAATGCACAACCAAAAATTGTTGTCGCTCGGTTGATGAATATTGTCATATTGGGGCAGGGAGAGTGTAGCTATTTCTTTTGTCTAGAAAGGCAGCAAATACAACAATTATATATATCAATGAGTCATTTACGATGTAATTAACTGACTTACAGATCCCAAAATCGTTAACGCTGGGTTGACGCTGGGTTGACGCTTGGTTGACGCTTGGTTAACGCTGGGTTGATGCTGGGTTGATACTGGGTTTTACACTTGGTTGATGCGCAGTTGACTCTCGGTTGACGTTCATTTTCCAGCTTGGGTAGGGAGCATGTCACTTTGTTGTTGGCCTATAAAGGCAGCCAGTACTTCGCTTATGTATAACAACGACCTGGTCAATATTGAATTACCTCATTTGCAAGATCAATAATCATTGAGGCTCTGTTGACGCTTATTGTTAGATGATTGTAAGAATGTTGTGTCTGGCGGTTTTGCCCATTAAGGCGGCCAATAGTTTCAGTAGGCATTGCAATGACCAAGTCTCTAATTAATTACCTGACTTACAAGACCAAAAATTGTTGATGCTCTGTTGACGAGCATTGTCAGAATCAGGCAGGGATCTTGTCGCATTCGGTTTTGGCTATAAAGGCAGCCTATCTGTCATTTCTGAATGTCTGTAACCAGTTGCCATGCAGATTAACAATGATGCAAGGCCTAACATTGTTGATGCTCCGCTTGGGCAGGGAGCCTGTCACTTTCTCATTTGAGTTTAAATGTGGCTGTTACCTCATTTATGAATGTCTGTATCCAATCGCCAATCAGATTACCCAAGATTCAAGACCAAAAAACATTGATCCGCTGTTCACTCTCATTTTGAGGTGGGGTCAGGTGTTGGACTGGAATGGAATTGAATTGAATCGTTTTAGCGGTCTGAACCTGGACCACTGGCAGGTTACCCGGACCTGTTGCTAACACTAAGTACAATAAGGGGGTTGCAGAGATATGAGATGAGAGATAAGACAGGTCTGAAGAGGCAGGCACTGTGTTCTTGATTCATTGGACCTCTGATGTTCACATTTCAATATCAAATGAACACATCCGGGTTGATAACTTAACTTTATGTTGTCACGTGATAGTTGCGCTGTCCATGAGAAAGCGAAATATGAAATGGAGGTGAGAGAAGAATAGGGAAACCATCGTGAGAAATTAGAAGTTAAAAGGGCTTCATGTAAGGCAATTTATAGCTCTTGAAATGCTATGGATGACATCCAATTGTTCAGGATAGATCACTATTTGAATGTATTGTAAGTATAATGAGGCAGGTTATACCCCAGATTTCCCACATTCCCTTACATTCTCCAACATCATTTCCATCTCTATTTTTGATCACCAACTTTACAATCATCACCAGAATAAGATATTTAGTCATCTCTTTTCATCTCTCCATGCCATGATCACAATTTAATACTTAGTATACCATCCACCCAATCTCAACAGTAATACAGCAGCTGTCCCAACAATCACACCATTAAAGCTTTTTCTCTGATATAGTATCAGCTTTCTGCCTGCCTCCCAGCAGATCAACCACCACCAGCTACCACTCCCTAAATGCTCAAAGATAAGGCCAACTCAATCGATTCCCTCAGATGCAAGTTGACTAACCAATAAATCCAGTCTCCACATCAGTTATGCTATCAATCAATTTAAGTACCTCAAGCTTGACTCCCTTCCAATACTACTCCGATTTCTCTCACTCCCTGCATTTAAAACACATTCTCAAAGTTATTACATTCTGGCCACAATGTACATCTTTATGGTTATTACATCATGGCCTCCAGGTTTCCACCATTATGGCTTCCAAGAGTATTCTTACCTTTGCTTTTTTATTGGCTTAGAGTCCATTTCTAAGTTCACTTGGTAGCAGTCTCTATATAGTACTCCAACATGGTTAAATGACAGCTTTTAGCTGTATCTTCAAGTTCACTCGGTTTTGGCCTCCAAGGGCATCTTCAGGAAAATGTATTTTTGTCACTGAAAGCCCCCAGGAGTGACTGAGAGGATGTGGAGTGTAAACTTAGATGCGTCAATTTCAGGAGAGTATCAGGCTCTAGGAGGGCACAGCTGCCGGCCATCAGAGTAACTGGGAGCACCGACGACCAGTCTGGAAGCAGCTGGGAGTGCTGGTGACAAACCTAGGAGAGCTGGCGACAACTCTGGGAGTGCCAGCAACAAGTCTGGGAGAACCTCGAATCACTGTTGAGCAGTCTGGGAAAAAGAACATCTTCTTTGGGAAAGCTGCTGAAGTGCCTAAACATTATAGCAACTACTTATCATTCAATGATTGATAAAACTCATGTATTTCGTTTGAATTTTCATCTATGTATCGATGTATCAATATAGCTACCCATTGATAAACGGTATATCTGGACCGGCTCCAGCGGGTGCTTGACCGCCATTCGAGGTGCCCCTGAACCTGATGATCGAGTGAACTCAGAGATACACTGCAACGCTGTGATCGAGCGTAACTGGGGATGCAATTCGAGTCCGTGATCGTGCGTGTTTAGAGATACACTTAAAGGCTGTGATTGTACGAGTGTGGAGATGCACTTGGAGGCTGTGATCGAACTACTTTGGGCATGTTCTAGGAGGCCGTCGTCAACCGAGTGTGTAGATACACCTGGAGGGCATGATCATGTGAACATGGAAGCCGTTTGGAGGCGAAAATCGAGCCAGTGTGGAGATACAGTTGGACGACGTGATCGAGCGAGTTTAGAGATATATACTTGGAGGCCGTGATCGTGCAAACTTGGGGGCCATAATCGAGTGAGTTGAGAGATACACTTGGAGGCCTTGATCGTGCGAGTTTGGAGAGCGCAATTGTGCGAGTTTGGAGATGCATTTGGTGGCTGTGATTGTGCGAGTTTGGACGAGTAATGGGAGGCAGTGGGTGGAAGGTGCGCCGCGTGCTCAGGCTCTGTTTGTCAGTTACTGAACTTGGAACCGTGGGAATGTGACAAAGGGACTTTAAGGTTGTGCTCTTATGGAGAGCTGGCTGATGGCGGTCGATCCTGTAGGGAGGCCCGCCCAAAGCTGAAACTACATTCAGGAGTCAACTCGTAATCATGAAAATAAAGTGAAGACAATCAATCTTGGGTGTATGCTGTACTCAGTGTATGCTGTACTCGGTGTCAACTCATGATCATGACATGCAGAGATACGGAGGGATGACGTAACTTTGTGTTCTGCGATGATGGTAGAGTTCTGGCCCGGAAAGGGATAGTTGGGGGATGAAGATGAGAATGATGTGGAAGATAATGAGCGGATATGTGGAATCAGGGGTAAGACATGTGAGATTGGGTTGGGAAGACCTCGTATCAGTGTTATTACACACTGGATCGGGAATCATACCTGCTATTTCGGGGATGGTAAATTGACTTGCACACGAAATTGTTTAAAGTCCCAGTTTCTCATGATGATTTCCCCCATACCCTCTCATAACTCTCTTCCTTGTCCTCACTTATACCATCACCTAGGAATCCAATGTTCAGTTATCCCTCTCTATCTCTCCATGCCATAATCAAGAGTTAACACCTAGTATCACATACACGGAGTACAGCATACATTAAGTACTGCAGCATCCCAAGATCCACTCTCTCCTGCTCCCAGCCAGTCTCATCTCTCGGCAGACCATGTTGTACTCAATTCTCTACATTCCCACAATTACGAGTTAACCAATGAATAGAGTCTCAGCTCCTGTCGCGCCTCCTTGCCGAACCACCACCTCCAGATTGACACCCTCTTAGTACTCCTTGAATCTCGCGTGATCATGACCTCCCAGTGCAACTACACACTTGGTCCAATACGGCTACCAAGTGCATCTGCAAACTCGCTCAACCACAGTCTCGAAGTGCATCTTCACACTCATTGGATCAAAGCCCTCAAGTGTATCTTTAAACTCACACGATTACAGCCTCCAAGTTCTCACAATCATGACCGCAAAGTGCTTCTCCAGACTTCGTCGATTACGGCTCCGGTGTAGCTGTCGGAACTCGCTTGATTACGGCCTCCAAACAGCCTCCGAGTTCGCACAATCAAGGCGTCCAAATGCATCTACACACATTCTTGATCATGACCTCGAAGTGTATTGCCAAACTTGCACGATCACAGTCTTCAAGCGTATCTCTTGACTCGCACGATCACAGTCTCCAAGTGCATGTCAAATCTCATTTGATTAAAGTCTACAAGTGTATCTCCAAACTTGTGTGATTACAGCCTTGCCAAACTGGCTCGATTACATCCTCCCAGTGGATCTCGAAACTCGCTCGTGTTCACCCTTCGAATGCATCGCTTAGTTCACTCAATCACAGTGTGTTGAACCAGTGGAGCTAGAAGGTGGATAGCTCGTCATCAACACTCGGCCGCACCACACCTGGAATTCGAAGGTAATTCGTGAGAGAGAGCGGTTCTATCTCCAGGATCGTAGGAAGAGGGTCAGATGATATGTAGAGATGGTCGCCAATGGTGAACCACACAAATTGCGTGGATCTACAAAAGCTCGGCAATAGTGCATTACACGAAGAGCTGGGAAAGATACAGTGTGTATTTTGTATAATGAGATGATGTCTATCTACCCCAGGGTCTCCCAAATGTATACTACCTGTCGCTGAGTCCATCTTTGTTATCCCTATATCGCCATATATAGATATATGTAGTGCAACTTAGATAATGCATGCCACACTGTGATGTAGCGAATCTTGCGACTGTAATAAAGACCAATATGATCCATGAAATACCTTATGGTAACGGAACCTGAAGAACCACTGGGGTGAGAATACGGCACCAAGGCTCCCGCACACTTTGTGCAGAGGTATCAGCTGCTCTGTAAGTCTCCCGCAGTCCGGCGCAGAGCTCTCAGCAGCTTCAAAATTTGACTATTCTGATAGTCAAATCACGTAGCATCCTGAATGCACCTCCAACACAGCAGGTGCTTTCAGCAGCACATGAGAATGCTCTTGCAGAATTTGAGAGTACATTGCAAAGCTCCAGCGAGGGCTGCGAGCATTTGGAAGTACTTTGAAGCACTGGCAAGGGCTACCAGTATGTCTGTAAGGTTTGTGTAGGACTTCCAGACCGAAAAACATTGTGCTGACAATTGGCTAACTCATACCATCACAGCGTCCAAGTTGTATCATCAGATTTGCACTACAAACCCTCCAAGTGCATTTCTAAGTTTATATCATTGTACCCACCAAGTGCATCTCCAAATCAACTAGATTACAGCCCCCATGTGGAACCCTAAGTGTCTTCAATCACAACCTTGAGGTACTATTCATATTACTGTGAGGTGCATCATGCAGCCCATCTGGAGTTGGAATATATCGAGAGTACTGATATACATACATGTGAATACCAAATGAACAGATAATTAATAAAACTATTGCACTATAATTAGAATGAATGATTTGCCAGTGAATCAGCAAGGTCTCAAGCAATATACAATTTCTTCCCAACTAGCATGTCAACATTCCAGATCCCATCCAGCTTGTTGTCTGCATTTTCGGGTAAGTTTCAGTTTGTGCTTAGTTTTCTTATATCCGTACAGATGTGCCACCTGCACTGCCAAGTGAATCTAAAGATCCTTAAATTGAACAAGTCAGTGTGTAAATTTATTGTCCATGCTCCATAACACAGCAGAATGCCACTCCATCAAGTATTGATCATTCAACTACTCTCACTATATCCTGGAAGCAACCAGTAACAGAATATATTTTGCTAATGGACTATCACGGTGTACCTCCCAACCTCCACCTGCAGCCAATTACTAATGTCAATTTCAGGGAACCATCTACACCCAGCCAACTCTGACTGATACCAGCCAGAGTCCAGTTGATGCCAGCAGCCAACCTTCCATGATACTCAGGAAGCTCTGTCTGCAGCAATCCAAGATTGAGTGTAACAAATCAACTTTCTAGCACTGTCTGCAGCCCACCATGATGAACCATCTGCAGGCACTACATCAGTAAAATGCAAAATGGTTTCGAAGTTCCAAATGAACAACTCAGCAACTCTGAACTCCCACACCGCTATGTCTAGATACTTCCAGTTACTCCCAAATAGGCTGAATGCAAAGCAATGTGCTCTCAGGTGTGCAATGACAACTTTCCTGGTGCTCCTGAATGCTCTTGATATTGTGGAACAGAATAGGAGAATATTCTGAAGAGTGTATAGTTGTCTTCAAAATGCTACTAAATCAAACTATTAGAATGTGCAAATTTCAGTGCTTTTGGGAGTATTGGCAGCATCTCCAAGACTAATCCGATGCACCTCAAACCTGGAGCCATACTCTCTGGGTGTGATTATTATAATGTTTATGTCAAAAGGTACAATTCAATTTACTATCATCCTGCTGCGCACCTTGATTCAGGTATTGTAACTTGATATACATTCCAGAAGATATCTCAATCCACCTGAATATTTACAAGCCATATGCAATCTATTCTATCAAATGCATCATTCTCTTGCACCAAATGTGCCAGTCAAATAATGGCTCTGACAGGTAAAATATGCATCATATCTATCTGTTTTATAACCAGTATGACCCCGTCCACATCATCAGCCCAATTATTGAGATCTTTGTGAATTGTTGCAATCACCACCGCATATTTTTGTGTTTGATGATGTAATATACATTGTTCAGTCTTGTAGCACCTCTTGTAACAAGTCGATATCGTGTTTCCAGCAGGCAGGTGCTCCTGGCATTGCACAACCTGATTTGGTGGAGTCCAGCTAAAGTATAATACAGGAAAAGAAAGATTACAGCCTTGGAAGGTGTTATTGAGGTCACTGTCTGTATATTGGACCCAGATTTTGTGAGATTCAGACATGATCCTTTGGTTGACATTGGTATATCATACCTTGCAATCAAGTCACAGACGCTTAACAGATACAGGGCAGTGAAATTGTTCACAGTAGTACAACAGCCTATTCTAAAGTTTAACAAAAATACTATCTCTGAGTGCACTGTACACAAATCCGTGCAAAAGTCCACAAACATTGTGTCCCCTGTCCTCTTCGAGTTGTGTATCCGATTGCTCTCCAAGGTTGGGAATTCTGAAATCATCTAATGCATATCTGAGTGAGGTTAATTTGATACATCTGTACACTCCATGGACATGTGTTTATCTCAAATGATGTGCCTGTTGTGATATGGGGAGGAAAAATGGCTCATTCTGACAATGCCGGAGGGGGAAAGGATAGGCTCGGCGAATATTTTGCCGTTTAATGATTGTGGACAGTAGGTTGAAAGCTGTTGCAGAGTCAACATCGTACCAGCCTGGAAGGGCAATATGAAACAGGCTCTTCACTATATAGCAAAGGGCGGTAAACCAGTCATTGTGCTTGAGTGTCCATTGAATGTAATTGACTTCAGTTGTTGATCAATATGCCTTTCACTTTACCAATATGTAGCTGGTCAGAAATATCGGTGGTGAAATTGTTGTCAGAACCCATTCGCTGAATTGACTCAGGTATATGGCTCCCAAGATGCATCATTGGAACTCCAAAATGTAATACACGCTGTTCGACTGTTTTCATGACCTCCAGAACCCCCATTGCCTTCCACCAACCCTCAAACACAATGAAGCGGATGAAGAATTTCTAGTTGCGCAGTATCTGCTCATTCGAAGTGATTTCATAAATTCCTCTCCCCAGATGATTTGCAATGTGGTCTGTGTCATCAGTACGCCAGGTGGTGGTTTCAGTCTCAGCAGTGGATAGACAGACTCCAAATTCTACACCATTGTCGGCTGTCAAGTTTACTGCTCCATGAAGCTCATCTTCTGCAGAACCTTTCATTTGAGCAAGTTTTTTGGTGAATGTGTGTGTCTGGAACCGGTTGCTTTTGTCCCAAGTTCCTGCAATAGTTGCCATTCATGATGTTGGAATGATTTATCGAAATGCTGGTCATTAACAGGTGTTACAGCATAGATTTCACACTCCAATCGTTCTGTTGCACTCCGTCGATCAGCAGCTGACCATATGGTTGCCACTTATCGGGCTGTATTCAGGCGCACTTGAAATTGCACTAGTTGTGTTGTTGTACCCATTTCAGCACTCTACATCTGAACTTCCATTGGAGCGCGGATTGTATGAATCATGTATTCTTGTATCCAATGGGATTCTCTTGCCAACAGTTCATCCAGTTTGCCCTTCGCAGACTTTAACATTTTCTGTTCTAGAAATGCACTGTTCTCCTTGTAAAATCTCTTCAGTGCATTATCTAGTGTTGTGAGGGATAGATTAGGGTGATTTTGTTTGTTAACAAGTAGAGAAAATTCACATAATACCCACACTGCTCCCAGTACCATTTCATCAGAGGGTGTTTCCGCTGCAGTTTTTCTGTCATCCTTGGAGAAGTCAGAAATCAGCGTGCAATTCACCACCAGTGTTCTGATTATGCCGCAGCTCTCTTTTCCCTGCCAGTAGCGGCATTTCATCGAATTGAATGGTTCAGCAAACTGCTGGAGGCCCAGATATCGTGGTCCTAATGTTAATAGATTGTCAATTTGATCCTTGACATTGCTAACTTTCCGGTTATTGAGCAGCCAGTGTACTATGTCATTATGGAAACCCTGGAGCACCTGATGCAATTGATCAGGCTGCCAAAGGTGATAGATATTGCAAAGAGGGTAATGCCAGAACTGGTTTTGGATTGGATGAATGCCAAGAGGGTACAGAACATCAATATTAGATTCATCCAGAAGCTCCAATTAAACATACTGATCTCTTCAGCTATGAAGATATCAAAAAGTAGAATGCTCAATTGGCACACCATAAGTAATGGCACACATCGGGCATAACCAATATAAGACTTGGACAACCATGAGTTATTCCAGATAATCCCCGACCCAGGCCACCAAAAGAGAATAACATTCCCTGTGAAATCCATCAGCACAGTTCCATTTCAAGCTGGGATCAGTTATGTCCAGATTGCAGAGTGGGGACAGCATGGTTCAAACTGCGGAATTCCATACCTCATCAGCATTTTCAGCACATTTCAGGGGACTAGAATTCAGCCCAATGCGATTCCAACTGGGTTTGTATGGTGTCCAGCGGATATCTTTTTGAATATTACCAATCGTGATATAATGCAGCAGGGCATGCTGACAACCCAAAGAATGGCTCAGGTGAGTCTTCTCAGATGCACAAATGACTGGCACAAATGTCGCTCCGGCATGAAACTGATCAGGTACATCCCACCACCAATCGCCTTTGGTCATTTCGCTGTATCGTGGGCGACGTTCGGAGTCTGTGAGATGCACTGGTTAAAAATCCAGGTGCTCCTCATAGACCAGATGTGGTACATGGAACTGTATACGTTTGAGAAGATTGGGGTGGTATAATGTTCCGATGATATGTGACTGTTCTTTTATCCAACTATCATCGCCAAGCATGAAATCAAGTTGAGAGAGGACCTCTAGCAGCGTATCTGCTAATTGGAATGATTCGATTTTGACGTTGTCCAGTCTACACATCAGATGTTGATCCATGCACATTTTTATTTGCTGGCTAAATGATTGAGCTTGTTGACAGTCATGCGCTGACTGAAATGAATGCCATGGATTCCATTGTTCTAAGTACTTTCAATTCTTGTTGTACAATCCAGTTGCTTTGCCATATGGTTTCCACCCCGCATATTCTACTCCAACTCCCTGCCTATGAGCCTTTGCCATTGTTGGATCATGAGTACATGTCAGATCAGGGGTACCAGTCAGATGAGGAGTACATGTCAGATCAGGAGTACCTGTCAGATCAGGTTTCTAGGTGTTAATAGTTTCTTCATTGGGAGTATCAGCAGGTGGTGCCGCACCAGGTACATTGTCTAAGGTTCAATCATTAGCTGACTTGCTTATTGATGGTCATTCAGGTGCACCAAGGGAACTCAAACCATGATGGCTCAGGTCAATTCCAGTGTGCGGGAGGAAATATCTTGTCAGATAATAGCCATTCAACCATCGATATTGGGTGATATTGTTACTAGTGAGACTCCAGTCGGTTCTTGTCAAATAATTTCTGTTAGCAGATAATACATTTGGCTTATTTCCTACAAATTTTGACCATATTGGAGAAATTGTCAGTATACCCAGATTCAGATGAATGTTGATGATGCTGCAGGGGGTAATTTAAAGCCTCAGGGATATTAGTATGAAAACGAGCTAACTAAAGTTAGCTTATTACATCCGCATTGCACCCTGCCAAATGCATGGGAGAGGGGTTAAATATGGTCACCTTACTGTCAGCTTTCAGCATAAACCAGAATGAATATATCATATCATGTACAATAATCAAGCACATTGTCAGCTGAATGTCGCTAGCAGGGAATAGACGGTGTCTTTTGTCATCACTGCAATTGCCACAATGGGCTATATATTATACTATGTCATTGCTGCATTGAAAGTTATACCTATCCTCGAGCCTCCTAGCAGCTGATAATGATAGTAGATCATATTAATACAATAAATAGGTGAACTTCCTCACTAAATGTATGCCCATGCAATGATCAATTGAGAACTGATAAGAATGGTTGCTTCAGTAATGATCCTTCACTGGAGTGTAGTTCCCGAGGACAACAATGATGTTTAGACAAGGAGCTCAGTATAAATCAAGAATTGTTGCTGCTTCACTCATAGGCCTCATATTGAATCAGGTTGAAAGGACGAATACACACAACTTATGTGTAATATTCCACGTCGTGCTAACCTGTAAACTGGATATAGTTCTTGTCAGGTTTCTGGAGATATAATATCATATCCATTCCATGTCCTGTAAAGTCATCCAAGAATATGAGGGTGGGCATCTATCCACTATTCTAATGTAGGAATTCGAGCATATACCAAAGAAAGGCAGGATGTGAGTGATCAATGTTTGTTTATCTCAGCCATGTTGGGTTCATGGATCAAAGGTAGAGTGAAACACCATACATCATGTCAACAGAATAGGATATAAGAAGCCCATCTTTCCACCGAAGGTCACTGCTGCCATCAATATACTCAACCATACTGCAATTCATTCTATATCAATTCTTTCATCTATAGTAGTTTACCACCATCATTGTTCACAGCACATGTCGACGCACAAACCTCCACCAAAGTCAGTGACCATTGCTTCACTGTGAGGCCTACTTGGCATGCAACAATACCATGACGACAATTCAAAATTATTGGAAAAGAGTTCACCAACTGCCACTGGCAAAGACAGTCGATATGGGAAATCAACCAATCAATGTCATTCACCACATGGGTATAGTTACCCGGCTTCGCAGCAGCCATTTCCAAGTGCTCCTCATTTTTATCAACACTCTCCATTCAACATAACACACAGTTTGCAATCAACCACCATCGTAAGATGACAATATCACAGTCATGGGCTACATTGGCAGGAATATGGCCTCCACTAATGTGGATATGGGGGGTCTCAAATTTTCCCCCCTCGGTAGATTCCAGGACAAGGGCCTTCAACCCCAGGTGTATGAAGATTGCCTCCACAACTGCTGGCAAGCCATCCAGTCAATTGGCCAATATCTTTCTACCCCAATCCCGCACCTGTACGGGCTGCCGGAGCACCTAGGAGACCCCTGATTAGCCTCCCAACCATAGGACTTCAGCCCCCTGCTGAATTACAGACAATCGATATCGCAGGGATTGCAGACTTGTATCCATTGGCGGAAGATTTCTATAATGATTAAGATGCAGGTGAATGAGAGGAATGATTTGTCGGACTTGGGTCGTGCAGATGGCAAACCGCCGATCAGGCTGATGCAATGTTAATGCCCCATGATGCAATTTGCCAAAAGGATGGAGTAGGCCATCTACAGTACGTTCAACAGGTGGAAGAAAGTATAGTTGCCTGAGTTTCTGGAGAAGAAGCAGCGGTCCATTATCTGAGGACAAAACAGTTTGAAATACATTTGAAATGGACCTCTGTACTGAGAGATGGCAGGTGCTGATTTTTTGGAGACCTTTGACAACTTCCTACAGTTGAATAATGATGATAATGCTGAATGGATTCCACGGCAGTGGGTTGAGATGTTTTTGAAGAAATGTGCATCTGATAGTCAGGAGGCAAAGCAAAATGAAAGACGAGCAAATAAGTGAATGGTACGGGATCTCAGCGAGCACGCGAGAATGAAGGCGAAAAGTAACCTCCCCGAGTTGCCACATTCAATATTCATAGTTGTAAATTGCTGAGTGTTAACTGGCAATGATATGGTTCCAGTCCCCCAACAAAGCCAAGCATCGTATACAGAAGTGAGGCACTGGGAAGAGCTAATTCATTTCATCGACAAAAACAAAGGCCAGAGAGAGCCACACATTCTGACATCAATTTTCAAGTACACCTTGGACCAGGATGAATTGGGCAAAGAGTGTATGTGATTATATACACACAGCAAAAGGAGAAGTGACCACATATATGGCCAGATTTCGTACAACTGATGCCTTTCAAATGTTTTCAAGTTGAAACTGGGACATGATCCAAAAATATGTTTGGTCGACATTACGAGAGCAATAGGGAAAGACATTGCAGTGCAGGTAATTGGACCAGGCATGGTAATCACTGCTTGTTGTGTTCAGGCTACATGTGCAGAACTGGTAATCGTTGTATATACACTTTCAAAGGTTCTGAACAGAGTGAAAGAGAAGAGAAAGAGGAGGATAGTGGGGAAGAGAATGATACTTGTATTAATGTATGTTCTGATTGAAAGAATAGAATTGATTGCATTGCATTCATATATATTCATTCCAATGGTTACTTGGATGTGAAATACCTAACATTGCGAAGAATTTCATCAGCACTGAAATATTTGCCCATCTGCCCAGCCTGTATCTGAGCAATAGAACGAGATTATTAAGGAAGAAAAAACACAGACAAAGGTGCGACGGAGATTCAGGAGTAGGTGCAGGATAGTGATGAAATCCGTGATCCAGCAAATACTTGCTCAGTATTGAATACAGTTCTCAGTACAATCAACAATGAATTTGAACACAAGTGTCTTGAATAGGCAGTCAGGCTGCTCAATACCCACCATTGTCGCAAATCTACAGATGACCCTGTTCCAGGCCGCAAGTATTCAATTCCAGGCCTGTCCAGAACTCAGTTTCTGGTGCATCAGGTTTGGGCCATCTGGCTCATCCTGAGATGGGAGTGGGATGCTGATATGCCAGGGGCACTGCTGGCGGATGAAATGGGTCTTGGAAAGACTTTGACCTCAGTTGCAGTGGACATGATTTGCAAATTAGTGACTGCGAAAGTTGTAATGGAGTTGCTACTGTCAATTTTATGGGAGAATACCCATGAAGAGTGTGTAATTTTGGCAAACAAAAACTCTCCCAGCATTGTTGGTAAAGAACAGGAGTGGTATCCGTTCCAGAGATTGAATTCGGTACCCCACCACCTGTTGAAAATCCAGACAACATCACCTCATGGGCATCCAGCACTTCTATCAGCCCTTGAACCAATCCTAGTGGTTTCAATGCCCTGAGTGGCAGAGATCTTCAAGACTGTCATCGACGGGATGACACAATAAACCGATTTCCAACTCGTCAACTTGATTCATGACCAAAATGCGAATTTCACCCACAAAGATCTGAACAGTAGTATTGGCAAGCCGGAAAACTGATGGAGTATCCACCTTGTATTGTATGACACCATGAAATGCAGAGTGAATACATCAAGCAATGGTCAACACTCATACTGCACACAGAGATTTCAGATTCATGATGAGTCTCATCAGAATAAGACTGAAAACAAGGCGAGCTATCAAATTGCGATGAATGCAAAAATTGGTTTCAAACGTCAAGTCACAGCCACACCAGGATTCCATTCACTCTTTGACATGTCCCATCAGAAGATGCGGCTGTTTCCTGGTGTGCCTGACAATCCCGAAAATGATACTGGGATTGAGAAGCACAGTGCAGATGCAATGCATTATGCTATGAAGAGTCCAATGCATGCTATCCCAGCCAAAGATGAAGAAGCTCAATAGAATGCTGCACACTGGATTATACTGATTGAAAAGCCTTGGACAATCAAGAGGTACTCAAAATCTAAACTAGCCAATGAAAAATCACAAGTGCGGAAACCAAACGAAAATGCACATCTGATTGATCTTGTGTGGACTGAGGACAAGCAATCACAACTGAAGACTCTTGTGTAGAAATATATTTCATGGGGTGCTTGAGGAGCATTGAGATTACATAGATATCAGCTAGCATGTTTTTTGTTAGTGTTGGAAGACACGGAGGATTGCAATGACGTTTCTGGACAATGGTAAAATGCATGGCCAATTGATACATGGCTGGATTCTCCAATTTTCTGATGGCTGAGAGAGACATATCTGCCTATGCTTGTGAATGTACCTGCAGAGTTTCCCGATCCTGACCAGGACGACGCATCAAGAGAGGCCCACTTTCTGTACCAACATAGAAACCACAATGCACTCCCCAGTGCACGTTCTCCACAAAAGGTGGTGTTATTTTGTCCTCTTCCTGGCCGAGCTCGACATTTGAAGTGGTGGCTAACCAAATATTTTGCGGATCATGTGGATATATTCCACCTCTATGCAGAAATGGGCAATGATGAATGCACAGAAATGTAGCTCAGATTCCAGGAGTCACGAAATACCTCTGAATTCGTAACTACCCCCAATGTGGGCAGTCCAGAACTAAATCTTACAGCTGCAAACCTTGCAGTAATCACTCAGAAGTTCTGGCTATTGAATGAGCAGCCGCAGGCATTTGGACGAGTTGTCCAGCTAGGCCTCCACAGAGTTGCACAAATATGGTTATTGTATCCGGGTCTTAGTGGATATGATAACTGCACGAGTGATTTCCACCAACACTCTGGAGTAGTGCAAATCACAGTCCTGCATGGCTTGATGAGTCAACTGAACCTTCCGACGACAATGATTTAGTGGATTCTGGTGTCTCATGAGGACCATACGACATAGCTGACAGTCAAACGAAACATGTCGCAGTCGGATACACTGTCATCGTAAATTGTTAGGAGAATTCATCAAGTTACCCCTCATTAGACAGTCATCCAACATAATCTTACTAACTGATGCAAATAGTCAAAAAGGTGGTTTGTAAGGCACACTATACTAGATAGATAAATTGTTTCTCTCTGTCATATTGAACCGAATCAAAGATCCAATGTTGGAATTGTTAGAGGAGGATTTCTTCGGTATTCTGGATTATTAATAATGACAAATATGAGATGAGGTCAATTGATGAGCTACATTACATGTTCATGGCTGGCCTATCTCATGATAAATGGCATAGATGGAATGTTGCACAAGATTCCGTAAAGGGCTTGGAATCAATTGTCAGTTGTAAAGATGTGGTGCACCAGAAGCCACAGGTCAAGTATACATTTCAAAATCAAAATAATGACAAATGCTTAATTCAATCACTTTCAGGTACACCAGGGAGTCCTCAGACTCTGTCATACGTCTCATGACCACTGATCAAGCTCAGAAAATTTGCCAATCCCATGTTGCAATAATGTTAGGCGAGGCAATCTTGAGTTGCAAAATCAGAATGCAAGACACCTGCTCACGGATTCGTAGCAATGCCATGGCATTTGTTGGCATATGATTAATATTCAGGCAGCACAGTAGAATCCTCAGCATATTTCTTGAGTCACATTATGACAGCTCCGGCACAGCACATTTACCAATTGCATTTGGCGCTGAAATACTTTATGTGATAGCGAATACTTTGGTAAGACAATGAGGTGCGGCTCACTTATTCTTGGCAAAACTGCAGCATTTGCTGGCACTTGGTGGAATTGCAGGTGCACAAGAAAGGCTTGAGTACATATCCATATGACCAATTGATCACTGCATATTTGCCAATCCCTGTGTCAATAAAGTCTGTCCAGGTAATAATATGTACATGTGTCAGAATCTGAGACACTGGCGCACTTATTCGTGGCAAAGCCACAGCTTTTGCTAGCCTATAATCAATGTTCTGGTGAACCGGAGAATCCTGGGCATATCATTATGACACATCTAAAACAGCATAGTTGCACATCCCAATTCGCAATAAAGTTAGTCTAGGAGATATTTAGTTCTTCTGTCAGAATATGAGACACAGGCTCAGTTATTCATAGCAAAGTTGCAACTTCTGCTGGAATATTATTGGGGTTCTGGCACACCTCAGATCCGCATCTCAGAGTGTTGGATACTGAGATATGGCTCAGGTATTTATGGCTATGCGGCAGCTTGTGCTGCTGGCTATATCCTGGCATGAAGTTCTGGCAAAACGAAGTTTGGCAATCTAGTCCAGAACGAAGTTCTTGGATTTATATAAAGCCAACTTTGACAAGTGGCGACTCAGTATGGATGTATCATTCCGGCCCAGGCACACCTCCGGAGCAACACAGTTGCTACTCAAGCGCATGTGCCCCAGTCTGTAGTGCACATCATTAGTTAGTTACCTTCATTCTCATTATGTTTTCTTTGACTTTGACTCAGTGGACGCAGTTTGCACAGTATGTCATCTATCAAGACACTTCACGTTTAGGTGCAGGAGGCTTCTTGCTCTCTGCCTCTCCAAATATATCAATCTTTGCTCGCTCAGGAGATGAAGGCTGCGACTAAAGTGCCTTGAACTGTCAGCTCCATGTCAACTTGTCCATTGGAGGAAGGCCGCCATGTACAACTGAACCATAACTGCACTGACCTGGCTAATTAGTAACCCCACTTAACTCAAAATTGACTGAGTAATAATGCTTGGACCTATGTTTCGAAATCCTAAAATAGCGTCTGCAGGTTCCAGCTCTGTCACAAGAGCTGGAGCTTCAGAGCGTGTATCTCAAAAGGCAGATACTGTTCAGCGACTTTGCATGATGGCTGGCAACTCCCGCCCACCCATGTACCGTACATACTCCGAGAGGCCAAAGTTCTCAATGTTTTGGATGTGGACTTAACTCGATTCAGACTCAGTTGAATGATTGGGCTGCCAACATTCATATCTGAAAATAGATTATGTGATTCAATTTCCATCAAGAGTGAAGTTCGAAGTGACAGAATCATGAAACCTCACATCAAGACAAGACAGCTTTGAAGAGTGGAAATAACTGTCAGAATAAGGAGAGCTTGCAATCGCCAGCCATTGTATCCATGCATAACCAATTAAACATTGGTGCACATCAATTTCCTGAACTGTATGCATTCCATCATCATTGACCTGCCCGTTGTCAGATGACATTGCACTATACTGCGAGTCACAATGACTATGTCATTCAAAGGTGTGCAACTTACTTAATAGCAAGTGCAAAATCAGAATGTGATGGAGTATTCATGACCCATTTGTTCGAAATCTTGGCATCACCAAGTGCTTGAATCAATACAATTACCCCTGAATCATCCATTGCACCATCACATTCATTCTCTGCGCCTGTATCTCTCCTGTGTATACCAAATTCTCTCTCTCCTCCTGTAACTGCAACACTGTTGTGAAGAATATTCTGCAAACACAGCCCAGATGAATGCATCAAGGGGATGTTATGCTTACAATTTCACCTGATCGACTGCTAACATAGCTGCAGCATTGTGATACAATTGAATCTCATCAAAACACGTCTGACCTTCCAGCGGATATATCACATATGTCGATTTGTCTTGCTCCTCGATTGATAACAAACTCAGTATGAACCCTTGCAACTCAGCAGTCACTCTCAAGGTCTCAAATCTGTTGAGTTCTGCAGATTCGAAATACTATAGCAGTTCTATGCCCTATGGTCACCTCAAATGCTCAAACATTAACACATAATTACTATGTTTAGATTATCATATGCAGGGGCACGTATTTTCATTTAGATTGTTAGTTTCCCATTTGGCCAGCACCAAGGGTTAGTTAATGTTGCAAGTGTTCTTCTGGTGTATCTGGTTCTATTCTATGTGCATTGGCTTCAGCCAACCTCCAATTCTTGCATCCATACAGAGTGTTGTTGGTATGAGTTGCTACCATGCGACATTAGAAAACCATCTTTCTGGTCGACCTGACAACATCCTATCTGGCAACACTGGGCTGCCGTCCTTGATACAAATTGGAACCATCGAAGTGATATCTCCAGAACCCTTCAAGGCGCACTTCAAATTACATCCTCCTCGACTATATGCAACTTCTTGCATCTTTTTCCGCTTATCCTATTGCACTTAATCTTATATTGAGTGCTTATCTATTCTCTCCCATATTTCCCAACTTTCAATCTTCAATACCACACATGAAATCTATGCCCAGCCAGGTGAGGAATCACTATTCGCAGAAGAATCAAGAAGCACACCTTGAAACAGCACTTGCATTCAACACAGCACCCAATCATCATTGTCCATCAAATATTCATCATTAAATTATGTTTCATTGTGTATTGGGTTATGGATGACTAATGTCACTGGTTAAATTATTGATGCAGAATGACAATACCAATCAGGAGTTCAGTAATGATGCAAGTAAAGACCCCAGAGATCCCACCTCATTGTCCAACATCAAAGAAGTTGATTTGGATCACCACCAGGAGGTCCTGCATCTTGGCCAGGTGTGCCTGGACAAGTCAGTATGAAATACAAGGGTTCCACTGCCAAAGCAAAGGAGCCATACCGATGCTGCCATTGCACATCTTCTGCTTCCAAATTCCCAAATTTCAGCTTCGGCGATTGCATCACCACTATTCAAACACCAAAAGTCAACCCTTACCAACAAACTCTCCAAGTCTGACGATGCACCATCCACCCTGATACTGCCACTACACAAATCTAGTGTAGACCAGAATGTTCCACAGCCCAAGGCCAGCGCAGATTCAAATGTTGCCCAACACCAAAAGGCTACTTTTGAGGTAGTGAAAAGGTTCATGTGGGTGATCGTATTCAAGAAGAGGCTTGGCCAATAGTATCCGATAGCAAGTACTCAATCGTTCATGAAGGTTGGAAACAAGCCATTGAAACACAGGATCTTCAGTAGGCAGCAGCAGGTGCTCCCATGGGTACACCATTTAGGTGTCAATTACCTGGCGGTCCATCTCTCAAAATAGATCTGCAACCATGAGAAACTATCTGTCTTGGATTCTGTTTAATGCTCCTCTACAAGATTTCAGATATTGACTATGCTCTGAGATATACATAGTAAAAACGGAGGATAAGTACCATTCAAAAATGGTTGGCAGATGGGGTACAACAAACTGTTGTCCATCATTAGAAGTTTGATTTGCGCACTGAGACTGATCTATGGATCCAGGTTAGGAAGGTCCTGTGTGATAATGCATATCTCGCCAAGGTCGTTGATAATAAGACATTATGGTTCACCCGAATGGAAGTGCTTGATCAGATTTGCCACCAATTGTTCTTCACCACCAATAGCTTGGGGCATCAGCTTACGACATCACACTATTTCCAACCCCTCACTCCGCACACTTCAGCGCTAGCAGCTGTAGCTATTCATTGTGCGCTGTCTGAATATGCGAGTGGAAAGAAGACCTCAGGAAGGTTTTCCCAAGCTGATGATCGAGGTACATTTTGCCCATCCCCTGTGATGAATTCTACTACGGAAGCCACTGCACCCCTCAATGACACATTAGTGGGCCCCTTGATACCCCCATGTGGTGCAACTACGTGATCATAGGTGATCATCAATCCCCATTGGTGCTCCACAGCCTAGACTGATGCACATCTATGTCATTACACACTCAATTCCCCTCTTTTGGCGCTCCTCAATTCCCACTAGTGTACCAAGGTCTGGATTGTCACTCCTATATTGAATTCCGCACTCCTTACCCCACACACACCCACACAGACACACACACACACACAAACCCCTTTTCAGTGCTCCTCCGGTAGTATGGGCGCTCTTCAATACCTATTTTGGCACCTCAGCCTAGACTTCATGCTCCGCAATACCCATCGGCACCTTTCCGCCTAGATTTGGCACTCGTCTTCACTCTGCAATCCTTCATCATGTTCAGTGTACTCCTCTTCACCACACAGCACTCCCCATTTGGCCCTCCTCTTTTCGTGGTGGTTGCTCCCCTTTTTCATACAAATAATCATTACCTTTCAAACACCCATTCAGATTCACAGCTAGCTGACATTTCATTACACCTTTGTTAGATATCAAAAATTGAGGCGAATGACAGTGGAATTCAATTTCATGCACCCGCCATTTACGCATAATCAGCAAATACAAGCAGCGCCTCCAGATCCTTTGCGCCATTGATGAATTCTTTGTTCCTGCTTTCGTTGGCCCTGATAAGACGAGAGATAGAGTGGTTAACAATGACACCACATTTGTTTGATATTATTCGATCGCTTAGTCGGGTAATTATTCAGTCTAACTGCATTTATGTTTGAATCACTTACCACTATCTTTGATTCCTTAATGTAGCGAGGCAATACATGAACTGTTGGAGAAGATGATAGCTGGAATGATTCAGAAGTACTCATGAATATTAATCCTTACATCATATTCACTGTTGAGGGAAATTGATTGCTTGTTTACATCCCCAGAGTCTCAAATCAACCCTGTAGTTCTCTGAATACGTATCTATAAAAACTCAGTCATCTTGCAGAGTTCGTCTGTAATTCCCGTATTGGTTTGGCGACACTTCCTGGTGCACCCAAAGTTCTCTCCAGTGCTCAGATGTATTTCCAAACATACCTCAATTACTCCCATGATACTCCTGTACCAGTCAACAAAGATCCCAGTTACTCGCAGTGTCAGTCCGAATACCCTGCTTGGGTGTTTTATTTTCCTGAAATTCCCTCATCTAAGTTTGCACTCCACATCATCTCAGACACTCCTGGATGCTCCCAGTGACTAAAATACATTTTGCTACTGTATCAACAGCTAGCTCAAATCAGTCACCTTCATGTATACTCAAGAGTAGGCAGGGTTACCTTCTGCGACTGTCTCCCAGTGTTTACTGCATCACTTTATCCAAGTCTATTAGAGTAGGACGTTCTAGGTGTACTTAATCATGCTGGTCTGAATGTGTCCAATTGTCCCTCCAACTTAACCCATTGAGACTACCTCCAAGTATACTCCAATTCACCTTGCAAACAGATATAATCTTCCCTCCAATAGCCACATTGTTATCCTCATCCCGTTGAATTGAACCAATCCTGCAATACCAGTAGTTCAACTCACCATATCCACTCGATTATACCTTTCAAGTCCACATTATTGCTTTCTCTTGGTACACTCCATTATGCCCTTCGATTAGACCAAAATACCCCATTGCTGTACTGTCTGTTGCTTGTATATAGATATGGATGAACACAGATTGTTAAAGAATTGATACGATATGATAATATAAATGAACAGTTTATGATTATTCTACCGACTTGGTGTTCTGTTCATAACCTGAGAGGATTGTACAAGTAGCCTCAAACATATCACTTATAACCTGCCCAAAAATTCTTGCTGTCACACAGAGAGTATGTTGATTGTATACGAATGATATAGAAACTGTGCCTATGCTTACCATGTATTATGTGATAGTAATTTACATTAAGTATAATTCCTCTGGGCTGTATTTCATTCTCCATAGTTATGGCTATTATAGGACTCTGCTGGAGGTTATAAACTTTATGCTAGAGTTCTAGTAACATTATGACGTTTTCCTAACATGGGGAGTATTTTAAGTACTTACTCGGTATAGAATTTGAAGCGGACTGGAAGTATATACACATATTGAATCAGAAGTGAATAATCAGTTATACATAAGAGTAAATCATAAAGTATATTAGACAGCTCGATATCCAGTTGGTTGAGTACAGTATAATATATAGTCTTCAGTGCATAGAATTCCATCAATACTGTAGTAATTTAGTCAATTTATAGGTCCATCAACTTTTATCGTACTATACATCAAATAGTCCAAGATTTACCATTTCAAAACACTCTCCATAAGCTGTATACTATGTCCTGTCATTTTCCAAGCAACCAATAATTTTAATCAAAAATCAAAGTTCAAAACTAGAAACCAGTGCAAATATGTAGTCTTGAAATGTTGTGAATTATCTTGATTGTGGTAATAATGATATTTAGGACAATGCAACTATAACAAATTCAATAACTTATTAAATATAGCATTCTTTCTAGGTGAATATATATAATATAATATTGTGTGGTTTTATACAATATTCCAACATATTTATTGTAATGCATTAAATTCAATTATTGCATGAAAGTGTCATTTGATTATAACTAGGTGGATGCATTATTCTGTTGATATAAAATAAGTATGTGGAAGATAGAATCTCTAACAATATTGACAATATGACAATATGTGAGGGCCCGTACGCCAGCGTTCGGCCTCATAGGCATACGTATGGTAATTATTGGAATACTGTTGGAAACATGGATGCAAGTGATACTAGGTGTAGATGTATAGTATGATTATCGCTAGAGATCTAAGGCTCCTGGCGAGCCGACTATATAGAATGGCTGTTACCCGGCCCGGGTCACATGCCGCTGTTATAGTATGCCTGTAACACCGGGAGATCCACCCTAAGTCCTAATCAATAAAAGCCCTTAATAACTTCTGGACTAATAAGGAGAAGAATGATTAAAGCTTCACTCAGGATGCGTATAAGGATTACGACCCAAGAACACAAGGTAACTTTTCCGTTCTCTGCTCCCGAAAGATAGTATCGACTAAAGAGTATCGTCTTTACGCTATCAATGTACTAGAGCACACGATTCCAGAGTATCCTACTCAAGAGATCCCCTGAACAAACACACTATCGTGTCAGTCTTCAGACTACCTATGGACTCAACAGTATCGGCCCAGCAACCGGCACGTATACCCAAGGATCGACTGTCCTCAAGTTCAACGACTCCAAGTATCGACTTGTCTTATAGGAAACAGCAAAGTAGTTTCGCCTCAGCAGAAGGAGTAGTGCCGTCTCAAGAGTATCCTCCAAACCACCACGTTTATTCAGGCTGGTCCTTCGGACTGTAAAGTATCGTCTTGCTCTCTTCCCGATCAACGACTTGCTTCGACGAAGGTATGAAGAATAACCAAGTATAAAGAGTGATGAGGTTTTATCCGTGGGATAGAACTGAAGAGGAACGTACAACTCTGGACTTCAAAGGAGAAGTATCCTCGTTGACTTTAATACAGAACTAATAGATAATACACTGGAATGATGTTAAGGCTTAACCTCCAGGTCGAGAAGGTCAATAGGTATCCGTAGATCAATCTGAATGTATATTGTATGTTCGATAGAACTGTTATCGATGTCCTTCCTCCTTGTCGGTATCGCTGATATACATCTGACGATCTACACTCTTAACAATCCTAAGACTGTCAAAGTCTGTTACGGAGTTCTCATTCGTAACTGCCTTTGTCATCCTTGCTTCTACCATTGATTGTTGAGTTCGAACTGCCATGAGTACTAACTACGTCATCAAGGTAATGAGCTCGTATTGTGATACTATTGCGATTGGCGATATCTCATATCGTTACGAGCTTATCGGAAGCCAATTATCAACAAATAGATTCATGTCACCAAGAGCCAGTGAGAGTGCCCTCTCATATACCCACCGGGTACGTAACGGTTTAATGATTGCAGCAAACGACAGAACCCTTAATTTGACTACGCTTTACTGGAGCCAAATATACAGTATTCTGCAACTGAGTTGTTTTGTCATATATTGAGCGGAGAATATCCCGTGCCACTCAGGACATATAACGTAAGTCCCATTCGCACCAGACCAAGAAGGTGTGGTCGAAATAAGGGTTGATTCGTACAAGTCCATTCGGTCAACTGGGCTCCGATATATCAATCGTTGGATATTGACTTATCTCGGATATGACTCTGCACATCTCGAGATGTCAAAATGGTTTGATGTTGACGACACCTCATCTCCCTAGGACTAAGCCATTGGAGTATGAGAGAATAGTCATTTGTTCGGCGTCTAGGAATAAGGTTTCCTGCCGATAAGGAATAGCCATTGACAATAGAAATCATACGACCAATACTGGCATAAAGATATAGACTATCTTAATTGCGCTTGACTCGATCACTGTCGTTGGTCTATTGATATGAAGGTAGGGTAATGAAGACATTACCAATAGGTGAACAGATCCGGAAGGTTGATCCAATTGGGAAATCCGAGTGATATTTCATGAGTTCTAATTGAGTATCCATATTTGTATTAACGAGTGATCCCTTATGATCCCGGAAGTATGCCTGTAACACCAAAGGTGTAACAATCCCCCTCTTTAGACGCAGACCTCCTGGGCTGCATCTACCATACAAGAGAAAAGGAAAGAAAGCATTACACCATCATGCCGTATACGTGCTCGTACAAACTCACAAGTCTTACAACTGATCAGTACTTCTCAGGGTGACCTTTTGGCAGATCCGGTGCATGGGGAAACTCCACCTCCACTTGACTGCGATCCAGAGGTGGTAAAAACCAGCGCCAACGACATTTGTACTGGGCCGAGATCGAATAATGTAATAACATATGGAGAATAGAAGAGAAGGAACAAAAGAATGCAATGCCGGATTGATTACTTTCCTCCGGTGCCGAGTTCCGGAACTCTTCTCACCAATTTTCTCTGCTCCCGAGTCCCAGACCTCAATACCTCCATATCTCCACTTTCCAACTCCTCTGGCATCCAATATGCCATCCAGTACCACACATGTGGTTCGTATCTCGGCGTGGTTCTTGGTCAGAATCATCAGCGTGGTAGAGTTTCCGCTCATGACTTGGTGTTGATGGGTGTTTCCCCTGCCGGCATCATTCGTAGCCATCGGTAATCATCAATCAAATACGACAATGTTGTATCTTTGCATCACATTCGTTGATATCTAACAAGTGAGCTTCGCTAATGATGGTTATACTTAACAAGTTCAAGCTGGCCTGCGCTCTCTTGAGCCATCATGCAGTGCTTCCGCATGCTGTGTAGAATATCTCTTGCAGTAGATACTCATTGGTAAGTGGCATTACCTCGTAGATGCTGCGTGATGTGGTAATCGTGGTTCGAAATCTGTTTTGGTGACCATTGGGTCGACTTCATGGGTGCATGCTCTGGATACATGGCTTCAGTAGAATCTTTGTTGACAGAGACATCTCTGCCAACGTCACCGTTCATGTCTCGGTGACAGCCTCTTAGCGGGCTTCATATGGCCAGTAGGACTTGATCGGGTAGACCCGGCTACCTCCCTCTTTGAATGTTCATTGCTCTGTCGACGACTTCTCCATCATGTCGATTGTCAATTGGCATTGTGGCTTGGTAGTATGGTAACTGGCATCTCGGAATTGGAATTAGGATTCATTGGTGATTCGGGATTGTAATTGTAAACTCTGATTCAACATATAATTCGGTTTCGCTCGCGCTTCATTGGTAGACTTCCGGTCATAAGATTCCGGCCATCTTGTATGTGGGCACGTACAATGTTGAGTCTTGGCATAGACCATCTTCGGAATTGGCCAGGGTAATATTGGTCAAATGGTCAATCATCACATGGATCCCACCTTGACTTTGAATAATCATGTGAGCTTCCACTCCTGGCATCGTCATAGCCGTCGATTCTCAGGTGGTTCAATGGTGACAATTCGAGGGTGGTAGAATGGACGCTAATTGCATCGGGCGTGGGCGGTATGTCATTGATCCATAGCTAACGTGTAAGCATTACAGTTGGTGGTCATACTCACCGTAAAACAAGTGCGCTCCTGCCCTCAGAAAGCTGCTTTCTACATTGCATTTGCAGGTTTTGGCATCTCTTGATTCAGCATTTAGTAGGGACTCGGTGGGCCGCTTCTCCAAGAAAGTCATTCCAATGATGGCTTTGGTGCATTCTGGGTGGAACTCTCTGTGACCAGCTTGGTAGCCAGAGTCGGTAGAATATTCATTGGGTTCTCGGTAGTCATTTGGTAGGCCTTGGGTATGGTCGTTTGGCATTCAGTTTGGTATGCCATTCAGCGATAGTTCTTGATCCTTCGGTATGCCATTTGGTAAGCATTTTGGACAGTGGCTTGGTATGGTAGGGCTCCCGGTAATTCTCTTGATCTCCATGTGATGTCCTTCGGCAGGGATATCCATTGCTCTGGGATCTCGATGATCGTCTCTTGGTAGTTATCTCGACTGTCTCTGGTGATGACATTCGGTAAAGCATTCAGTACGGTCGGTGGTCATAGTCAATCTTATTCGGTGGCCCAATTCGGTATCTTGTTCAGCACTGTTTCGGTGGCTGTATTTGTACTCGTTTGGGATCGATCAGGCTCATTTGACATATCATCTCTCCGGTGCATTTGCAGGTATGATGTATGTCTTGCATATGCTAGGTGCACTTATTGTCTCTTATTGTGGGATGCGCTGGCTGGCTCTCCCCTGGTTTGTTGATTCATCTGTAGGTGTGCTTGGCATCACTCAACTTGGTGCACTTATCGTCTTTCTCTGAGTCCACTAGTCGATTCGTCTCCAGGTGCACTTGCCGTGGCAAGCCTTCTCAATTGGTGAATGTATCTCACAGTGCTTTGTTCCTGCACCTCCAGTACGGTAATTGTTGTGATAGGGGTTGCGATTCCGGTACGGTCATCCCCCTCTTTTGAAAGTCCTTGCTCCGCCAGCGACTAATCTCATATGGCTTTGTACGAAATATCGATTGCAGGGGCTTCAGACGGGGTTGCCTCCGAAGTCAATTTGTAGTCGTCAATTGCCATCTGCTGTGGAGCTCAGACTCACCGAGGTTAAGTCGGAATCTCATTTGGAATAGTATTTTCGGTAATGTAACTTCGTAACGAATTAAGCATTGTATTCGGTATTGTATTCACTGCCATACGGCACTTGATTTGCTCTATTGAATAGTAGTCAGAATTGTACTCGGTACGGCAAGGCCGCCGGTATATATATTGGCATCTTGGCATTCAATTGCTAGCCTTGTAGATTATCATTGTCATCGAAAGTCAGTATATTAGATAGGGTAGAATTCCACATAACTTCTTGTATATCACCATAGTCAAAAGATGGATTGTCATCCATCTCTGAGCATTGATGCATCTCCGGGATGTGCATATTGGTGCTCGCAAATTGAATTCTCATAGTCTCAATGATAGCTCAATTCTCAAGATATTCGCCTCACACAGGATCGTCATCTCTCGCACCTGTAACATTATCTCGTGCCCAGGCTTCCAATTGTAGTTCATAAGTATTGGGTGCTTCCAAGTGTGCTTTCAATTGTCATTCAATTGTAAGCATTATCTGCGAATTGCAGACTTGCATGGATTCGTACGAACTGCTCCATCTATGTTAGCCAAAGGCATCAAGACAAGATGAAAGCGGTGGAAGGGAAATCCAGGAGGCCTTGTCATTAACGGTTCGCTCACAAAGAAGGCATCCCAGCCGTCCAGTCACTCCCATCGTGTCTTGGCAAGCTGGTAGCAGTTATCAAGATTTCCATGTGGACCCCATTCTGCCATGACTACCGCCGCTGCTCCTTGCTCGCACATTCAGCCTGCGAGGGTTACCACTTTTGCTGGCTCACGATGCCACTTCCATAGGTCTCTATACCGCAGCTCCCAACAAACTGGTGCAAACCCCAGACCGTTGGGTGAATTCCATGATAACTGCCTTCTAGCTGGCAGTCATCATGCAGTCCCCAAGTTGGTATCCCCGGGAGAGATATGTCCTACGACTGTCCAAAAGCTTGATGCTTGTGGAGAAGAACTCCTCACCGCAATTATCTCAGTAGCTCATCTCGTGCTACAGATATGTTTCCGCTGCACGATATCATCCACATATTAACTTGCTCTTGGGCAGTCCATAATCCAGGCTGGGAGAGAACAATATTGTATGTTTGATGGTAGGACTGGCACAGTAACTGATCGACCATTACCGGGTTTAGGCCCAAAACCGCGGCAGTTTGGTAGCATCTACATCGAGATGGACATATCCAGCAGATCTATTTGAAATTCTGAGTCGACTCCATATCGCAAGGACTGGTAATGTATGCCGCTTAATGATAGTAATTTTGCTGGTAGAGATATATATTGACTGAGTGCTGCAGAATGGGTCCCAGCAAGAAAGATGGAAACTCATATTATCCATATCTCATCGATTGATCGAATTCTCCGATTAGTCTCCTGAAAATGGTGCCTCTGGAGGTCGTAGTCTCGAATTATAATGTTGTCTTTCCCTTATCAATTATAGACAATGTTGGTTGCCTTTCTTAGACGTAGCCATGGTGCTGCCGGAAGTCCAGAGGTTATTAGGTCCGTAGGTAATCATAGTCATGTGCAGCCTCTGTTGCCGTTAATGTAATTGCAGTTGAAACTCATTGATATGGTAGGTGCACTTCGATTGTCCATAATAATTGTGCTCTGAGCAGTCACCTTAGTCATCGTGGTAATTGTAGTCAGTCTGCGGAATTGTGTAGGTCTCGACTGTAAATACACTTCACCCTGTGCAATGTATTGCCGCTATGAGTTCGCTTCAATCGAGGGAAAGCTTCTCATCGTACATGTGGTTTAATCATGGGGTACGTTTCCCCATAAGTGCCCTTCCCTTGGGCAGATGTTCGGGGCAGTAAGAATGCTCCTTTGGTAGGCTGATCCTCTTTCGTAGATGAGTTTCGTATATAGTATTGTCTATCTTCTTAGGCCTGCGTCGCTCGAGTAGCTTATCCGTAGGTATAATCGGCTGTGGAATGCAGTTCACGTATGTGCATATCGCTCGATTGGAAGGAATGTAGTGGTAACTGTGCTGACTCGTAAATCGTCTCTTGACTTCGCCTTGGGTTCTTGGTAGTGTTGATTCAGGGGTAAAATCACTCCATCCGTTGCAGCAACTCGAGCTGAAGATTGTGCTTATTTGACTCAGAAAATTTATATTCAAACTCGATTAGGTTGATCATGTGCGATTTCTCTTGTTGGTAAGATCGAATAGTTATGTCCTGTACTCGTGAACTTCGTCATTGCCGGTAATGTACCCCATATGCCAAGTGGTCCCTGAACTCAAATCTGCTGCCGTCAGATGGCTCAATTGGATAATAGAATGATCAACATGCTGTGCTTCGCAGGAATGATGCTTCGATATCTCGTTGGAAGGGCAGTATTCTCAAATGTTGACTTTGTGATGTGGCGGGGCGGAAAAGAGGTAAACTCGTGAATTCCCAGGAGTGAAATGTATCCGTTTACTGAAAAGCAATAATAATGTAATGGTATGTACGCCAGCATTCGGCCTCATAGGGATATGTATGGAAATTGTTGGAATATGGTTGCAAACTTGGATGCGAGTAATAGTAGGTGTAGATGAATAGTAAGATTATCGCTAGAGATCTAAGGCTCAAGGTGAGTCTACTATACAGACTGGCCATTACCCAGCCTGGGTCACATGCTGCCGTTATACAATAAATTGAATTTTGTTTATATATAGCAAAACAATCTTGTAGATTTAATGAGATATTCCAGTATAAAAGTTAATATTAGATTACTCATTCAGCTGTCTTCACATTCATTGGCAGTTTGGATATATATAAGATATCTAATATTTATTCATATTTATTTAAAATTCCACAGAATAACTTTGAATCTTTAAAGTGTTTTATCAACAACTTACGAATCTATACTTATTAATTGGATACCATTATAAGTATAATAATAGTAGCATGTCCCAAACAAGTCCAAACAACTTGTAACAACTGCAATCATAGAAGTTGTAGAATTTCTATACAACTTTTAATAGGTATACTGTACATTCTTGGTATATGTCATACCTCTTCTATATTTTATTTGACTGTTAATTTCTTCCTTTTATACAATATGTTGATCTTTCATAACTATTGTTTGACTGTATAGGCGAGAAATTTATTGCCGCCCACAATAGCCTTTTTGAATTGTTGAAAAACGGAATTAACTTTAAAATCCCACAATATCAGTTTTAAACCCAGGAGTTACCCAATAACTTATTTACCATTCTCACCTGGGGCAATGTCATCATTCAGCTGGTCCAAACATTCCGAATTACAATCCTTCACATTGGTTTTATGGAGTGCTCATCCCACATTATACCTACGCTGACTCTTCATCGAGCTGTGTATAACTAACTGTAAAGTATCACCTGTAACCCCTACATATGGTCTTGATACCAACTTTCTGAATATGAACAAGCTGTGGCCTGAAATATAATCGCAAATATTGTGAACTCTAATCGCTGTCGACAGTAAGGATCAAAATAAAGCGATTAAGAGCATCGACACATTGATTTTAAGTCCGTAGGTAAGAAGCTCAACAATATCTACAAGAAATTAGATACAATTTCTTGTGACAGTGCGAAATGAAATCCAGGACCACTAAAAAGCCTTCATCTAATAACTATTATTAATCGCATTGTTCCTTTCGCCTAATATTTCGTTGAACAAACTGATGCATCCCAGTTCAAACCTGCTCGCCATCCCACTGAGAATCCTTCATATTCTCCGGTGGCTCAATAGATGGTACAAACTCGAGCGCAGCTACGCATTGTTAGTATTTCGTAAGCCCTCCCATCTGAAATTCACTCACAATAAGTAAGACCGACTACGCATATCATTGAGCCCGCAACAATCCTCAACATACCATTATGAAGTAAGATAGATCCTATAAAGATATAAACTATACACTTTAATCAGTACCAGAACCTGCATCATCTCGCTTGAACAACAACATACAGATCCCCCTCCCCAAAAACGAAAACATGAAAGATGCATATCGGGAAACCTGTGACGGGATCTGAAACTCGAGAAGTGCAGTGCCTATATCATCACATCAGCGTTGCTGGGGGGGGTAGGTACATCAGTGGAAAGAGAAAACCGAGCCCAAAAAGCATCACGTAGCATCCGATGATAACGCTTTGCAGGGTGATGGGGAAGAACTGGCTGATGCCACCTGCGGGAACGAACCCTGTCAGCTCAATCCAAGAATGCTACTGAGTTGTTTCTGTAAGTACCAAGGATCATAATCACTCCTACGCCCAGATTCGCAAGGCGAAAGATATTGAACACGTTCGCCATTTTTATTGATAGATGAAAGGTGCAGCAGAGATGGGGGGACGTTGCTGTTACAAGATTTCAAGGCAGATGTGTCATTTACCCGTCAGGCTAGCCCATCATGTATACATATACTCGGCGATTTTTCATGTTTCCGCCCCTGTAACCATAACCCTTGCTAGTGTCATGCCAAGTGTCCTACGCTAGCAATTACTAGTCATTAAATGCGACTATATGGTGGCCTCGAATCAGGCTCTCAGATGTGTATGTATGCACTAAGATGAAATTGAAAGCGACAAAAAGTGAATAGTGTGGTGAGGGAATAAAGTTGTGAATGAGCCTGGAGACCTTGCTTTACACAAAGTAGTCAGGATAATCCAGTTCAAATTTGAACACTATGGAATTGATCTGGGTTTGCATTGAAAGAACAGGTTAAAAGAAAAGAAATCAACTTTATATGGTGAACTAAGCAAGTCACACAAAATTTGTGGTGTGAAGTAATCAAGTGCAACCAGAAACAGCTGGTAAAAATTCATTTCAAGTTGAATTCAGCTTTTGCATTGGGAAAAGTGCAACTTGACTATAGACTACGCTACGTGTACACATGCACACAAGCAGCTCATAGCAATCTTCCTGTGGACCACTGCGCGATACGCAGTCTATCGCCACCCATTGTCAGCTCACAGACATCTGAGTGCTGAACTATGGGACTACATATGGCTGGCAGTTGATAAACCAGAGCCAGTCTTGACTGCCAAGGGCTTCACTGGTGCTGACACTCATTGAGAGCAGCTTGCATGGCCGCAGCCAAGCCCGCTTGGAAGCATTGTTGATGGTCTGATTGTGAGCCCAATTGAGAGCCTACTTGGGATTCGGCTTGAGAGCCTGCCTGAGAGTCTACTTCAGAGGCTACCTCAGAACCGATATTGAGAGTTCTCAGCTTCATCAGGAGTACTGTTTCCAGAGGAATCATTGCACTTCTTGAATTCTCAGTTTCTGGAATCTTTGGCCAATAGAAGGGTTACGTCTGTTGATGCTTTGACATTGATATTGACATAGCCAACCTACATGACTAAGTGCTCTCGGTACCATCACCATCACCGTCACCATCACCAGTAGCATCTTCATCATCACGATTAACCCCAGACCGAATTCGCTTGAATACACCTAAAATCAAAGGGAGACTGTCTTCAGATTGCACTGAGAAAGCTGAGTTAGAGATCTGCATTCCCCAAGATCCAATTATCTACCATTGCTGCAGAATCGAAGGCTGGAATTGTCAACACCATGACCATAAGACATTGTGTGATCTTGTGGCAGTGAGCATGCAAAGATACAGTTCAGACTATAATGTTGACTGACCTAATAATTTTGACCACCCGCTACCTGACACATGCCTCACCCCGCCCACTGTGGGAAATCCACTCAATACCCTGCCAGAGGCCTCCCAATTGCAGACAGGCCATTGTGGCCTTGTCATTCTGTATATAGAGAGACTGCTAAAGTGGAGAGAATGAAATGAATTTTGGACTTTCTTGCAGTGCCTGCTACCATTACCAATACTGACCAAACACTGCTTGCCACATGACATCTGAATCACACCTCCCAGCACCTGCTGTCTACACCTTTGCAAGTCTCTCAATCGAGTATACAGTCCTAGATTCAGAAGTAGTACAAATTTCTACACCCAGCTTTAGCCGATGGAACACTTTGAATGTGTGGAAGTTTTGGCTAATATAAGGCTCTAGGTCTGTGGTAGCTCTGATGCTGACATTGACGTAGCCAACCCACTTGTATAAGTACTTCTGGTACTATGATCACTAACGCCATCGCAATCGCCATCGCCATCGCCATCGCCATCGCCATCGCCATCGCCATCGCCATCGCCATCGCCATCTTCCCCATCATCCCCAGACCAAATGTGTATACATACGCCTATAACTGTGTTGAAGCAGGCATTAAATTCCACTGGAAAGTCTGAGTCAGAGATCTGCTCTCCCCATGATCAAATTGTCTACCTTTGCTGCGGAGTCTAAGCTCACAATTGTCAACTCACTAACCATGAGGCATCATCAGACCGTGGTGCAGTGGCCACGCTAATAATACAGTTCAGACAATGATAGCGACAGACATCCTGAGTTCGGCTGCTGCAGTCCGCCTCCCAGTGCCTGGTGCCTGCAACTCAGCAAGTCTCTGGATCAAGCACCCAAGATCATTCATGGGACCATATAGTCAAGGGAGATTGGGAGTGTCTTGCCTGTAGAGAGTGTACTTGGGAGTGTACATGGGAGTGCACTTGAAAGCATCTTGAGAGCTTACTTGGGAGTGTACAGTCCAGTAGGCTGGGAGTATGGCAACGAGTACAATTAGGAGCGTCCTTGATGGTAAGCCCACAAGTGTACTTGAGAAAATACTTGGAGGTGTCCTTAGAAGCGTACATGGAGTGTACTTGAGAGCATCTTGGGAGCTTAATTGGGGGTATATATCAAGCAGGCCGGAAGTGTGCCATCGAGTGCAATTGGGAGGGTTATTCAGTGCATAAGTCAAGCAGACTGGAAGTGTACAATCGAGTGTATTCAGTAGTGTATTTCAGCGCTTACTTGGGAGCATGCAAAGAAGTACATTTGGCAGTTTTGTTTCAAGTTTGTTGAATGCAGCATGATGTATACTATCAAGCTGACATAATTGCATACATATCATAGTAATCTAGACAATGCGCAGGTCCATAGAACTTCATAGTGCCACCTGTCAAATATACTATGGATAGTGTTAGCAACAGTTCCATATTTGGAACTGGCTGGTTTTATAGATCTGTGTGGCAATCGCCTTATCATATCAAAAATCGACGATTTTTTATGCGAACTGCCCAATCAAGTCCAACAATATTAATCTTACAGTTTAGAGCTTCGTATGTGAAATATGCAGCTTTGCATGGCGCATCGATTGGTAGCATCCGATTTTTGATATCATCAAAACTCACCAAGCGGTGGCAGTAAAACTTCATTTTCGGTCCAGAAATGACTGTATTTTCAAAACCGTTTGCTGAGTTTTACAGGTATCGAACATTGGAGACCACCAAATGTTGCGCCAGGCGTAGCTGCATATTTCACATTCCAAGCTCTCAATTTTATAATCCATAGTGGCGGAGTTAATTGAGGCAACTGTTTAGCAAAAACCGGAACTGAACAGGCCAGTTCCAGTTATCCTTGGAACTGCTATAGTAGAAACGGTCAAAAGATGGAACCATTGCTAACACTAGCTATGGATAACCGTCCCAAAGCAGCTTCTATATGTGTTATGTATTACGTATGGTCAGTTTTCCTGGTGTGTTTAAACTGGTAGCAAGTTTGTATATTGTGAAATTTTTTCAGAAATAGTTTGTATTTATCCAGATAGATGTAACCAAATATCCTCCCAACAATCCAGTCTTGGAAAATAATTTACAATATAGTACAGTGACATCTCCCAGCAATTTCACCTCAAATTGGATTAAAATTGCAATTTGGGGTAGTACAAAATACCAGGAAATTGAGGAGCTGGGGTAGAAAGACAAATATCAAACTGCGACTGGTTTATGGAAGTTTAAATAATCAATCACTAGAGTGGAGAAATTGCTCCCAAATGTTACTAATAGTTTAAATGCCACAATTTAAACATTGCACTTTTTTAAAATATCGACCAATACTAGTTTCATGTGATTTAATTATGTTTGCTGGTTTACAAAACCAGAATTTAGCTCACATGTGACTGGATTAATCAAGGGAAACAGATTCTGCAAGTAAATTCAAGTGTCAATATAAACAAATCAAAGTTTTAAAACTGCTATCTTGGTAGTCATATAGCAATCACATAGAAGTAATAACTTTCCTCTCTACTCGTTCAACTTTTCTGAATATTTGAGTCTATACTGAATCACTGCTATGCATCTAGTAAGATATCTACTAAAATAGAAAATATTGATTGTTAGCAAATATTTTAATTGCTGGAATACTACAATGTATTGTGATTAATTAGATGCTAACCAAAATAGAAGTGTATTTTTATTCTTGCTTCTATAGTATCAGTTCACCTTAAGATTTCACATACATATAGATATAGTTAATTATTTTAATGTAATGGTGCATGTAATAGTATTCCTATCACTTTATATAAATATAGATATACAATAGTACAGAGTATATTTCAAGTAAATATAGAGATAATTAATACTGTCATTGGCTGTAAGTAGATATTCTCCGGTTTTATAAGTCTGTTTACATAATCCATTGTACAACCTCTTACAGCTTATCAATACTAATTCTCTAATGTCATAAATTAATTTGTTAATAATTCAAAAATATAAGACCAACTGGATAGTATTTGGTTGGTAACATTAAAATATGCATGTATTTATATTACATTAATATTAGTGGCATTTAGTGTATATTGTTGTAGTAGAATTGTTTATTGATCGAAGTGAATAATTATATTGAAATGTTCTTTTATGAATTCAATAATTCATATATCTATTTGGCCAAATGAAATATGTATTAATTTATTATGTTATCAAACAATATATTGTAACATGAGTAGTAGAAAAGCTGTTTATATAGCTATTAATTGAAAAGGTATTTATTGCTATGGTTTTGGTTGTCTATTTAATACTTACTTGAATATGGAAATTTAGAATATCTCAAATGACAAATTCAATTTGAACTTAGATAGAGAGACTACAATACTGTAAATCTTATATCTTTCAGAGATTTCAAACTTTACTCTACAGCTACAAAGTTGAAAATCTTTTAAAAGTTAGAATATAATACCTGAGGTACAGAAATCAGCTATACTAATTCTTCCAGGTGCTTTCTGATGTTTTTCACAAATGAAATCTACCATAAAGTATGCTTCATTAGTATATGACAACTTTCAAGTATTATATACTGGTTGTTAATATGCTTGAACAGAATGAAAAATTGCTCGAGATTGTATATAGTTGTCTTTAGAATACTTCAGCCACATCGGAAAAAGTGTAAATCAACTATAGACTGCTCTCTTCTATCGCCTGCACATGTGCTGCTCATCGGAAGCTGCCTGTGGACCCTTATACAATGCGCAACATATAGTCATTCAAAGTTGGTCCAGAGACATCTGTATGTGGGCCTATGAATGCATTCATCACCAGTGGGTCCAGGGGTGGACTACCATTGGACTGAGCTTGGCTTATGTGGGTCTGCAGGCTTAATGTATTGATATAACGGATTTCCTGATATCCCATGGACGTACCGTGCCCTCTATGTTCCAATATGACTAATTGACTCCGGCAGCTACATGTTTAGTGAACACTGCAGTACCATTAGATAGAAGGTTGATATCCTACAATTGCACAATGAGTGAGCGGCAACTACAAGTCAAGCTTGTGTTGATTCTGTGGGATTAGATCATGACGCCGAAAGATGGATGGATATTTTGTGATACTGCAATGAGCGTGCAGCATCTACTAGTCAAGCTTACACTAAAGCTATGAGTACTCTGAATGTGCATCACATGCTGCTATCGGTATATTTTCCGAATTTGCACATCAACTATGATACAGTGCTCAATGGAGTTCCTGTGCCGCAATGGCACAATTTCCAGTGCAGCTATGGCACGATGACCATAGAGTTGTAGTAGTCAAAGAGGGATATGATACAATTTCCAGTGGAGCAATGGTACGATGGTCACAGAGTTGCAGTAGTCTATTAGAGCTATGACACAAGTTCCAGTGGAGCACTGGCTCGATGATCATAGACTTCTGGAGGCTGGAAAGCAGCTACTGCATGGTACAATTCATACTGCCATATAAGCTTTGACTAACAATTATGGTACTTTTAGCATCATGTCTAGTCAAACTTAATTCCCTGTATTTGCAAAACTGAAACTCCACACTACAAAACTGAATGTCCTTCCTTTGCCAAACCATAATGCCACACTCCAAGAAGATGTTCACATTCCTCACCAAGCTTGAAGACACCGTTCTCTCGAACGTTACCAGTATTTCTACCTCAGATGCTATCTATTCCACAGTTCAGTAGTTAGCACAGGGCACATCACCTCAGGCATACTTTCTTACCTTACAGAAAATGTCTGTTATTCAGAATCCTCCTGGTCTTGTCGCACCACGAGAGCTGCTAAGGTTTCCTTCATCTTGCAGAGGTTTTCCTTGCATGCTGGGAATGCAGTTAGTTTTGAAAGGCTTCTATGTTGAATTGCCTTGCTGTTTCAACTTCGGATAACTAGAACCTTACATCTGAATAAGGCGATAGCGATATCTTACGATTCTGGTGTCGTATATGCACTATTCCACATCTCCTGATACCTCATGTTTAACGCTGCGATGGTCAGTAATTAAGCCGCCGCCATTGTGAAGCTCACTTACCACCACTGTGTTTCAAGCTAATCAGCAGTGCTTGTTCAGCCTTCCCAGCGGCAACATAGATGTGGAGGTGCCACTGGATAGCAGTTGCCATTAGGCAGACAAACTTGGGTGATATTTGGGCACGAAAGTACAAAGCTTGGACCCCCAGGGATTTGTTCCCCATGAAAACACAGTGGTAAATGGCGGTGGCAATATAGCTGCTAATGTATGGGACCTTGTGAGTCTGAGGATAAATATCAGCATTCTTCCTACCAGTGGACGTATGATAGCTGCCTCTACATTGTTGTTCTGAAACATATATCGTTTATCATTGAGTATCCAGTGGACCTTTCATTTCTTCTTTGCGGCCTTCATCTCGAGGAGTTGGTCAATCTCTTGGTGTTTTATGCCAATCTGCAAGGCTGTAGTGCTTCGCACAGAATAGTGAAATCCTCTGATCTGTAGCTGGTGGTTAACATTAGTACTAAAGAAACTCTAGGGGACTTGCATCGGCCACGTGTTCAAGAGCCAGTTGTTGGGGAACACTGTAATAGAATTTGCACAATCCACAGGCCATTATCCAGAAAGCGGCAGCTATCTCATCTACATCTTCAGGGAAGGGGTTATTGAACAATGTCTTCAGCCTGATCATTATGCAAGCTTGTACCACAACTTGTGTAACCCATGGATCCTTCAACTGGTTGATACCTCTTGACTTGAGTGCTCGTTGAGTCTTGTTGGCCTCCCTAGGTTCAGATTCAGTATCAGCTGCAGCATGTATCTGCTGGGTGCTCTGAGTGCTGGAAGAGAAGGTCACAGGCATTAAGGCCCTTTCACTAGAATTATTGGTTTGCTGGGAACTAACAGGACCAGTAGCCGGCGTTGACAGGGAATTATCCACTAACAGCGATGATGAGCAGCAGGCTAACGAGCTTCTGATGTGTGTTTTCGGTAAGGTCTACTTTGGTGGTAATTGAGCAGTAGTTGATATGCTTCTGGTGACAACATTCAACTTTGGAGGTTTTGGAGTAAGAGTGACCGAATCCCTGAGAAGTTCGTCCTCTGTATTCTTGAAAATGTCCATTACATATCAGTGTTCGTTTTCCGTAAGTTCGACATCTGGTGGATTCTATCTCAGATTAGGATGTCATCGAGGCCACAGAGTACACGATTACTACCAGCTGAGATGAGAGCTCACACTAAGGGTGTGGGGTTTTAGTATACTGTTCTTCAGTTGTGGAAGATGGGATTTTTTCCTCAACCTCCCTATCTTTCTGCTCCTTGAGCAGGCTCGTCAATCCGCTGGTGGGATTGGATTTGGCCCCACCATTGCTTCTGGGTCTCTGAGTGATTTTTCTTGCCATTTCGAAGGTAATAGATGAGGTGTATCATTGAATGAAAGGATTGAAACCTGAATATACTGCTACTAAAGAAGCAGCTAGAAATTGAAAGAATGCCAAAAGAGGTGGGAAGGGGAAGGGAGAGTGTCCTGCAGAGTACACTTGTCAGAGTAGTTGTATCTGGTTGCAGTCCAGATCTTCCACATGCATCAGTGATTCTCCATCCAATTACACTAGATGAAGTTTTTGATCCAAATCTGTATAACCAAAATTCTTCCTGGGAAACACTTAGCTCTCTGAAACCTTAATTCTGCTGGATGGAGATGTTGATCTAGATCTCTGTAACCAAAATTCTAATCTCCGTAAAGTTGTTCCCGCTGGATGAAGACTATCATCTAGATTTCGATAATCAAAATTCTAACCTCCATATCTTTGTTCCCACCTGATAACGACTACAATCCAGATCTTTATCTCCTAAATCCTAATTGGCAAATACTTAGATCTCCAAAACTGTCTTCCTGCTAGACAAAGACCTTGATCCAGATCTCCATCGCCTATAATCAGCTTGACAAGGTTGATCTAGATCTGTATACTGTTATTTTTACTGGATCAGCCTCACATGCTACTGGCAGTGATGCACCAAAAATTGGAATGCCCCAACTATTGGATAACAATAGGATAAGATTGATACAGAAGGAATAGAAGATGCAGGTAGGGTAAGGAAATCTACCTGACAATATCCAAATGGCAATAAAAAAGTAAACAAAACAAAGCAATCAATGGAATAACATCCAAATAACAGATAAACAGCCCCAAGATACATGACCGGCAGGAAAACGAAACTGAAACACACAAAATACCCTCCATCTGACATAAACAGTGGCCCTTGATACATGTCCGGCGCAAAACCAAACCAAAGCCGGCAGAATACCGTTCAATACACATAACCCCAGAGACACTTGAGCCATTTCAAAAACCCATAGTCTATATGACTAGCTGGAGGAGGTTCATCAACCAGGTGAATGCTGTCGACTGCAGTCAGCAAAGAACCGAGCAAACAGAGGCCAGATGCGTATCTCCATCAGTATCAGGTACAGCTTGCGGCAACACAAGGAAGACAGGATATGGGATACATTTATCCTAGGTAAGTTTCGGCCAAGTTGAGATGTCCCCATCCCGCTGGATGAAGAATGTACTCTCCCAAGTCAAGGACCGTGGAAGCCCATTGAACTTATATGATAGGTTGACGTACCTTGCACCAGGCCGGCACAATAGACTCATGCTCTGTGACGTCGGCCCTTGGATAGTCTCATGTGACCACCGCAATTGCAGAATCCAGATAGTTTATTCATCATCATTGCGGTATGTAACACAGTTGGCGACATCTATTGCATGGTGGTACCAGATTAGCGAACATTGTGCCACCCATTTGGCTCGTGGGTTGTGATCTTCGAAACCCTGCAATCTGCCACCAAAATAGGCACCCAGGGTGTCTGCCATGAAAGGAGGGCGAACCGGAAGTGGGTGTACTGGAGGAGGGTGTACTGGAGGAGGGTGAACCAGAGGACTTGCAATGATCAGAGGGCATACTCTGGTCGTCGAATCGGCCATAGGAGCTGCGTCGACTCTGGGAATGGGATCGGCACCAGGTGTAGGATTTGCGGAAGGGGTAGGATCAGACGCGGGAGCGTGATTAGAAGAGTCACAAGTCAAGGGTTCCGGTTGTCCTGAGGGTCCCCATTCCCCTGTGGGTTGCTGTTGTTCTGGAGGTACAGAGATTGTCAGTTCCTTAGTAGTTGGCCTGGGGGTGTCATCGGTCCTCTTTTGTTTCCACTGGCTCTTTTTGGATCACTCCTCCAAGATGTGAGTCAGTGCCCACCAGACAGCATCATCCCTGCATTGACCATCCAATCTTTCACTACATCATCTATTGGCTCCATGTTTCCACAAAACACGAAACCGGATACATATGACAAATCCAATGATACACTCATCAGACACCGTCCAGAAGTCTGCTAACCTTCAGGGATTTTGCCTGGTGCTTCCAACTTTTGAGTGGTCCAGCAGTCCAAATTGCTCATCGGTATGGCTCAGGGCTGCATTCTATTCTGCCATCCCATGTGCTGATGGCCTCTGGACTACGTGCCATGATGATCTGACTTTCATGGTTGGGAGTGTGCGTTGTGTGGTTGTGTATATGGTCCAGTTCACTACATTGACTTGATTCCAGATACACGACTTCCAAGTTCAGCTGGGAAATGATCTCGAGAGCACTTTCACACTAACTCCAGCGTTGTGGTGTCATCATCCCCTAATTGATTGTGGTCATCTTGACTGTGTTGATCTGGCCGAACAGGTTCCTTTCCTTTACTGGTGTTGGCTTCCTGGGATTACCCACTGCAATTTGAATTGCCACTTTCGTCGTCAACAGCTTCATCATCGGAAGGATCAATGTTCCGAAGAGCCATTTGACATTCTGTGATTTCCATCCACCGGCAACCAAATGTCTCCACCACCCCCCAGAGGTGATCCTCTCTACATCTAACCGAGACAGTGTCATTCACATTTCCCCGGGTAGCCAATCTAGAGAAGATCTCAGCTAACGCACCATGCCAAGGGCTGCATTGTTAGAACATATTCAGGGCCTCTGGAACATCTTCGTGGAACTGTTTGGTGCCCTCAGCAATGGTGAATATCAAGAGTACCCTGGTGTTGTACCATAATTCTTGAATGTACTGTCGGAAGGTCTTCAACAATCCTTTGTCGACTCTGGGGATGGCTTCTGCTGTAGCAGTCAGTATGTTATAAAGATCACATCATCCGAGTGACCAGTATCCCTATACCTCAGTCAGCTACATTCCTCTAGCTGCCTAATATTACTTACCAGGTAACCATGCACTCTCTCCTGGCTAATATAGGGCACAGAATCATCCGGCTGATCCTTGTCGTCATGGTCATTATTATCCTCGTCCGTCTTGTCCACGTCCATCTCTGTTCCCACCACCGGCTGATTTTCCTATTGCCGCTGATTCAACACTTGCTTGTACTCCACATTGCGATTGGTATCAGCACAGATGGTAATCACCTGCATTACTTGAGGCATCTGGACTTAGATCGAGCCACCGTTTTTGATCTTGGCCAACCCAGACTTGCCTATTGCAGGGCTGGGAGTGTCTCATTTCTCGTGGTCATTCTTCAACTGTTGGCTTGCACGCTGCTTGAGGTTCGGTTACTTATGTATATCAGTCAGTGATGCCACTGTAAACAGGCTGTATCATAATAACCTCCCTTGGTAACCTCTGTTCTGGTGGAGACAATAAATCAGTGGTGAGTGTGATCATATAGACCGAGTGAGATTGGTAGCTTTAGGATCAGAGGTCGGAGGTTTTGGTGTGGTATTGGTCAGAAAGTGGCAGAATCAGTGCCGTTGGAACATCAGTCTTTGGGGGTGTGAATGTGGAGCATGTGAGGTCTAAAGAAGATGGAGGAAATGGGTGCAATGGTTAGAGATAGTCTCCATATATACTCCTTATCAGCTGCAACTGTGGCCATATGCATAGTAAACTGGATCTAGGAGAATTTCCTAGGACCTTCCCAACTTCTGTCGGCAAACCACTTCTATATCGCCAGTGGAACAATGAAACCCACCTGAACTGGCATCTCGGATGGTTGGGTTGATAAGAAGAGCTGATTCATTGATTTCCGCACTCTGAGTAGATGAGAGATGGCCTTTGGTGAGTCTTACATCTTGCGATCACAGATGTTCGTCAACATCCATTATACAAATGGAAGGTTGAGTACAAGCCGATGTCAGTCTGCTGCACATGTGTACGCACACCCAGATTTGCCTCTGGTACAAGTTGCTAAACAAGGCAAGGGATTGGCATTCTGCGCCTGATAGGGTGATTTCATCCACCGGGCTGGAGTCTATCGTCAACCTTGATATGCATCATGAATCATTACATGCATCATCAAACTGTAATGGCATCATCAAACTTGACATGAATCGTCAAACTTGATTCAAACAAAGAATAAAATGATCGATAGGATGGCTCATGTTGGTTCAAGCATTCAATTATTGAATGCACTCTCTGATCTTCTGACAGATCTCAAGTGCTCATTGAATAACCACTTCATCACATGTACCACCATTGATCAATTCCTCCGCTTTCTTCATCTTGAAACAGGTCACTTGGTAAGTGAATTCATCGAACAGACTGGAAACCTCCTCCAACCATTTGGCTGACCTCAAGCCATGCCACCAGGATGCATGCCATGGATAAGCGCCTGAGATGTACTCAAATGACCATATCCTGGCTCCACAATGGTGTTTGCTGGAGGGGAAACCTTAAACGACAACTGAAAATCAGCCATTAAGGTCAGCCGCCACCACCAACCAGTCATTGACAACGCAACCTACCACTTCGATGAGAGTCTACAACGAATCGGTAGAGTTCTACAGAATCTCCAGAGTCCGATAGCTGTATTCTGGCCCGTGCGGGGTGATACATCAGCAGGTGCCGTGTGATTTTGTCAAGATAGGGCGATAGCTAGTCACGCAATTTCCTGAAAGAGAAGACATCAATTCCGGTTCTCCGTGGCCTTATTACGATGGCAATATGTGCCATTGCTGGGCAATTCTTCGGTCGTGGCTAGCGGATCACATGGAGCATTCCAATCGTATGGGCATCAAGTGCAATGCTTGCCCTAAGTGTCAAACACCAAAGGACAAACTGTGGTCACTTACTCTTGCAGCAGACTCAGAATCCCACTGGTGGAAGTCTGCGGTCTACCAGCAGATACATCTGGAGTCCCAGCATGCCAACACTGCTAGCAACAATCAGGCTATATAGATTCCCGAGGACTCGTTCCAGTCTATCAGTATGAGGCCGGTCCTGTATATCTGTTGGGATCTGCAGCAAGTCAAAGCTTATGACTTCCACCAGACTGATTGCTACGATCACATATACATCGGAATGATCCATCATGTAATGACCTTGATTGAGGGCATCCTACAATGCCACGGGAAAACTGCAGTATTTAAAGAGATCTGGGCTGGCATTCCTCCATACACTGATTTCTATCGGTATGGCAAAGCCCCCTGGCAAATTTCACTGTGGAGTGGTAAAGAAATACGTAGTTTCAGTTGAATACTCCACCCGGCATTGGCAGCAGCATTGCACGACCCTCAGTCTCGTCACCGAGCAGTCTTCCAGAGAGTATTGATCTCCCTTCGGTCACTGGTCTGCTGGAGTCATGTGGCGTGAGACTACACCTACGCCACCGAGAGTCTCAGCTATGTAGCTAACTATTTTGTGTGAATCGATGCAACTATGGATGTTTTTACCAACTACCGGACTTCAATGGCCACAGACAGCATCGCCCATGCATGCATGATGGTCATAAAGCTACATCTGAAGGCCGAACATCCCATTGAGGATAATGAAATAGCCGATCTCAGAAATGCTGTCTCCTGCGTCCATAGGTCACATCAAAAGGCTGATGACGTACCGCGTGTACAGAGAGTCTACAATTCCACAGCACTTGAACGTTCGAGCGTCGACTTCGTCAAAATCCACCTCATGCTGCATTATGAGGAATCAGTTCAGCGCATTGGAAACATCATTGAAGACTGCACCAAAACACAGGATATGAACAATCCCATGATGTGTATGGGTCTGTATTGCTGGTCAAACCGCAACTTTAGGTATGAAAGGCAGATTTTCAACAACTGCTCGCTTATCCATGTCATCTGGATGCATTTCCTCAACCTCTTGGCGGCTGCTAAGCAGATCCACCGGACGCCCAATATCCAAGAGGCACATTAGTGATACTGACCCAAGCAACAAATTGTTGTCAACAAATGCAATTGTGAGCAAGTGCCGATACAGCCGAATTTATCCCTCAGCTTCCAGAAGGATGAGGGAAAGATCGAAGTCCGTGGGCTTAGATTCTCCAGAGGCAAAGGCTTCTTTGTCAAGAATGAGCGTCTTTCAATTTACAACTTTCCACTTGAAGAATACATATATCGATACTAGGGATGTGGCCTGAACATACCCACCTCCGACTGGAGGAGCATTGGCAGGATGCATGGCTCCCAATTCAACCTATTCAACGTTCACGGTGGCGGACTTCCAGCCATTCAGCGGTTGTGATTCCACTGCCCATAAGCTTCAAGGCATGGACTACCAATTGTTTTGCAATACGGTGCCTCAGAATGACTTTGTGTGGTTCCGGGTAGAAGATATGCTGAATGGTGATGTATGGGACATATGACAAGCAAAACTTGTGAGGAATGTCTGGCTACAGGGTGTCGTATTGAAGAGATGGATTGTTCTTTTGCAGTTGCTTCAGCTTGAAAACCAAGGTGATAATCTGCCGTCCAATGGGCCGTTTAGAGTCTCCGCCAAAGTATTCTGTCGGAACCTAGCTAACCTTGTTGTAGATAATATGTGGTGCATATGGGCAGCTGCGCACCTGAATCACATCCCTGGTACCATATACAACTATGTCAATAATAGTATTGATGTAGTCATGATCAATCATTTCAGGCCCATACCACTGGAAGCGGATGGTGACATGCAGACTGACCATGATGCTGCTAGGCCAGAGGGATACCGCAGGAACCAAATTGCCAGTGATGAAAAGGACGAAAAGGATGAAAAAGCGGAAGAGGAGGAGGAAGCGGAGAAGGACAATGAGGAAGAGTCCAAGAAGGTACAGACTCTACACAGTGTCAAGTGTTTTATATCTTCTACTCTTCCATGTTTCATGGCGTGATCTGTATAAATCCTGGCAGAGGTAACTGGCCTCCGACTTACCAATGATTCATAGGTTGATATGTACAAAATACTTCACCAGAGGTATCGGTCCTGGTTCTCCTGCGATCGATAGCTTGATATTTAGGTAATTCTCAATCTGAGGCATTAGTCCTGGCTCTTCAAAGATCCATAGCTTATTAAGTGGATAATACTTAACAAGAGGCATCATTCTTCCAGCTCTCCGACGTTCCATATCGTACCATGTCTTTCAATACTGGCCCCAGGCATCAGATCTCTAGCTCTCCCACGTCTCATAGAATCTTGTGCAATTTCTTGTCATCATATAACATTGATATAATACTGTCCGCATCCACACACAAGTCCATAAGACTTCATAGTGCCAGGTATCAAATATGATAGGGATTACCTGCCCACAAACACCTTCTCTGTGAGATACATGATGCATAAGGTCATTTTTCCAGTGAAGCAGATATTATTGTTGTACCAAATGAATGTAACTGGGTTAATGCAACTCTATCTCAGATCTGAGCCTGTATACTCACACAGTGTCGATTGCAATTGTGGTATCAGATTTTCGAAATTGATAACCAACATAACTTCTGTAGTGTTACGAATGGTTCTGGGTAACGTGGCAGCGATCCTGATTGGAACCGGATATGAGACCCGGGTCTAGGTCAGGAACACTGTGACACAACAATTCTGTTGCAACACCATGTAGACGCTGGTGTGCAACCAAATACCACAGTGACTTCGGCCAAATACCATAAATTGGTGCAGGTGTTTGACCCGTTCATGATGAAGCAGCACTATATATGTTGGTTGTCCACTGCCTCCGAAAACAACAGCAAACAAGAAAGGTGTCAATTTTGTGTGCACTCTGGATACAAGGTGTCCCTTTGGTGACACTGAACCATTCAACACTGTCATATTCAGGTTGTATCAGTGATTAAAGGGAGTTTGCTGGTGTAATGGATATATGAATGAAACTGATTGACTCTTCATTCTCTGCATTTAGTCTATCTAAAAACCATTTTATGTAGTTTTTATCTGGATCATGTATATACTATGAATACAAACCCTCTATTTCCTTCTCAAAACTCTTCAGCAAGATTTCAAATTGGATGTATACTTCTGGTAATAACCCAATCACCATGAGTAGTCAGCAATGGTTCCACAGAACAATCAATGGCTTCCTGTGCAATGATATCGATATTCCTATATTGGTAATAATACATCTGCCGATTGCCTTCATGTACATGTTCAACTTGTGTGCTCCATGTTCCAACAAATGCAACGTAATGGTCATAGTCAGAGGAAGCATAGTCACTTGAAATTGAATCATTTGGCTGTGCACCCCGCTGTGCTAATCACGCAATGTCAATCACGGCGAGAAACTGGACCTCTCCATATTGGAGCTCTGTTTCAGGCTCTCTAAGTACCTTCCTGTACTGAATCTAGTCGCTAGCACAGTTTGTTCTTGTCTGGTGTTATGAGGGTGCCGACCCAATGAGGTGTCCACTCTGGGATCCTAGAATTATGAGTTGGTAAATTGTGTCAGCACTGCATGGACCAGTATTATCATGACTTAGAGGGAGTTCCTCTGATCTTGTATCTTCCGAATCATACAGCTGCATTGGGATGTGCATATGGTACTGCATCACCGATCACAGAGAGATGTTGACGTAATTGCTACCTGGATCTGCCAGTGAATGATATTCGGACTGCCTGGATATGTCACATATTACAATATCAGTATTGAATTTTTACTGTGCCAAAAGGATTACCTTAGGAACTAAAAATCTGTTTTCGGTTTCAAAGCAATGAGAAATTGGCTTGGAAAGGGCCATGCTAGCCATATTCCGTTCAAGGTCAACACTTTTCCTTGCCATTTGTGATGACTTCAGTAGGTCGTCCGTTTCAACTGCTTGCCGTAGAGATTTATCCAGCATCTGTCAAGATCTGGCTCTCTTTTTCAGGTGTCCTCCGTATATATCAGTAATTCACTCCCAGCAGCAGTACATAGCCGCACAGTCACCTAACTGGTCTGCAATGTGTAACAGTGAGCACACAATTGAATCAATAACTGGATTTGTCTTGCATTAACTTCGCCATCATTATCCTCCATTTCGTAGTGGCAGCACAGCAATTCAAATTACACCAAAATTGTGCCAGCAAGTCCTGCACCCTGTGAATTGTAACCTCCATTAATACTCAAGACATCGTCAAGTCGTACACATGTACAAGCAGTTTCCAATGTGTTGGGTACTCTTCAAGTTGATGACCTGTTCAGCTTGGGATACTATACAATAAATGCCAATTGTGCTATTGGTGAGCCTTCAACACCTCTAAGTTAGTACTATACACTTTCAGCCCACTTGTTGGAGGCTTTACTCACTGTATAACCACTCTGTTGTGTGTGGATGTTGTGAGGTGCATTTCCCAATGCACCTGGAAGCCTTGTAGCTGCATCTCACAATTCTTGACCAATTGCTGCCCAATATTGGCCTACAACACATGAGGGAGGAATCCATGAATCAGTTGGGCCGAAGTAATCCGGCTTCTGATCAAACACATATGCTCCTTGCAACAGTCTCTACATGACCTCACAAATAGCAACAGGAACTGCATGGACACTGGCATAAGGCACAGCCAAGCAAAAGTGTATATTCTCAGCCGCAAGGCAGAGCAGTGGCGATTTGCCATTGATCCCAATATCCTTGTAAATGTTCTCCTTCTCTGGCAGTCTGTGCATAATCTGGGTAAAGTTGGCCCGGAAATGTAGATGATTGACATCATCTTTTGTACAGGAATGGGTGTAGTTGGTTTTGTCAGCCCACATAACACCTTGGTGGCATCACCAGCATCTGGACTCCGGTAATAGTCCTTCCCTGCATCAACGCTTCAGCCTAGCATGCTGATCCCCAATTTCAAGTACTATCCCTCCATGAAGCTTGAAATAGAGATTCTCTGGTGTGTTTTCAAGTTCTCCATTTGCCACTTTCACCTTGTTATCACCATCCACAGCATCCACTCCTGCAGAGAGTTGTCGACACTCCATATATAGAGGCTGCAGGAAGGTATGAAGTACTGATGGTTCACTATGATCTGGAAGAATCATGCTGACTATCATATAGTACTGCTTTTCACAGATTAACAGTGACAGGTTGAATGTTTGCCGGATAATTGATGTTACAGCCCTAGTCTAGTTAAAATACCACTGATATTTCATCAACAGCCACACACCTAGCAACTCCATATCAAACAAGAGGAATACCATGAATGTTGAGCTGCAATGCAATGGATCGTGGGTCCGAGGATAGCATCTGGTGCTGTTTGAAATATCTCTGGAAAACATTTCCATCCCAGAAATGGCGCATTACCTCGTCCTTGTCTCCAGCCCTGTCATACCCCCCCATTGTTATACCACCCTCACCGTTATTTGACTCGATTCTTGCCTTGTATTTTTTCATCAACTCTGTTATATGGGGGTCTGCATATTCCCAAATCAGTCGAGGAATTAAAGGACAATTCATGTAGTACTTTCTGGGTAACTGCGGCTCCACTCTGCAGTGTACTCCTTGTGATCCTACCCAACTGGAATAAACCACATTATGTTGCCACGGATTTGTACTGGCAGTCTGTTTAGATCACCAATGTCATGATCAAGATCGGTGTCGTCTACCAATATTGGGTGTACATCTCCATCATCATTTGAAGCACACATCCTGATACCGAAGTTTGTTCCAAGTTGGACACTTTCTGGCATCACGGTATGCACCAGTATATGCAACGCGATGGTTCTCGCAGGAATGGATGTGTCGAGATTCAAAGCCAAGTATGTTCTTCAGCATTCCTGATATTGATTTATCCCCTGGTGCAGGTAGCCATAATTCTTCGAGTACAGGTCTGAGGTGGTCATAATCTCTACCTGTTATATTCTTCATACTTTTCCTGTGCAAATGCTTCAGTGCAGCGTTCAAACTAAAGCTGACTGGCAACTCTATGTAATAATGTCAGCAACCGCTTTTGTTGGGCAGATTTCAGTACGAACTAACCCTGCATTGTCAACAGATCCGCAATATTGTATTGGGCTATGTATTCTTGCTAGTCATTTTCAAATGCAATATCCCCAGAATCCTGTTGTTTGATAGATTCCAACCCATCCCCTGTTTGGTCCTGGCATTCCATCAAAGCACTGTCGAGAAGTGCTGTGCGGTCATCCGGTGGTCCACCTCTTTCACCGGGAAATTTTGTAATTGCCAGTCCCTCTCAGGTGTTAGTGGTAATGGTGTTGAATCTCCCAGGACCCAGCGTGCAACGTCACTATCTTCCAGCAACACCTGCCGATGCACGTTATCTGCTTCATACTTATCCACTGCTGTACTGTCCGCGGCGATCTCTGTTTGTACCACTGGTTATAGTTGAAAAAGCAACTGCTCTCTATGATACATAGCTGGAGGCAGCGCTGGTGTATGAGAGTGAGGTGATAGCGATACTGGTGGCAGAGGTTGTGGCGGTGGTGATCGTGCTGATAATAGAAAGGCAGATGGTAATACAAGCTGTAGTGGTGGTGGCGGTGGCGGTTACGGTCGGCTAGCTTGTGCTGCACTTTGATCAACTGCCAGGGTAGTGAATTCACCTCAGGATGGCTTAAATGACTGTAAAGAACATTCCAAGTTATCTGTTTCCTCCAGGAAGTGTAGGCCATGCTGTACACATTATTGCTGGTGCACTTTGAAGGTCGGTGCCATAATAAATTGCTCCTGGGGAAATAGTGCACATTGGCAGCACTCGTGGTTGTGTGAAAACCTAAAGTTTACCATTTGAAGGCCTCTTCTTCCTCTCCTGCCTCTCGTTAATTGCCGTTAGGGTTGTTGTGGTGCTTTTTCAATCAGGGGAAGTAAAAAGAAGTACATTGAAATACTTGACTACTTGAGTAAGGTATCAAAAATTTGGAGCATTTTGACACAGCGCATCAGTATACTCATCTCTCTCCCTGCTGCAAATATACTTGGGAGTCTCTCTGCAGATGATTGAAGAATTGTTACTGTCAAGACATCCTCATCATTATAAGAATAATAAACTGATCTGCAATGGATATTCCTGCAGCAACATCCCTAGCCATCAAACTGCAACCCATACTAAATATACTGCATCACCTGCAGTCACAAGATCCTGTTGACCATCCAATCAGTGTCAACTGGCCTCCAGTCATCCTCACTGAGTGACCTTCCATAATCTCAGTACCACACCCCAATGTACTGCATCACCTGCAGTCACAAGATCCTGTCAACCATCTGATTAGTGTCCACTGGCCTCCAGTCATTCTCACCGAGTGACCTTCCACAATCTCAGTACCACACCCAAATATACTTTCAACTGGCATCAGATGATGGCTGCGGGGCACCCTTCATGACAGGAGGACTCATACTCGTCACGAGATTAAATAAACATAGTCACTGTAATGACTGCATCAAACCTGACCAATTGTCCGTTTGTGAAAGATGAAGTTCTAAAGGAGTTGGTACAAGAAGAATCCACGGTGCATACAACACTAAGCTGTTGGATGAGAGTACAGAGCAAAGAAGTCTGTACAATTAAGAGACTATCTACCCTGGCTTGGCACAACTTTACCTACAGTAAAGCGACCATAATTTATATTGTATAGGAAATATTTAGAATACCTACTGTTGTTAAGTAAGACATTATTTTGGCTGTATTCAAGACACCAATACATATTTATCTTATACAAATACTGCCAAGTACAAGTGCTGACACTATAAACAATGATAATATTTAAGATATGCCTTACTCAAGACCTTTTCCACATCATTCTGCAGAATTGTTAGCCCCGTACTACTGCTTAATCAGTATTTTCACATTCCTCTAGGCACAAGGCTGCCATATCCAGCTCCCAGCAAAGCTTTTCAATTTTAGAGTTCACCAATTTTGGCAGCACTGCTGGTGTGCCCAACACCTTCTGCCACTTGAGAATATAGTTAATCACATCCTTGCAATCTGGTGCAACACGTAAGACACTCTCTATATGTTTCATATACAGAGTATCAAGCGGCTATTTTCCAAATTCCTGAATACTTTCAAACCCCACAGGGTCCTTTTTCTCATATGGATTCTTCCAATAAACTTGTTCTGTGGGTGGATTTTCCAGGTTAATTCAGGGAGGTGCTTTCTTATACCACTTGATTGTTGCATTTAACTGCAGTTTAACAGGTCAATTTGAACTGTACAAAGTGGCTGAGAAAGCATCAGGAAGCAGGAGAGCACATTTCAATGATGCTGAACTCTGGAGGTTCGATTGTTGATTGTATTTTGGATAATAGGCACAAGTCCGCATGAGGCCAGGCATGGTAGGACACTTTCCATGTACTTTCCGGCGATTGTTGACACTCGCAGAGATGTGTATCTTGGCAAGGTGGGCTGGTTGTGGCTGATGAAGAGGTTTCTGAGGGTGTTTAAAACGTGCAGGTTCTGCATATTGTTACTCCGATCTCATTGAGTTGAATTTGTATTGTGGGTTCTGGTAACTATTTCCTATCTTGAGCGTAGGAGATGGAACTGCCTCTAGTTTCATTTTACTGTGGGACTCTGTCGGTGTGGGAAGTGGCGATGTGGAGCAATGATCTATGTACTCGGGCTTACCAGCAGTTGAATCCGGGTGACCAACCTATTCAAGTTGGGCCGTCAGGGGGCCGTTGTCCCCATTTTCTAAATGGACAGTGATTTCAGCTTGGGTTGTATCCTAAGCAGCAGTAGTCACTTTCTTTGCCACAGGAACAGCGAGAGTATTTTCTTCAGCCTCAACAGTAGCTGAAGACTTGTCCTTGCCTGAGTCCATTTGTGTAGTCTGTGTTGGCTTGACTGGTGGCTGCATTAATTTTTCTATGTCCCCGTCTGGAGCACTCTTTAAGGAGTGTAGATGTTCCTTCACATTTGGCACTTCTGCAGCTGGCTTATTGTTTCCATTCCATGTAGCCTCCATTGATAGTATAGCATCAAAAGAATCCGCTTCTTGTGTTAGTTCTATGGTAGACGTTTTCTGCATAGTAGCAGGGTGCTCTTCGATTATTTCATGGACAACTGGGTGAACCTCAAAGGATTGGATGGCTTGAAGTTCCCCTGCAGATGATCTATGTGATGTGCCCTCTGCTGCATGAAAAAGAATGTAGGTGAAAGCACTCAGGGTTTCAGTTATGTTGTCCTGTTGACATAGTGCTGAGTAGTTGTCTTCTCTGACCCCGATATCATTTGATAGACCTATAGGTTGAGTACAATGCCCCAGTGGTCTTGTGACACTTGTCCCTGCCCGCTGTGAAATTTGATTGTTTGCTGACTGCGATTTTTTTCAGTATGTGTAGTGGTGAAATTTCAGTTTTGGTTCTGCAGCTTGCCTTTTCAGTCCAACATTCCTATTACGTCCAACCATAAACATTTGAATCATGTGTTGCAGCTTTGGAGATACTATCTTAAGCATATTGCGCTAGTGTGTTGTGCCAGCAACCGTGGGCTTCATACTAGGAGTTGTATACGACTCAGTACGGGTTGATTCTGCAAAAGTTAGGCTTGATTTCAGAACACTAGGAGTCGATGTATGGCACTTGGGAGGTCCGCCTCATGGCTGAGTGGCACCTGCCTGAGAGGCTGTGAATCTTGGGAATAACGCAGCAGTATGATAAGAACTTACAGGCGTACTTGAATCCAAGAGTGCATGAGCATTGTTAGCACCTGCAGTTGTGTTTCGTGCTTCGGATTTGGAGTGTGAGGGAGGGACCAACAGTGTATCCCAATCTAGACACACTGCATGCCATGTTTCTGGCATTGTTCTTCTGTTGAAAATATGAAGTGTATGGCAAAAGGATTGAACTGGCACGAATGGTAGAAATCTGTTAAAATGCCCTAGTCTTGGAGTATGGTATTGAATCACCTATTGTGGAGGTGCAATGTGGTTCGGTGTGGTTTAGTATGCTTGGGTTGGGCCGCAGAGCTCTACTTCACTGTAAGACAGATCTGGTGAGATTAGTCTTCATTACTTGCGCAAGTCCTAGCAACCAATAGCTCTCTAAAATCTATTCAAAATCTATTATTATATGTACAGTGGCTCTGTCTAGCTATGGAATACACACTCAATTGCTCCCAGCTTTTGATTCCATGCACTTGCCTGAGAATTTTGCAGATCCACGCAATTTGTGAGGCTGCGCATGGCCAGGTATCCAATCAAATCTACTTACACTCATCTACACCAGTCCATCCAGAACAACTATTTTTTCATGGATCCTGATGGAATGTGGCGAGAGGTGCCACAGTGTGTTGTCAATATGCTCTCTGCCTTCCAGCTGCACGGTTTCGCCACAGAGGTGTAAAAAGTTGGTTTTGATCGTAAAGTGGTGCATCTTTTGTTTGGTGTTTGATGGGGCTTGGAACATTGCTTTTGTTTCTTTATGTTACTGGTGAAGCATGGAGGAAATATGTTAGGTATGTCATGGCTGCAAGCAACCAAATGCTGGCAAATTCTGAAGTTCTTGGCAGATTCAAAGTTGGCACCGCTTGTCATAACATACTATTCCCATCACCCCTGGACATAAGCCATCACGAGATTATAGTTTGTGAATTGAAGTGGTTTCCGCTCCAGAGCATTCGAACATTACACTTGCTTTACTCAATGCATTGGCAGTAGTGGGTACATTTACAAAAAAGGTGCTGAAATACTGGAGCATATGATGGAAGGAAGATGAAGTGGCCTATGACAATGTGGGACAATTACCAGTGGAATCGGAGCTGAAGCTAGAGCATATCTAGAGATGCTCTGCAATAGAGTCAGAAGTCCAGACTAATATTTCAAGCACATACCTCTTGTTTCAACGATTGACTACAGACCTGTAGGGTAGCCTTCTGGGCCGGGACAGACCATGAGCATATCCCATCGCATTCCATCAAGCCTCATACCTCTCACAAAATCTTTTTGTTTGTGATCCCGTTGTTTCATCTTCTGTCCAACCCAATCACCACAGCACAGTATGGATGTGCAGCAGGTATGTGTGTGTGCACTACATGCACTATTTGAAGGTATTCATTGGTCCAGGAGTTCATCTGCAAATGGTGGGTTTATGGATGCAAAGTAAAGGCAGCTGGCCCAGAAGGTGTAAAAATTGCGGCTGAACACAATAATTGTCAGAAAGCACCGACTGTGTTGTACCAGAACCCTCAAACAAAGATCAACCCCCTGCCCTCCAATAAACCCTTTTGGCTCAAACTGATGGTGTTCACTGTTACTGACTGCGCTCTGCCCAATCCCCTCGTACTAAACAACAGCTCATCAATGAGTCAACGGCTGGTAGAGCATCTGTCTGAGGAGGAAATGGATTTGAAGGGCATTTGCTGTGGCCCATTTCAATACAACATGACAAAGAGTTTGATGAAGAACACCCCAGGCCCAGAAACACTTGGATGTTCCCTGTCTAAAGACCATATACACAGCATTACCCAGGAGATAGCTACACTCGTAAACAAACAGCATCACCCTGAGTCAAACCAAACTGCGTTTCAAGCGACTGGAATACAGATCGAAGCAATGTGATATCAATATCTGGTGTGTGTTATTGGCAGTGCTGCATTACAGAAGCCTGACATTGGTACTGATTGTTAGGGGTTCTCCTCTAACAGTGATAAAGATACATGACAGATCGAAGAAGGTACATGTCTTAGGGTAACCTAAGGGATGCAAAACACCTACCTTCAAATACAATGTCATGTTTGTCTGTCAAGTGATCTTTAGCAGGATTACAGTTGAGTCACTTGTCAATCAAGCAGTGACAATACGCTCACACTGTCGGATTCAAATATCATGATGAAGTTATGCTGCCTGCTCTGGAAGTGAGAAACCTTCTTAGATGCATATAACTCTTGGCCACGATTACTATATCGTATCTAGCGGGGCAATGCATAGTTAAATTGCGAATATGCAGAATTACATGCACAGCAGACGTTATGCAATGAGCTATTACGAGGGATCTGCAACTCACGCGCAAAAGCGGTGAGATTACTTGCGGCACTCCCTGGTCTACGGAAGGTCGAGGCCTAAGCATGCAGTGTCTGAGGGATTATTGGCATTGGCTGAAGATAAGAGGCCTGAAGCGAACCGGTCTTTTTGATTAGAGGCTGTACGCATCGCAACGTCATATTATGACGTGTCAAAATCTACGTTGGCATAGTATAAGTTGGTCGCTGATTAAATCTATGATGCAATGCTGAATAGCCAATTATGGTGAGGCAGAGAATATTGCAATTGAAAGCATTAAGAAGATCAAAGACAGTTAAATTGCGATTACACAGAGTTACGTGTCAGTCGTTAATGTTCCAACTACTGAAACAAACGGGAAAGCAATATGTCCAAGTTGAAGTTATGATCTGAGACATCATTTGATATAATCTAATATGATGGATGGCCTGATATTAATCAGGAGCGTAATGCTTCAAAACCACATTATATGAACACAGTAACCTGAGGGAAACGTGGCAATCAATTATTGGGCGCCTTCAGTAGAATGTAAGACGCAACGATAACATTGCAATTATACGATAAGCGGACTCATAGCATGGAAGTATGGGCGATAAGAATACTGTCCCTCGAACATGACTATAAAGAGATCACGATTGTGCATGCAATTTGAAAGAACAAGCTCTAGCAGCGAACAGTCAGAAACCTACCAGCGAAAGAAGACCTTTATTTATTATTGAGTTTTTATAATACCTATCATTATTATATAAAATCTATTAGCTTTTTGTAGCGGCAGCCCCGCACCTTCGATAAGTATTCATCTGAATGCCTATCACCTTTGAGAATGATTCCGACGTCATTGTTTACGCTCTCGAGAAAATTATATCCTTTGCTAGAAATATTCAATCCTTATTTGTGGCAAATTGTGTCTGGTGGATAGCCGGAATTATAGGATTGGACGACGACCTAAGAATACATATCGATAACCTTACATTACGGGAAAGGACAATACCAGGAGTATCCTCAACCCCTCGAGATATAGCTAGGAATATTAGCCTTGATTTAGATAAGCAAGCATTATCCTCTTCAGCTAATTACGTTAGCGATCCTTTGAGGAGAACTAGGAAGGGACGAGTCAACCCTTTACCTCAATCGAAAAAGCAACTTAAACAGGCTAGGCAAGCGGAAGCCAGACGAATCCAACTACAAGCGAAACCTCAATCGAAAAAGCAACTTAAAAAGGCTAGGCAAGCGGAAGCCAGACGAATTCAACTACAAGCGAAATCAAAATACTAGGCTTGCCAATATACGGGAGAAGATTATTAGTAATCTCAGACAGAAATACGATCTACAGCTGTACTAGTACCTATACTTGGTACCTAAGTATCCCCGTAACACTGATCCACCAGGTTATTTGTCAGAACACTACTCTTTTGAACCGCCTGAGGGGATAAAACCAGCAGACTCATATGCTATCACTTTTGAATTTTACACCAAGATATTTCTATTCTGACTTGCATGTTGATATTAGTTCTGGAGCACTTGCATCCCCAGTTGGGGGTGGAGATATCTGGTTACTTTTTGCATCAGAGCATGAAACACTGAGTGACAAGGTGCAAAACAGAGAAATGTTGCTGTACGACAATTGGGTGTGTTATACCCTGAAGCAATATCACCATCAAGACCCAGCTATATTTTTCGAGGTTTCTGTAGGCAGGATTCACACAGGGTACATTGGATACACTAAAGCCAATACAGCCATATATATTCCTCCAGGCAGGTTGCATTGCATGTACACACTGAAAGGCAGCTATCTTGGAACTTTCTACATTGACAGCCCAGCATACTCCCATAATTCGGCAGTGATCATGACAAAAGAGCTCCTTGCACTGCACACACAGAGGAACAAGGTTACAGAGAAGGCCCAAAACTGATTGTTGAAGTACTGATAAACACAATTAATATCCCAGTTCAGTCAACAAATGTGGTACTGCAGGGAATCATTGAAGAATCCCAATGTGCTGTGGAGTATGCTAGTGTACTGACTAATACGTTTAACTACCTCCATCAAGCGCTCAAGTTGATCCCTAGATTCAAAGATGTTCTTTTGGAGACTAGAACTGATTGCCAACAGTGGTGCAAAAGAATTATAGGTGCGGCTGAGGCATGGCTGAAAAGCTGACCAATATCTATGAACGATTCATTTAACTTTACGATTGATGGAGAGTAACCTCCCAAACAGCCTGCACCCGCTGTTCAAATGTTGATGGAGGGCAGCTTCTAGAACAACCTGCACCTGTAATTAACACTGCTGCTGCTGTGACAAGTGACGAAACCAAACAAATCAACTACCCAGCTGTGCCGCAGCAATCTCCAGATACACATTCCCCACAGACTGAACTCATCCATTTCGCGAAAGCTTGCCTACCTATTGTGAATCCTTTCCATGCTATACAAAGAAAAGAGAATACCACACCCACTGCAGAACGAATATTGAGCTCTAATAAGCATCGCAACCCTCAGATGGCATTCCAATTAAACATGGCCAGTTGTTCGCCATGGAGGGTGCCACTAATCGATATACATCAGAAAGCATTGACCCATACGCTGAATGTGGTGGTATGAATAGAGCAGGCGACAATACTAAATAAGCAACTATGAGCTGGATTAATGAACAATACAGATGAAGTAATGGCTGCCATCAGGCTCAGCAAAATCATCTCAATTGTATTTCTGTGCCTATATAGCATCCTGCGACAAAGAAAGAATGCTGATAATATTAAAGGTAGATACCATTTGGAGCTACCAGAGTGGGTTAATATATGGGGGGTTAATGAACTAGGGTACAAAATAATGTGGAATATGATGCCTAAGTTTGCATTTCATGATTTGGGTTTCGATTGGATGACAAGTGGAGTTGCAGCATTGACAATCGCAAGGACGCATCGATGGCTGTCATGGCCACAAAACAGGGAGCCGGAAAATACATTAACTGTATTACAGGATTTTTACCGCGAGTGGGCCAAGGGCCTTTTTTGGCCTAGTTCCTTCTAATGATCCTGATACTGTAATGGAGAGTTGAGCTTCAAAACTTCAAAGACCCATCATTGCAGCGAAAACCAATTCTACAGCAATCCAGATTCTGATAAGGTGGTGGTATTGCAAATATAGTACACAGTCGGGTGCGGTGGGCTATATTCATTATAACAGCCCAGCCCACCTCACACACCCAGTGTCAATTCCTAAAGAACAAATTGAGGCTGTGGCTACTTTCAGAAACACCAGCAAACAGACCAATCTTTTGAAGGAACTTCAAACAAACCAAGTATAGCAACTTGCAATGCTGTATGAAACAGTTCAGGCTGTTGGCTTCAACAAGAACCCTACAAAACATCCGTCATTAGCTGTAGTGGAGTTTCACTTCCTACACAACACAGCACTGACCAAACCACAGCTGCATGAATCCACATCGATTGAGATCAAAGCATGTTAAGCAGCCTGCAATGTACTCCACAAACACATGCAACAACTCAAGCACAACATGAAGAGTTCCAAAAGCATGAAGATGACCAAGAAGCGCAATCGGAAAGAAGCCAAAGTATCAGAATAGGCTAAGGGGGAACTGGCCCAAGTAACAAAGATGCGCCCAAGTGACATGGTCGAGTTTTACCTTCCCTCAACTATCCTCTATGTGTGTATAATCATCGCCGCCTGTGATTCTGAAATGCTTAATGTTGACTATTTACTGGATTGGGCATATTGGCTCTTTCTGACTATGCCTACTGAACACGAGGAATTTGAATTGCTGAATATGCTATGTCTATACTGCCTAAGTTTTATCTAGTTGGGCTGAATGTGTTGTTTGTTCTGCTTTACTAGGATTGAATTCAGGCTGATTGACAAAGGCACTGCCTAAGATTTTACAGTGGGTAGAGAAGTGCATTGAACACAGTGGTTTCTGGGGGTAAGCATTAGTTATGTGAGGCAAAATGTGGCCTAGATATAGCTAAACCTTATCTCTGTGTATCTAAGCAGCAGACTGTTCTGCTCTGAACAAACTAATTCTGTTATATACCAAGGCAACCACAGCAACATAACTGCCGCCAAGAGAGCCCACAGACAACAATTCCACTGCCCCCTCACTGGGATCAGGAAGAGCTGATAGGAAACACCATGAAAAAACCAAAGAACAACATATTGACAAAGGATGATGTCTGTGTTTCGCATCATGCTGGCAGGATGAAATCCCAGAGTATGCCCCCCGGTGCTGCGTGTATGACAACAACTGGGTCCAGTAGGCAGAAGGAAACAATTCAAAGCAAGACCGATGAGGTGACACCAGACAAAGACCCCACACCAGTGCCCATTGGAAGTGGGGCAAATGAGTACAAAACTGTTGTTGATGTCTGCCAAGTGCTTGAGCTAGATGAGGAGAAATATACTGAGATTTTGGCAAGAAATACTATACTTTAAGGGGTTTGAGAGTTAACTTGAAGCAGCTGTTTGCTCAATATGTCACTATCAAGTCGGCAAGGCTGGAACCTGGTGAAACAGTGCTGACAAAACGATATGGCTGGAAGCCACCTGATACAATGTCATAGTTAGGTGCTCTCCAACATATGAATGAAACCTTCTCCCACATCTGCCTAGCAGTAAACAACTGGGCATTGACATGGTTCTTGCAAAACTGAAATGAATCAAGAAACCATAAATTGGACAAATGGAAGCAGCTATGCAAAAGCCAGGAGGACTGGGGTCACTCAGAGCACTTGCAACAACACAGAATACATCATAAAGACATAAAACTGATCCATGAATAAGAAAAGTATTACGCAGAATTGAAACACTGACAGGATTTGAAATGGTCGAGGTCTAAGGACCAGTAAGAAGATCTCGAGGACAGCGACGTGGCTACTTCTATACTACAATCTCCTAAACCTTCAACAGTAACTTCCACCAAATTGGCGCTGAAGGCTTCTACTACAACAGCACATATCAAGAAGGCAACTAGAAATATAACCATGACTGTGCCTATTAAGAAGGCCACTAAGACTACTACCATGACAGCAGCCAGCAAGAAGGTAACTGAAACAGCTACCATGACAGCACCTACCAATACAACGCTGAAGGCTACCACTATGGCATCACCCATCAAGAAGGCAACTACGACTACTACCTTGACAGCACCCACCACAAAAGCAACTAAGACTAATACCAACACAGCAGCTATCAAGAAGGCAATCATGATCACTATGAAGACAGCAGTAGGGATTGTTGCCAAGATACCACACAAGGCCCAAACAAAAGCCCAGGTGAGCTTACCCCTGCCCAAGCGTTACAGCGTGATGGCTTATGTTAATTATAGATATAAGATCAGACACCCATTTCGGTCTTCCAGTCACAGTATTTAATGTATGGAATCTGAGCTGCCCAATTGTCACAACACCGTCTCAGTAACAACATTACTCAAGAGATCGCTCATGAGATACTGGAATGTGATCCCCGAGAGCGATAGAATTCAGAAGAGCTGGTGGATTCCGAAGAGTTGGCAGATCGCCAAGCGCCGGAAGCTCACCAGGAGCTAGTGAATTTTGTAGAGGAAGAGGATTCCCAAGAGCTAAAGGATTGTCAAGAATCAAAGGTTCCTTCAGTGTCGGAGGATCCCCAGGAACCAGAGGAGTCACAAGAACCAGAGGCATCACCTAAATCAGAGACTTCTGAATGGATTCCACAATCATTCAATATCTATAGACATGCTGACAAGTACATTTTGAATGGCTACGATTCAGACGGTTTGAATATCGACAGATATGTCTCAGACTCAATCGAGATTTCTGCGTGTAATCCATCAGATGATATTTGGGATGGGTATGATCATGCAGGGTTTGGTATTAACAATTATACACTGGAAGGAGCCCACTGGTGAGACATTGCAGATGGCGTTCGGGATGCTATCTATGCACAGTTGAAGTTGATGACTGCTAAAGAACACTATCTCAAACCTCCTTTGCCCTTCGATGCTAAAGCCTACTGTGCTTGACCTATACTCACCTTGTAATGTATCCGTTGGCGGAAAAAGCAGCAGGATGGACATCTTAATGATGGGTTTAGTAAGTATCTTCAAGATTTTGTTGCTTGAGGTTGATTAGTGGAAGATCAATAGCAGCTAAATAATGAGTTGTGAAACTGAACATGAGACCTATGAGCAACCAACCATTACCATTTGGCAACTCAAGAAAATGAGAAAAGAGGTGAGTCATGACACAGGAACTAGCCAGGGAATAGGCAGATGCAGGACTAATAGGTTATGTTAGTCAACGTGCTCCTAACAACAGCCAGCAAACGGTATGGCTTCTGAATCTGATGAGGAATACAAAGTCCAAGTCCACCGCGACTGCCACCCACGCCAAATCGAACACAGAAATGCTGATGGCAAAGCTACAAAGCTTGCGAAGGAGCTAAGAAAAAAGAGCAGAACTCATGGCTGATAGCATAGTTGGTGGTGAGTTATTCAGTTGCTCATGATGTAACTTGGGGGTTTGTACACTAATATTGTGAGATAGACTGGCCTCAAGCTGGCAGTACTGGTTTGTTTATCCTTACTATGAAATTTTACAACATACCAGAAATACATGTTCTTATTGTTGATGTTGCAGTGATTACTATTGTGACAGGATGGGAGCTGAGGGCTTAGATACATTCAATACAACGTGGGATCTACCATGTGGTAACTTGTTATGCCACACCAAGGCCCAGTATTCATCCTATGACACTGAAGTGGTCACCTGTCTTAAGACCCCAATTTACACCTGTCATTACACCATGGAATGTACAGTTAATTACCCTGAAATTTCACTGTATGGAAACGAAATGTTCACTATGAACCACCACTTGATACCACATTGATTCACCATGAAATCATCGTGTTCAACTTCAAGTATTTAGGATAATTTGCTGTTGAAATGGAGTGAAAACCTCAGTGGATCATTTTAGAATTCAGAGTGTTATGGTGGTTGAACACCTATTTGGACCTGAAAACTTCAGTGAGTTTGTTTGGGTAACCGGTTGACGCTAGCATTCAAAGATACCATGTCACACCTGTATTCAAACTGAATACGCAAAGTATGGTAGATTTTTTCACAGTTAAACAATCCCCTCTGTGGAGCCACCAAGAATACAGACCGGTAAACTAGAGTCCTGTTGTAACACAAACGGAACATAAACTGGCCTGTTTTTATGTGGGTTGGAACTGGACCACTGTTCTATTTCACTGTTTCCACAACACAGGCTAGAATAAAGTCTTCAGTTCTTATTGTATCACATTGTGCTATATATGTAAAAAATGCAATTTTATGAGCGCATTCACGACCCTGCCTCCAACTTCTATTGTAATCAATTTTTGTTGATTTACGATGAAATAGCACCAAATGTTGCTTGAAATTTAATTCTTTTCAATAGCAACTCAACGGATATTGGTCAGATCCCCAATGTGAAACTTTAACGTGCAAGAGCAGCTTAAACTACACAATCTACATATTGATTCTGTCACAATATGAACAGAACACATTTGCTTAATTGGGGCCAAAGTTGTCAGGTTGCAATGGTGGGTTTTTGGTTGTAGAACTGGCCCAGTTGTAATGAGCTAGGTTTCTGGTATAGTAAAGCGCAATGGAATGGTCTGGTTCCTGGTTGGAACCAGGACTGCAACCGAACCCTGAATCTGGAACTGTTGCTAACACTCAACTTCTGTATTGCATACTTTATGCATTCAAATAACTACACAGTTCTGCGTGAATCTGTATCCACATAATTGGTTTCCAGCTATACGCTTTCAATCCAGACTGATACTGCATCCTCTTACATACAATCTATTTGTATAGATATTTCTCAATGCAGTCCAAATTCTGTGAACTTAGTTGGTTTAATAATTTCAATGCAGTAATCGATACATATAGTTTAACACTGCGGAATGTCATACATTATTGGAATCAAGGTCATGGATCGCTGAATATAACCATACAATTTGGACAATTGAGTCTAACTGTAATTCTTGAAAACAGATGCATACCTTCTTTCTGACTGGAACGTACTTCCGAAGCCGGAGTATACGTTGTGTGGGAGTACTGTAGAAGTATTATACATGATATAATCAAAGTCATTATTGGAAGACACCATCCAAGTCATTCTCTTCAGTCGGTATATACTGAATTTATAAGTTTGCTATTTTCCATATAACTCAGTGGTTTGTGTGAATGTCGGGAAAACCTTCAGTGCAACTGTAACCGACATATATCATCCCTGTTACCACTGTGTCATGGTTACCTCACATAGATTATTGCTGCCTGCCCTATATGTTGGCCAGTAGAGAGGTGGTATGAGAATACTATGCGGGTGTTACCTTATGTAAAATCGAATTACAGAATGACGCCAATTTCTAAGACTGCATACATTCCATAAACCCCCTTTTCTCAATCGTCATCTCCACCACAATCACCATCACCGTCATCACCTTCACCACCATCACCGCCATCACCATCACCAGCATCACAATCACCAGCATCAGGTATTTTACTCTTCGATTATTCTTCCACCAACTTTATGTCGCAACCCCCTACCAGCAAAGCCCGATCCACCGCTACCAGCTTGCTCCCAGTAAAGCCAGATTGTCAGAGAGGTGAGAGCGAGCATTCCACCGCTACCAGCAAAGCCAGATCCACCACTAATAGCTTGTTCCCAGCAAAGCCAGATTGTCAGAGAGGTGAGAGTGAGCATTCAACTGCTACCAGCATGCTACCAGTGAAGCCAGATCCACTGCTACCAGCTTGCTTCCAGCGAAGCCAGATTGTCAGAGAGGTGAGAGTGAGCATTCCACCGCTAACAGCATGCTCCCAGCGTAGCCAGATTTACTGCTCCCAGTGAAGCCAGATCCACCGCCACCAGCGAAGCCAGATCCACTGCTACCAGCTTGCTCCCAGTGAAGCCACTTTCACCCCTACCAGCGAAGCCCAATCCACTGCTACCAGCTCGCTCCCAGCCAAGCCAGTTTCATCCCTACCAGCCAAGCCAGGTCCACCGCTAACAGCTTGCTCCCAGCTGTAAGGACGCATACGCCAGCGTCCGGCGGTATATGGATATGGTTGCACACGTGGACTCGAGTGACTATATGTGTAGAGGTGTAGATGTAAAGGTAAGATTATCGCTTGAGATCTAAGGCTCGTGGCGAGCCGACTATATGGAATGGCTGTTACCCGGCCCTGGACACGTCACGTGCAGCCGTGCCGTTACATTATCCCTCTCTTT
>Ga0307514_10000379_pt1 | contig 101842 bp, 97 predicted proteins | sample 16_EM_MG_FD_203088 | JGI IMG/M metagenome (GOLD analysis project Ga0307514, IMG submission 203088) | Populus trichocarpa ectomycorrhiza microbial communities from riparian zone in the Pacific Northwest, United States - 16_EM | ecosystem: Host-associated > Plants > Roots > Unclassified | place... | reverse complement strand
ATCCGTCCGTCGCCGTCCCGCCTCAAAATGACGGCGCCGTTTCCGTCCTACCCTCGGACGGACGGCGTTTGGCCGTCCCGTCCCGTCTTGAGTAATTTCGGACGGACGGGACGGTTGAGAACACTGGTCGAGCCAATACACAAGGAGACGCTTGCGTGGATACTGAGGATGAGGAGGTTCTCGAGGAGGAAGGGGACACTCGGGAGGAAGAGGAGGAAGAAAGAGGAGGGCAAAGAGGAGGCGGGCAATGAGGAGGAAAATGAGGAAGATGAGCCGGTTTCGACGATGACATGGAGCACAGCGTAATTGTAGTTGCATCAGGACATCCAATAGGCATCCCATTGTAGGGATCACAATGATGTATACATTATTTATAATTTTTCATTGACTCCGTGAACGAACTAGTCAGTTCACGGAGGTGGGGTACGGACTCCGTGAATGGACGGTTCGTTCACGGAAGGTGGGCCTCCGTGATCTGACTAGGCACTCCGCGGAGGAACCGCCTCCGTGAATGGACTAGAACATTGACTCTTCTCCAAGTGCTTGTTGACTCTGCTAGTGATCTCTTCCAAGGTACACTGATTGACTAATCTCCAGCTGCGATTCTCTGCCGGTAAGTGCGCTCCAAGATGCTTCCTCGCAGCCTTCCGGTACGGTGATTGCTTGCGGTAGGGGTTGGCTATGATTCCGGTACGGTCATTCGCCTGTGTACGTCATAGCTCCGCCGACGACTCGTCTCATACGGCTTCGGCTTCATGATTCATCTGTAGGTGCGTTTGCCATCACTTCTCGGGCACTTCTCGCCGTTCTCGGAGTACAATTGTTGCTTCTTCTCCATGTGCAATTTCCGCTGCTAGCCTTCTCTATTGATGAATGCAATTCAGTGCTTCGTTCCTGCACTTCCGGTACGGTAATTGTTCGTGGTAAGGGTTGTTGCGATTCCGGCACTGTCATCCCCCTCTTTAAAGATCGTTGCTCCGCTGACGACTTATCTGATACAGCTTCGAGGTGTGCGGTATCGGCATTGTAGCTGTGTGACTCGGAATCTGATTCGGGATCGTATTCGGCATTGGAACTCGGGCGTGTAGCTGCATGATTAGGTATCTCTGAATAGCGCTCTGAATAGTGCTCTGAGTAGTGCTCTGAGTAGTGCTCGGCATCGTACTCGATGGAGCCATGCCGCCGGTAAATCGTATGTCTGCATATCCGCGCTCGATTGTAACTTCGTAGCTTCAAATAGGAAAGGAGATTGATTGTCATCCGTCTCCCGTGATCCATCTCCTGAGATCCATCTCCTGTCATCCATCTCCTGTTAACCATCCATATCCGGTCGCGATCCATATCCTGCCGCGATCCATCTCCGGACGGGATCCATCTCTTGTCATCCATCTCCGGCCGCAATCCTTCTGGTCGCGATCCATCTGGCATCAGCCATTCGTTTCCACCCTGTGCGTAATTGCGCTCGTATAGGCCGCATTCCGCGACTGCTCCTGTAGCTCTGTAAGCCCTCTAAAGGTCATCTTTGCTAACCTCCATGATGTCCGCCTTCCGCGCAACAACGGCTGTCATTGGCTCTTCATTGCACTCCCATCATCCATCCGGTGACATATCGTCTATCATAAGAAAATACCCACTCATGGATCCGTCCATATGGCATGGGATCTTTAAGTCCAAATCCATGATCCGGCCTCTTGAGCACGTGATCTTATTCCACGCAATTGCATGAATACCGCTCGACTCAACTCAACTGAAAACTCCATTCAACTCAACTCCGCTCAGTTGTAATCCGCCCATATGGCAAATTGTCGCCGGGCTCCAAATCGATTGCATGGTCAATTGACCAATGCGGCGGGAGTGTCTCCGCCTTGGCTTTGCTGAAAACCTCCACGAAATCTCCGTATATTGCCGGGATATGTCCTCCGTCATCTATAGGCACCATGTTTGTCGTTGTGCCGGCTCCATCTGCAAACGTTAGTTCTCAATTCATAATAGATATGGAGCGGTAAGGAGGAATATCGACGAGCCCGGATTTAAAAGGGTTCGCCTCAATAGGGCCAAGCCCCGCCGTCCAGTACTCCCTTCGTGTCTCGGCGTGCCGGTAGCAGTCATTCAGGGTTCCCATGTGGACGCTCTTCTGCCGCAACTACCGCCGCTGCTCCCTGCTCGCCCGTCCAGTGCCTGGTGCCTATCTCACCACTAGAGATGCTTTCCACGGTCACTCCCAGCTGCCCTATACGAACTCCCACTCTTAGGAAGAACGTCCAAACGACCTCCTCACTGGCCAGTAGATCGTCAATAGCAGTAGCTCCAAGTATTTGAATATATGAAGTACAGCCACCTTCGGAACGCGCCTCCTCCCTAGCCGTGATCCAGGTACATTCCCGGGGCATACCTGATGGCCTGCCCGGTCCACTGCTACCTCTTCCGCTCACCCTGGGGTTGCAGAGCCAAAAGTCGAATGCCTTGCAAGTCGACGCTAGGATTCCTGGCCTGGTACCAAGGCAACTCCTATCACTCTCCAGCTCACACAGTGTATCCACTGCGGCTGCCACCATGTGTACGAATAAGCTCATGAGGCGAATCACGTACTTGTCACGCCCAATTGGAACTGTCTGACAACCAAATAACCGTCCTTGCCTCACCCAATTGGGACTGTCTGACAACCAAATACTGTCCATTCCCACGTGGGGATACGACACATCAATTGAACCTCTTTGCGCTGTAAATACATGCGGAAACCGTTGGTCTCCTGAGAGTGCCCAGACGGTCCATCCTGCGGTAGCCCCGTGGATCCTGAGAATCCCGGCTACAAAATAAAAACCATCTCCGTTGTATTCCTAAAAACCCTCGTCGTATGCCATCGTATGGGCACATATCCATATTCGCTCGTTGGCGATCAGCTTTCGTTGACTTGTTTGACGAAATAGAATTGAGTTGGCGTTAATGGCTCTCTCTCCTCAACGATCCAATTCGGTCGTCCAATAAGGTGCCAAAGGTAATAATTGACAATAGTAGTCGCGAATTGTACCTGCTAACCACTTTAGAACATTCGGGGTTATTGTACTTCTCTTTCGGAGCTGCCACACGATCTGCGATCACTGCTCCTCTGTTGCATCGATGACTCATTCTGAGTCGTAGTTGTTGACCTCCCAAAGCCATTGCTGAAACTCTTAACCATCCGTAACGTAGATAACTTCATCAAGTCGTGTAGAAGGCAACTGCGATTGGCACTGCCATTGGTAGCATCGCTAGATGTGAATCGCGTGTATCCCGTAAACCCGCCCTGATCCTTCGTAGGTGTACTTCGTTCGAGGTATGTGTCCGTTTATCGTCAATTAGCTATCATCAAGGTGAACTGAAGTAGAATTGGCTTCAGCATTGCCGGTGGCGCGACTCTCGGTGGCGTATGGGCTATGGAATCGTCCCTGTAATCGTCAATTGACTCAATTGGAAGGTAGCTTATCAAATCTCATTGATGCCGCGATCGGTAGCCTTCCAGTTCTTGTATGAATCCGTTGAAATGGACTTCGATTGACATGGTCGTTGACGCGTCTCCTGGCCAGTTGGCCTCTGCAATCAACTAGCAATTGTCTCTGCAACCGTTAACCTCAATTGGGGGTACTGATCAAGCCTCTTTGGTTCTGCAATCTGTCACTGTCAAATCCGGACGATTTCTCGTTCTTAGGTGTCGCGACGCGTCTCTGGCCAATTGGCCTGTGGAGTCCGCACAAGATCGTCTCTGCTACCGTTAACCTCAATTCGATAGACTTATCAAGTCACTTCGCTTCTGCAATCATTGCTCCCAAATCTGGATGATATCTTGCGCGTAGATTGCGTGTCGTGACGCGTCGGAAAGGTGTAATTCATGAAATCCCGTATGCGAAACGTATCTGAAATTGTAAGAGCGATAATAGTGTAAAGGCATACGCCCGTGTATGGCCTCATATGAAGGTATATCAGTAGATACGGTTGCAAACGTGGATGTCAATATTGTAGAGTAGTATAAAGGTAAGTTAAGGTAAGTAAGTAAGATTGTCGCTAAAGATCTAAGGCTCGTGGCGAGCCGACTATATAAAGCGGGTATTACCCGGCCCTGGACACGTCACGTGTAGCCGTGCCGTTACACCCAACAGAGACCTGCAGACGTCAGGACCTTCAACTCCTGCTCAATAGGCGAGATGGATCAACCCTGAGCACCCTCCCCACGACCCCAATGGGAGTACTCATGAGCGATTCAGGGCTCCCACCTGCACCAGTAGCCAGGGATGCCAGGCGACAACTGTGCGCAGCAAGGCTCACAAGCAGGAGCGAACGCTCAAAACAGAATGCGGTGCACATCCACCCTAAAACTAGCGCACCAATATGAATGGTTATCAGAGATCAGCACAAGCGAGACAGCGAAGCAGAGACCATGTGCTGGCCTAACCATGGTGAAGAGGGGTCTGTCCAGATGGTCATACTGAGTCTAGACACCGCAGCTAAGAGAGAGACAATACACTAGGTGAGAGAATGAGTGGGCAAAGTGAGTGCAGGAGTCCGGATGTGGTGGATGGACGGGTCACGATCTGACAAAGGCAGAGAAGGAGCCGCGGCAGTATGCAACACTGGGGACCGCTGGAAAGCCTTCCCCAGCAAGCTGGGCACCGGCCGACTGGAGGTCTACACTGGAGAGCTATGGGCAAACAGACACGCACTCTGGGTGTCAGTCAGGAAGAGGGACACACTGCAGACCCACAGAGTGATGCAGGGAGCTGTCTTCAGCGCCTGGCAAGCAGCCATACGACGAATGGAGCACCTGGAACCACGGCATGGGCAGCCTCTAGACAGGTGCCTGAACCACTGCGCGAGGGATCTTCCCAAAGCGATAATTCATACAGAAATCCACTGGGTCGCGGGACACACTGGCAACCATTGGAATAAAGAAGCAGATCGCTAACTGGATCTAGTGCCAGAGGGCAGCAAGACAGGCTCACTGATGGAACGAGTATACACCTCGGGGGTAAACATGTCCAGATGAATCTCAGGCGCAAAGACTGCAACGAAGCCTTAGTTGGAGGCCGATAAATGCCGTAAACCTCACGGCTACAGGCTGAAAGGCAATGCTGTTAGCAAGAGACCCAACCCCATGAACAGTGTGAAGCCTCATGCAGCCAGATTGTACCAACAGAAGTCTGGACACGCGGAAGCGGGCACGTACCGAAGATGGTTCGGACACGCTGAGTATGGCAGATGCTGCTGGTGTGGCGGCGGAAGCAGGATGGCAGCCCAGACGTGGGAACACCTCTTCTGACACTGCAGCCAATGAAAAGACCTGCAGAAGACGCTCTGGAAAGAGGTGGGAAAAGCAACGGGATGAAGAGTAGGCAGATGCCGACATGTTCAAGTCTCTGAGGTGCTCTCCATGGAGATATGCCATAAAGTGGTGATGGACTTCCTGGCGGCCACTGATGGCAGGAAGTTCCCGCCCAAAACGGGCGGAGGAGTAAGAGCCGGTGGGCTCTACTTGATTTGATCCCCTGTCCTTTTCCTTTGTGTTGTATCGACCGCTTTCTGATGCTTTCTTTTGTCAGAAGGGGACGACGGGTAGCAGGAGTGGAGCTCCGCCATCTAGCCGACCAGCCCGCAGGCGGAGGGGATTAAGGTGCTGTCATACTCTAAGTAGAGTGAATACAGTATGATTAAAACAAAACAAAAAAATATTATTGCATAAACTATTACCATAAGAAGGATAGCAACGCAATAGACAACTGTAGGCAACAAAAAGTCTTCGCAAAAAACTGCGACTGCAAACTAAGTCCACCACCGCAAGTGTAATCGACAAAGGGACACCAGCATTCAATTCCTGCCAACGGAGTAACGCTTTAACAGCTCCCTCAGCACCTCAGGACAGCCAGAGGAGGATGAGCACTTCACCTGCAGTGTGCGCACGCGATGTATATGCTGTGGCAACTAATGAACAATCGTCGATGGCGTCCTTAGAGGGTGCAAGCTGAACTGCAAGGATGATTGCGGAGTCACCGACTGAGAGAGATGTGGGTATTGATACAGAAGAAGAAGCAGGGATCAATGGCGTGCCGGGCAACGTGCCAGGAGAGACGACACACACCATCCATCCATCCGCAAGTGAACCACAGGGGTATAGTGGGAACGGAGAGAGGAGGAGAAGTGTAATCCCGTAAGCTCCAAACATGCCAGGAGACTGGAGATGTCAAATGTAAAGGACAATCTGGCAGCAGGCACTCTAGGTGACCCAGCTGCACTGAATCGTCGAGGATTTGGTAATGATGCTAGTAGTACTCGCAGGTTACGAGGAAGCACAGTGGCTGGGGATGAGAACGTGGATGGAAGAGTGAGAGTAGAAGTGGAACAAACGCCAAGATGATGACATAGTATGGGGTACGGGCATCAGAGGAATGCTCTCAACAGTGATTGGGGAGGCTGCAACAGCAACACCACACCAGGAGGATAGCATAACAAGAGAAATGACAGTGCAGCCAGGAGCCTGCAGATGCGAGACTTCGCAGCACGCGACCACGGCTCTAAGGGCATCACCCGAAAGATCAGTGGAAAAACATAAAGAAGACGTGATTAGAAAGCCAGTGGTGCTTCAACAAAAGCAGCAAGAACAAAAGTCAACACCGATTAGACGGTAGGAGACTGTCCCATCGTGAAACTAGAAAAAGGTACCCACCACCACTGGTGTGACCGGAATCGTGGCCGTCACGGCAAGCACAGCTCTGGTCCCAGCCCCAGCTGTGTCCTCGGCAACTGGCTCGAGTAAAGCATAAAGGCATCAGATCCTAGAAATAGACGAGAACATTCCCCATCCCAATAAAATGGATAAGGATGTTGCATCCGTGATCTACAAAGCACTGTTCTGGCAGAAGGCCCCAGCATGGATTCAAATCATGAATACGTCGCGAGATGCCAATGGCACGATAACTGCAATCATTCCCCTGAATCCAACAGCACAGTTGGCTCTCCTGTGCCATAACATGATCATTCGGGCTGCAAGATCGGTAGACAAAGGCGTCATTAACTGGGAAGGAAATAAAGCCTGGGAAAGACTGAAAATCCACTCCGTGCCATGATTAAGATATATGGGCAAGAGCACGGAAGGCCTACAGACAATGAAGAAACAGATCCAGGCGGAGAAACAGGGCATAGCAATGCCCACACACGTATGATAACTGTCGATCCCACACACCATTAGGGAGCAACAACAGAGAGGGCAAAGAAGAGCATCATCGGTGGTTTTCGTTATCAGGGGGATTATGGCACAGAAACTATTGACGGGGGTAATCACTGCTGCAGGAGTATGGTACAAAGGCGAACTGTTTATGAACGCAGGCCCTGACAGCTTTTCTAACCTACGCTGTGAGTGGGACCACATCAAGAGCATGTGTGCCAGTCAAACCAGTTGCGGCTACTGTTTGGGGTCGCACAGAACAATCAAGCATCAGTGCAACATCGTTGGGTGCACATCGAAACAAGCAGCACTCTGCAGCCTTATGCAAGAAATTTACCGGAACTACAAGGGGAACCACATTGCATTCAGTGGAAGGTGTGCAAGAATGGCTGATGCCGTCAGAGTTGCTCAAGCCAGCAATAGCGAAATCCGAAGCAGGAAGACGTAACCGATCAGGCAAACAACCCAAGGGGCCACAGTGGCTTACAGAGTGGCGTTTGGCACCCGGGGCACCAACGGCCCGACAGATACCCTGCAAAACGAGGGGGAACAAGTATTCAGGGAGAATGGGGTGGAGGAGGAGAGCCACATCACCATGACCAAGGCCAGAGCAGAGACCGAAACGGGAGCCGCCACATCCAATGATCAGGGGTATTCAGCACAATTGCACCAGCTCTGATGTACGGACCATGGCAGCACTACAGTCGGGTGTTGAATGAATGGTAGATGTGGTGTGATTCCAGGAACCGCCGACAGAAAGAGGAGTAGTCGGAATCAGCACTCAACGTTGGATATCAGAAAAAGAAAGAGTGTCACCAAGGCAGTACCCAAGGGGAGTGGACTCACGACTGAAGAATGGACAGACCTGACCAGGGGTGTGAATGACGACGTCGTTGCAATTGAGACCAAAAGAAGCAGAGAGAAGATGACGAGAATTATCAATGGTTACGACCAAAGAGACATGCAGTCAGGAGAAAGTCCAGCGAGCAAAGTGAACTCGCAAAATGTCATTCAGCAGGGTGGTGGTACAGTACTGGTGAGCAACTGGAATACCCACAGTCAACGTTGGGATCCGAAATATACAGAAAGGAGGGATGCCATGTACTGCGAGAAGATCATGGACGTTCATGGCTTGGAGATTGATAATAATGACCGGCCTTCTCACTACTGGACAAGGGAGGGCAGTGAGTGTGCATCCATCGTAGACCTAACTTTGGGCAATCGAGTATTTACGAAATGGACCATCTTGGCAAAGAATCGTGCAACAGGCTCCAACAACAAGATCATTGAGTGAGACATGGGTGTAGGGAAGCAGTAGGAAGCAGGAGACATACAAGTCATAGGATGGAACCTAGCTGCGATGTCAGAGGAGGATGACTAGAAGGCTGAGAAGCTGTCAAAGAAGCTGGCAGAGCAGAGAGTATAATGTGGTGTGGAGAGCACAGGGGACGAGGTCGAGCGTGAGGCTGAGAGCTGCCAACAAGTACGGAGCAGAGTCCTCGATGCCACTGCGAAGACAAGAAGGATCAGCGCTCATTCAAAGAGATGGTGGAACGGTAAGATGAAGGAGAAGAGGAGTCAACTCTGAAGAGAGAAGAGAAGTGGGTGCAGGTCTGCAGGGACAGTCCAAGCCAAAGCTGAGCTGCAGAGGTCGATTCAGAATGCGAAAAGCAAAATAGGGAGGGACTATCAACAGAATCTAATAGGAGGCGAAGTATGGAGAACAGCATAGTTTGTCAACCCTTGAGCGGGAGCAATCATGGAGGCTTGAACGACAGGGAGGGCAACAATGCAAATACAACCACCAAAAAAGAAGACATACTGAGATAGGAATCCTTCCCCCCGAATACATAAGAGCAATACTGTCAACTCCTTCCACCAGTGCAAGAACCCTAGCGCGTGACTGAATCAGCGGTCGAACAAGCTCTATTCTCGCTGTTGGTAAAGAAAGCTTCTGGACCTGATAAGTTGTATTTTCGAGCCGTACGGCTACTCTCGAAATAGAACAAAGAGCGAATTGTGGGGCTAACGATGGCAGCTGTCCAAATGGATGTTCAGCAAGTCCTGTGGAAGTAAGCAACCAGGGTCATCATTCGGACACCAGGGAAGGATGACTACACCAAGCTCAAGTCATTCCGATCAATTTCTCTACCCAGTGGCATGGGGAAATTGTTCAGAATGTCATTGCCGAACTTTTATCTGAAGAGGCTGAGAGAAGGAGGCTGCTGAGCGACACCCAGGTTGGGAGCAGGAAGAGGAGGTCAGCCATCGACATAGTGCCGGTAATGGTTGGCAGAGCACATTCAGCAAGGAAGGAGGGCACCATCACAGGCATACTCCTAATGGACATCAAAGGAGCCTGTCCAAGTGTGGAGAGGGGGAGGCTGGGTCATGCAATGAAGAGCAAGGGGATTGATGGCAATCACATGAAGTGGACGGTGAGCGTTATTACAGGCAGAACGATAGAAATGGTGATTGAGGGCAATGTCATGCAAATACACCCAGTGGAAGCACACATCCCGCAAGGTTGGCCTCGATCTCCAATCCTGTTCGTGATCTACACATCGGGGCTAATAAATTGGGTCAAAGACAGGGTTTTGGGAGCTGAGACCTACTCTTTGGTGGAACATGTTGGATGGGTGGCAACTGGAGGCGACGTGAATGAGGTAGTCACCGACTGGAGCGTACCTAAAACGGTTTGGGCACCGAGAGGACGACATATGCGGGTGGTGCAGAGGGGGAGCAGTACAGACGCGGGAGCATCTCTTCCGCCACTGCAGCCGAAGGAAAGACCAGCAGAAGACACTGTGGAAGACAGTGGGAAAGGCCACAGGCTGGAAAGCGGGGAGATGCCGACATGTGCAGATTTCTGAGCTGTTTTCCATGGAGATATGCGACCAAGCGGTGATGGACTTCTTGGCGGCCACTGACGTCGGGAAGTTCCCACCCAGGCAAGCGGAGGAGCGCGGGCAGGAGGAGCGCGAGCAGGAGGAGCGCGGGCAGGAGCAGAGCGGACAGGAGGAGTGTGAGTAAGGGTGTTTGGAGCGGAGGTGGTCTCTCTTTTCGGTGATCTCTTTTGTTCTGTTCAATCTTTTGCTTTTCATTTGTCAAAGGGGACGATGGGTAGCAGGTGGGAGCTCCGCCATCTAGCCGGCTCGCCCGGAGGCGGAGGTGGTGTATCTAGACTCTGTCATACTCTAATTAGAGTGAATACAGTATGAATAAAACAAAACAAAAAACAAAATGAGGTAGTCAAGACGCTGGAAGGTTACCCAGGAGCAAGCATTGACTGGGCAACCATTGAAGGGCTAGCTTTCGATATTGCAAACACTGAAGCAGCACTATTCACATGCAGACAAGGTCACCGGAGGCACCTCTGGCCAATGCTAATGGTAAAGATATGAGTGGGAGATGGCTGTGTTAAGTTTAATCATGAAACGACCAGGTGGCTGGATGGACGCCCACTTGACATTCATGGGGCATTGCTATCGCTCCATGAAGAAGACTATACCTTCAGAAACACGCCTCCGGTCTCTCACAAAGCCTTGTGGAGTTGTGCCAGTGTGTGCATAGCCCGTCCAGACGGCAAGCATCCAGGCGGTGGCCCTGTGGGGGAGCAAACTATGGCAGGATCCGAACGAACTGGGACTGCGAGACTACCTCCAGCTCCGTCTGAACGGTCAAGCAAGGTCCATCGTGAGTGCGCTACCGACTACTCCAAACGGTGCGCTGATGAGAGATTCAGGGCTGAAGCCTGAACTGGTGGTCCTCGACGCTAGACAACAGCATTTCGCAGGGAGGCTGGCTACTGCGTGTGAAGGATCCACGTTGAAAGAACTCTATGACTACCCGACCTCTGGCGCTCTGGTAGGCAGAGTCATGATGGTGGAGCATGAGCGAGGGCGGACAACAGAGACTATCTGCTGGCCTGACCCTGAAGAGGAGCCAACAGTTGTTGTTGTTGTTGTTTATTCATACTGTATGCACTCTAATTAGAGTATGACAGGACCTAATACCCCCTCCGCCTCGGGCGAGCCGGCTAGATGGCGGAGCTCCCCCCCCCGCTACCCTTTCATCCCCGCTGATATATATATATGAAACTTGAGAGATCGAACAAAAGCAAAACTAAACTGTACACAAGTAGAGAAAAGGAAAGGAACAAAAAGGAACGGATATATACCCCCGTTGCCGCCGCCCCCGACACCTGAGTTAGCCTCTGCGCCTCCTGCCGTCATTCATTTCGGCGGGAACTTCCCGACTTCAGTAGCCGCCAGGAAGTCCATCACCGCTTGGTCGCATTCTTCCACGGAGAACAGCTCAGAGAGCTGCATGTGTCTGCATCTGCCCGCTTTCCAGCACGTCGCCTTTCCCACCGCCTTCCACAGTGTCTTCTGCTGGTGTCTCCACCGGCTGCAGTCGTGGAAGAGGTGTTCCCACATCGGGGCCGCCGTCCAGTCTCTGCCGCCACACCGCCAGCATTTGTCGTTTTCTTGGTGGCCCAACCGTTTCAGGTACACTCCAGTTGGTCCATGCCCGCACTTTAATCTGTAGAACCTTGTAGCCAGCTACTTCACGCTTGTCATCAGAACAGGTCTCCTGGTCCCCGTCTTGCCCTTGAGTCTGTAGCTGAAGTGCTTGCTGCACTTGTCGGCCTGCCACTTTACCTTGGCAGTTGAACTTCCCTCGGAGATTCGTCTGGCTCAATTCGAGGCCAAGGTGAATGCCCGTGCTATCACCATGTCTCCGCTAGAGTCTCGGGTGAGATTCGCCTGGCGGTCTGCTTCCGCGCTTCCGGGGATGCGGGAGTGTCCCGGGACCCAGTGAATCTCGATTCCAATGCCGTGGGAGGGGAGAGCCCGCGCTCTCCGGTTCATCAACCTCGGTAATCACTGCCACGGGCGCGGCTCTAGGTGTGCCGTTCTTTGGATCGAGGGTTGTGAGTCGCTAAAGACTGCCACCGTTCTCACTCCCTGCTCGTGCTGTGGTTTTCTTCATTTGACCGTCTCCCACAGGGCGGGTCCAATCGCCCACAGCTCGGAATCGAAGACCTCCATACATCCAGTGCCCAGATATGTGTCGCGGGTCCAATCGCCCACAGCTCGGAATCGAAGACCTCCATACATCCAGTGCCCAGATATGTGTCGCGGGTCCTCCCTTGATTACCGGGCTTGCACACTGCTGCTGCTCCCACTAGGCCGTCGTCAGAGCGTGACCCGTCTGTCCACCACATCCAGATTCCCACCCCGACTTTCGCTTCCTTCTCTCTTGCCCAGCGTTGCGCGGCACTCTTGGCTATGCGTTTGTCCTCCAGTGTAATGGTCTTAACGACTGGCTCTTCGCCCAGGACCGGCCAGCTAGTGCCATCGGTTGTCCGACCGTGGTCGTGTTCTGTCACGACTACTCAGCTTATGGGTGTTCCGGACGATGGTTCTTCGTGCAGCTACTTCAGTTTGCTGCTGCATGCGGTTGCTAGCCTTGCTGCAAATAGTTTTTGTCAGGAGTCTAAGTTCACTGGCGCGGGTGTGACCCCTGACTCCGTCATTAATGCTCCCCTTGGGGTCGTGGGCAGCGCTTCCAGGAGGGAACCCGTCTGGTCGATTGAGGAGAAGTTGCAGGTCTTATCGCCTGCCTACTTCTTTGGGATCCCACCAGATATCGCTTCCATATAGTGCGACCACTTGGACGCAGGCTACTTGGACAGCCATTACGCTCTCTGGTACTACCCCATATGTCTGTGTAAGGGTTCGGAGTCTCGCTTCTGCTGCCCTGGCTTTCTTCATACATCGATTGTGGGGCTCCTTGAACACCAGGTGTGCGTCCATCCAGACACCCAGCCAGCGCGTCGCCTCATTGTTGAACCGTATGATCCCGTTCCTGACCTTTATCTTCGCTGTCAGGTTTGGCCCGATGTGTGTCTTGTGTCCTCGTCCGCGTGTAAACAGCGCCGCTTCCGTCTTTGCCGTAACGACCTGTAGCCCTTGTCTACTTGCCCACTCGATGCTCCTGGCTGAGCATTTCTCGAGTATGGTGACGACCTGAATGACATCGCATCAAGGGGCCACCCAGCCGAGATCATCGAGAAAAGACAGCCATTCGGCAGAGATGTACTCTTCGAACCATGTGATCAGTCCTGAGGTGTAGATCGCAAAGAGAATCGGTGACAAGGGTGAGCCCTGCGGAACCCCTGCTTCCACTGGGTGTCTCTCCGTGGCATTACCCTCGATTATCATCTCCACAGTTCTTGCTGAGAGAAAGCTCTTGGTCCATCGTATAAGGTCTCCAACCATCTGTCTGACCTACATTACGTTGACTAGCATTCCTTTTGCCACGCTTGGGAATGCCGCCTTAATGTCCATGAGAAGCACACCTGTTATATGGCCATGTGTCCAGGCTGCATGAGCTCTGTCAACCATGGTGGCCGCTGCCTCAATGGCTGACCGCCCCTTCCCGCTCCCAAATTGTCCGTCCCCCAGTAGCCCTCTTCTTTCGCCCTCATCTGACAATAGCTCCACGACCACGTTTTCGACCACGTTTTACAAGCAGCTCAGCCAGGAGATGGAGCGATAAGCCTTCAGCTTCATATAGTTGTCGTTGCCAGGCTTGCGAATCACCGCCCCGCCAGCCCGCTTCCATACTGCTGGGTGTCTTCCCATGCGAATGGCCGCCTTCGTCAGCCCCATGATTCTCTTTTTATCCCACTTCCAGAGTAGCCATATGGCGCCAAAAGACAGCTTGTCTGGGCCCGGGGCTTTTTTGACCGATTGATAATATAGGGCTCGCTTGACCGCTTCCTAGGTGACGAGTGTGTGTGCTCGTCCGGCTGGAGGTAGCTTGTAATACAGGTCGTCGTTGTTCGGGGGGAAAGATTTGTGCCTCAGCATCTCCTCTTTCACTGTGGCTGTGTTCGCTTGCTTGCCTTCTCTGTCAGTCAAGGCCTCCACGGTCATGCCTGCTGGAAGGTTGCCGTATTGTGCCGCTCTCCACCCCTCGGTTCCCATGAGGATGTGCAAGTAATGACTCCACATTTGGCTCTTGGACAGCCGAGACAAGTTCTAAAGCTCTCCCTTTCAATGGGCAGCCGTCTCCGAATTCGGTCTTCTTCATTTTTATCTTCCCATCGCTTTTCTTCTCTCTTTGATGTGGGCGTTCCACCACCTCTTCGACTTGGCACAGATCCTGATCTTCTTTGCTGTGGCATTCAGACTGCTGCTCATTGCTTCCTGACATCATGCGGCCTCCTGTTCCACCTCGTCTTCTGTGCATTCTGCATCCAGGTGAGCTCTCTCCTTTGCAAGTTCCACCCATAGCTTCTCCGCTGCCTCCGCGTCCTCCTCCGTCATCGCAGCTAAGTTCCACACTACTACCCTTTCATCATCAGCCTCCTCCTGCCTGTCCGCTTCTACCTCCCACTCTATAACCTTGTGAACAGATCCTGTGGAGTGGTCTTCAGCTAGTACGACCCACCTCTTTATTGGTCCATTCGCTAACGTCAAGTCAATGACCGACTCACCTTCCTCGTCCTCTCTCGTCCTGTAGTGTGTGGGCTGGCTATCATTCCCAACTTCCAGTCCATTCTCGTCAATCACTTCTGCCCAGAAGGCGGTGTTCTGCTGCACGAGGCTCCTTGGGTCACACCGACTGCTGTGTGGGTTGAAATCTCCCGCGACGACTGTTCTGCCCTGCCGAATGACTCTCTGACAGTTCAACTTTCATGCCTGTCTCTCTCCTTACTGAGTGTCACTGTGATCGTGAATATTGACAATCCTCGTTATCTTCACCCCTCTCCTCCTAACGTCGGTGACAATGACATCGTCATTGTCTCCCCTAGTTAAATCCATCCGCTCATCAACCACTGGCCCACTCCCATTTTGTATCGCCGTCCAAACTCTTTTTCTTTTTCTTATTTCGTATGCTGAGTGGCTGATCCCTACACCTCCCCTTTCTCTCGCTGGCTCCTGCAGGTACACTACGTCCGCCTTACGTTTAACCACAGTCTCCAGCGCCGCGATGGTCCACTCGTACGACATAGCGCAGTTGTGCAGGATCGCTCAAATCATTTGTAGCCAGGGTTCTGGTTTCAGTCTGAGTTCCAGTTTCTGTCGCGGGCGTAGGCGCAATCTCGGTCATCGTAACGTCTTCTACCTCCCCCAATGCCTCCTCTTCCTCCCCATTCACCAACTCCGCTTCGCTTCCCCACCCTACTTTTGCAGTGTCCTTAGGCCTATGTCCAAGCACCACTCTGTTCGTCCCCGATGCCACATCACTAGCCGCATTGGTGGATGCCCGCCCTGCTAGCCCCATTCCCCTACTCTGCCATGCCGCCTTGGCGGCTTATGTCTTCTTCCCACATCTGTTGCTGAACACAACGTGATTTCCTTTGCAGTTTGGGCAATCCTCCTGAGTGTGACCGCAGAGTGATCCCGGCTTCGCCGTGCATCCCACCACTTTGCACATGTGGTCGCTTGTCCAGTGATGACCGGAGCAGTAGCCACATGTGGGCTTGCTGCCCCACTTGTTCTCGATGTGACCCCATCCACAGCAGAGCTAACATCTGCTGTCGGGGCCCACGTTTGTGTATGTTTCGACTCGGTACCACACTCCCGCCGCCTTGATGCCCCTCTTGACAAAGCCCCTTGCCAAATTGCTCCCCTTTACAACAAAGACAACCGATGATGCGGCGTTTTCTCCTTTCAGTCTCTTCTCCCTGATGATGCGGAGGTTCGCCAGCCACCGTCCTTGGGTGGGGATTTTTACGCCTTCATTCTCCGCTTCAAATTCTTCTCGCATCTTCTGCAGGCCTTCTGTGCTTTTTCCCATGGGCCGCACAAGGGGTAATGCATGGATCTTTAGCATTTCCGAGGTCTCGTTTTCTTGGACATCCACGCATCCTTTGTCGACAGTCCTCGCTGCTGTGATGATGATGCCCCGGTACCGCATAGCCATCTCGAATGTCCCATTCTGGTGCGTGATTGCCGTGTTCGCGCCCTTCGCATTCCTCCTTACGTTCATCATCCTGATGTGGGCCGGGGCCTGCTAGTGGAAATGTGCTCTGTTGATTGCTGACACAATTCCTTGGTCCATCTTGTTGGGAGGTGGCACGCACTCGTCTCTCCTTGAAACTAGGCGTCTCTCTGCCTTGCTCAATCCAGTGGTCGGGGCAGGGCATGGGCCCGCGGGCGATGTCTGACTCTGCCTTTGGGGTTGGACTGTCTCCCACCTTCTGGCCGGAATAGGTGTTGGCTTAAGTTTAGGTTTGGGTTCCTGTCGTGGTTCAGGCAGCAGGGTGAGTTGCAGTTCTGTTTTGGGTTTTGGTTTTGTTTGCTGCTGCCGCTGGCGCTCCTCTGGCTCTTCATCCTGCGTTGCCCTGGCTTGCTGTGAGGCCTCTAGGCCTCCCCTGTCCTGCCGTGCGGTCTCGTCTCTTCCTTCTTTTCTCTCTCCCTGGGCCAGGGCCGCATTGGGTACTGTTGCTTTGGCCAGCACCTCCGCGGTCATGTCCCCGATGCCTGTCCCCCACACTACATCGTCCTTGTGGCGCTCAGTCCACTTCGTCTCACCATCCTGCAGCCATTCTTTCATGGCAAGCCATTGGGCCTCTTCACAAGTCGTGTGCGCTTCTAGCATTCTCGCCATCCTCCTGATAGTTTGGTACAAGTGAGTCACCTTGCGCACCTGCGGCCCCACTGTTCCCTCCATTTGACTCCTCCAGTCTCCCGGTGCGCTCACTGGCGCCGAGATCTCCTTCCTCAGTCTTTTCCCGTTCTTGTTACGCTCCCACTGGTCGCTTGCAGCCATGAAGGACACACGTGTTGGCTTTCCCAACCTTTGGCCAGCTGCGCCACTGCCCTGTCCTGCTTCCGCCATGTCCATGTCTCTCTCAACTGGGGGTTTGTCAATTGTTCCTCCATTGAAACTATTGCCCACTTGGGTCTCCATCGTGGCTGGTTTGCTTGATGTCTCGTCATCGCGTCACGTCCGTCGCATTTGGCCTCCTTCCCTCGTCCAGGGGGGCTGGAAGTGTTGTTCTAGGATCAGTTCGATGCTAGAAATCGAATGCCGCTGTCCATATGTCGCTCTCTGTCTGGGTTGCTGAGTTATTTCGAAGTTTCTGTTGTTGATCTTCGCCAAGACTTTTCGCCCATCCACTCAGTTGTGTGGATTGCTGTGCGCATTCTATTTTGCTGACACGCCGACTCTCCTCCAACGGTCCAGGTGTGCTGGGAGTCTCGTTCCAGGGTCAATTCGACGTTAGAAGTCGATCGCCGCTGTCCATTTTTGATTACTGTCGTCGTCTTTGACTTAATTCGCCGTTTTTTGTTTGCCAAGACACGCGTCGATTTGCCCTTTTTGGTATGCTGGTGATAGCGAGGTCACGAGCAGGAGCCAACAGTTAAAACTATGATCTTGAGTGATCACAGCGCAGCTAAGAGAGAAGCATCATGGTGGGTGAGGCAAAAGGAGGCCAAAGTAGGCGATGGGGTAAAGATGTGGTGGACAGACTCATCTCAAACCGATGATGAAAGAGTGGGAGTCCCCGCTCTATGCAAACACTGAGATGGCAGGAGGTCCTTCCACTGCCACCTAGGCACCAGACAAATGGAGGTCTACGATGCAGAGCTGGGGGCGATCGCACTCAGGCTCTGGGAGTCAGTCATGTAAATAAATACACTGCGGGCTGTTGACACGAGAAGATGATGAATTGTCTGTTGATCCAAAGAGAAGGAAAACAATGAACTTATATATAAAAGAGAGAGAAGGAAAACCCAATGCCGACTGCCAAAGCCGGAGCCCAATGCCGAGTACCAATGCCGAGCCCTCCTCCTCGCCATGGGGGCAGGCGAGGCCGATAGGGGCAGGCGAGGCTGGTGGGGGCAGGCGAGGCTGGTGGGGGCAGGCGAGGCCAATGGGGGCCGCAAGCCACCGGCCACATGCCCGAGCCGGCCAGCACCGAACACTAGGGAAGCCACCGGGCCAAATCCGTAGTCAACACTCCCCCTTTGGCCCAAGGCTTTCCAGACAGAATAAAACAAAACGAAAAAAACAAACAAAAGTCTAAGATCCTCCTCCGATTTCCAAATTCCATTAAGTCCAAATCCAAATCCCAAGAAAATCCAAACAAATCAGTACATATCCAAGGAGAGTCCAAATAATCCAAATTATGCCAGTAATCCTAAGTCCACCTGGGCGAGGTCTACTTCCTCCACAAGTCCACCGAGGTTACTCCCCAACGGGCCTTAGTAGTACGCAACGTGGCAATCTAGAAGAGGTACGACTCGGAATCAATTGCCAGAGTCGAGGTTAGATTAGCCTCACTTTTAAGCTTCTGTTCCGCATATGCCCACTTATCCCTATTTGGACAGCTCCTAATCTTATCACGCTGCTCGCCACACCCATAGCACACAAAGCCCTTCCCCCTCTGGCTGCTTTCCCACTGAGCTCCAAGGAGGTCTTGAACATCTTCTCAAAATGTGCTGTGATTTTGTCCCAGAGCTCTTTCGGTTTCTTGTATTCTCGGTATTGCAGTTGCATAGTTGGTTCCCTCATGTCAGTGATCTGTCCAGATGCTTTGTCGTTGTTTATCAGCCACCGCTCCCAGTCCCTGAGAAAGCTATCGAAGCGTGATAGGTATGCCGGTTCAGTTGATTTGGGTTCAAAGTTATAGTCAGAGTCTCGAGGGTCATGAGCACCTTTGGGAGTAGTTGGGGTTTCGCCAGATGTCGATGGTATAATCGGAGGCCTCGGAACACGCATCTCACCAGTAACAAACTTCCAAAGCCCCTGCCGGAACAGGACGGTTTCCGCTTCGATGGCCCATTGACGATAATTCCGCTCATTGAGTTTGCTAACCGTGGCAGTCATCATGATGGTTTGTCGTCACCAAGTGACAGAAGGTCGTGACACAGTCGACCGAAGGGGGTTGTCGTCGCAAAGTCGACAAGAGGTCGTCACACAGTCGACCGAAGGGGGGTTGTCGTCACTAAGTCAACAAGAGGTCGTCACACAGTCGACCGAAGGGGTTGTCGTCACCAAGTCGACAAGAGGTCGTCACACAGTCGACCAATGGAGTTGCCGTCACCAAGTCAGCAAGAAGGGGATGTCGTCACCAAGTCAACAAGAGGTCGTAACACAGTCGACCGAAGGAGCGGGGACACCAAGTCAACCCAAGAGCGGGGACACCAAGTCAACCCAAGGGGCGGGGACACCAAGTCAACCCAAGAGCGGGGACACCAAGTCAACCGACGGAGAAAGGGAGGGGACACCAAGTCAATTGAAAGAGGTCAATTAGGAGGGAAACGCCGGGCTCATAACCTGTTGACACGAGAAGATGATGAATTGTCTGTCGATCCAAAGAGAAGGAAAACTATGAACTTATATATAAAAGAGAGAGAAGGAAAACCCAATGCCGACTGTCAAAGCCGGAGCCCAATGCCAGGTACCAATGCCGAGCCCTCCTCCTCGCCATGGGGGCAGGCGAGGCCGATGAGGGCAGGCGAGGCTGGTGGGGGCAGGCGAGGCCAATGGGGGCCGCAAGCCACCGGCCACATGCCCGAGCCCTCCAGCACCGAACACTAGGGAAGCCACCGGGCCAAATCCCTAGTCAACACGGGCAAACGCAGTGAAAAGGGTGGCAGTCTTTAGCAATTCGCAGGGGGCCATCTGACGAATGGAGCACCTCGAGCCTGGGCCAGGGCAGCCACTAGCCAGGTGTGTTAACCGCAACACGAGAACTCTTCGGAAATGCGGTATTGAAACTGAGATCCACTGGGTTCCAGGACACGCCTACATCGCCGCTATTGAGGAAGCTGATCGCCAAGCGAACCTAGCATGAGAAGGCCGCAGCACTGGTGTGGTTCAAGAGCAATTATACACCTCAGCAGCCAAGGCACAGTGGGAGGCTGACCAGTACAGCAAGCACTTCGGCTACTGACTGAAGGGTAGGGCTTGTGGCATTCTACCTATTCCTCTGACTAGTGTGAAGTCATTGGCAGCCAGGTTGTACCGACAAAAGTGCAGGCATGCACCAGTGGGCACCTACTTACAACAATTTGGTCACCGAGACACCAACAAATGTTGGTGGTGCTAAGGGATGGTGGCCCAGATGTGGGAGCACTTCTTCTGCCACTGCAGCCAGTGGAAAGACCAGCAGAATGTACTCTGGAAAGGGGTGGGGAAGGCAACGGGATGGAAAGCAGCCAGATGCCGACACGTGCAGGTCTCTGAGCTGTATTCCATGGGGAAGCGTGATCAAGCGGTGATGGACTTCCTGGCAACTACAGAAGTCGGCAAATTCCCGCCCATGTGAATGGTGAGCGCTGCAGAGCACAGGTGCAGAGCCCGGGGGGTGGCGGTCTCTCTCTTTCCTTTTCCTTTTGCCTTGGGGGGGCGGGTAACTTTTCACTTCTTTCTTTCTTTCATTTATCATCGGGGATGAAGGGTAGCGGTGGGAGCTCCGCAACCTAACCGGCTCGCCCAGAGGCGGAGGTGCTTTTAGATTCTGTCATACTCTAGTTAGAGTGAATACAGTATGAATAAAACAAACAAAATCACCATAGGAAGACCCCTTTGCATCTCATTTACAACTTGAAGGATGTAGCGCAGGCCATCCTGTATAGGTATGACATGCCAAAACTCATGTAACTCTGTTGCTTCCTTATGAACTTACTCAAATGTAACCGGATCGATCCACCTAGGGTTAGGGTTCTGTGTGGATATATTTCTGGATTATTTAAATTAGGCGACTGAAGAATCAATGCTTCATTGACAATCATCGCAAAGTCAATTGCTGCACGCCCGAAACTGACGACTCAGAAAAGACCGTTGAAGTATTCAACAAATGATTTCGGGTTATGTTTTGCAAAGTTCCATTGCAATCACGCTGAACTGTGCTACGAAATACACTAGAGAGAAACCCCTCGGCTTATTCGAGTGACCATTTGAAGGTTTACTGTTTCGGTAACCCCACGCACCACCGACCCCGTCCAATGAGAACGGTCCTAGGTGACAAACATCCCGACGGAACCTACTTTGCGAGTAAGTCTTGCCGAATGGAAAGTTACGCAAACCTGAACTAACACAAAAATACAATGTCCGATATTTTGCCGTTTTTATGCCACACCTCGACGTTTTGTGCCCATGTGTTCAGTGATCGGTGAGAGATAAAGTGACGACACCCACTCCAAAACCGCTTTTGGAGCGAGGTATACAGGTAAGTGCATGAACTACTTTATGGGGTGTCTGATTAAATAGATAAGTATGACATGAACCTCACATGGGGCTATCATCTTTGACAACCTAGTTTGACATGTTTTCCTCACTCCTAGGCTGTTAGGCATTTTCGGCTATCACAGTTGTTGACCTTGCAGTCCATTGCAAGCCTTACAGGTGTATTTGAGTGACAGCCTAATGGCCTTCATGTCAGCCTGTCAGGTTTGTCAGATTGTCAAGAGATAGCCGCTGCAGCAGCCTTCGCCGGAGCGGCAGCCATTGCCGTAGCAGTAGCCATCACCAGAGTAGCAGCCATCGCCATAGCAGTAGCCATCGCCATAGCAGCCATTGCCGTAGCAGTAGCCATCGCCGTAGCAGCCATCGCCGTAGCAGCCATCACCTTAGCAGCCATCGCCGTAACAGCCATCGCCTTAGCAGCCATCGCCGTAGCAGCCATCGCCGCAGCAGACTCTGCCATTGACAACCACCACTTTCATCACCATCACCATCACCATTACCATCATAATAATCACCACCATATACAGCAGCTGCATACCTCGCACCCACGTATACACATAAAAATTATGGGAGCAGTGGGAATGTAATCTGGAGATGAAAGTAGATCCTAAAAGTGGCAAACCCATCATCCCAATTCCAACGCTTGCTGCTATATGCTGCAGCAACGGTGGGAAGCTGGTGAAATCTGCAGCTCTACACTGTATCCAAAAAAATTCTCATCACAGCAATACCCTCTACTACCGACAGGTTGATGTCAGGTTGTTAAACCTATTATGCGCATGCACTGGCATGTACGTACACTCAGCTGGCTATATCCAGCTAAACTCAATCAGCCCCAACGGCGTACGTTCAGTGCAGCGCAACTATTTCAAAGCGAAAGTCGAGTGTACACTTCATTGCCATGGCCGAGATGGTGGTGCACAGTGCACCAATGCTGAAGCTTCTGCAGAGCCATCAGGTTCTTTCAACCTCGAACGAAACACTAAAACAGCTCCACTCGAGCCAAGTCGCAATGAAAAACGCCGTCGGCCAAATACACAAGGAGATGCTTGCGAGCGTACTGATCCCACATCCGCTGTTGGTGGAAGCCCTAAGGTTCACGGTCGTGACTGTCTCTTTAGATTTCACACCATGTCTGTCCGTTTGGAATTCACACGATGCTCGCCTTGATGCTCTTCATACTTAAGACGCACCTTTGTCCTCTTGTCTTGTACTTACAATCAATGCACTCATTCACATCAACATCCGCAGAGGATACTGCCGATGAGAGCAGCGATTTGACAGAACTGGATACTGAGGGTGTTGAGATCAATCGAGTACGAATAGAGATATTGAATTGACTATCGTACAAAAGTGATTGTCTAAAGAGCAAAGAGAGAGAAAGACAGGCAAATATATATGGGAAAGAAGAGGGCATACTCGGCGAAGCCGAGTATCACATCCGGAGACCGATGCCGAGCATCACTGCCGGGGCTAGACCTACTCCTCGGCATGGGGGCTGGTGGCGGCCCATGGGGGCCGCAAGCCACCGGCCTAATGCCCGCAGCCTTAGGCCGAATGCCACACAAGCCATCGGGCCAAATCCCATGCCAACAGAGGGTGGGGAAGTTCTGCAAGAGGAAGAGGTCACTGGGGAGGAAGAGGAGGAGGGAAATCTGGAGGAGGGAAATGAGGAAGATGAGACGGTTTCAAACGATGACATGGAGTACAGTGTAATTTTAGTTGCGCCAGGACAGCCGATCGTAGGGATCACGGCGATGTACAGAGTATTTATAATTTTGGATTGACTCTGCGAACGAACCGGTTAGTTCACGGAGGTGGGATTCGGACTGTATGAACGAACCAGTCAGTTCGCAGAAGGTGGGCCTCCATGAACTGACTGGGTACTCCGCGGAGGAGCCGTCTCCGTGAATGGACTAGAACACCTTCTCTATCCGCAGTAGGGTGTCAACTTATTCATCTAGGGACAAACTCGGTACAGTACATAAGTAAGTATTTTGTCGACTTGGGCCGCTCTCCAAGAGCAGCGTCCTTCCATTCATCTCCTATCTGCCTATATAACATGAATACAGCAGTATTTCCTCTGCCTTCAACATGTATAAGATAATACATCCATATTCAGTCTATTAATCCTGCACTTGCCAAACCAGAGTAAAAAATCCTTCATAAGTGGAAACGTGGTGGAGCCTAGTATGCGCTATGATAACAAATCGGACCAGAAACCAATGTATGAGTACCACAACACCTTTCTACATAGAATTGAAGCATCTACTTTCGCGATGCATGCTCCAAGTTCATGAAGTGTAGGGGTAGTAAGGTGAATAAAATCGTTAACATCGCAGTTATAAGAGTGACAGGAACTGCCGCGTTTTGGAGGTCCTGCGGGTACTTTTTAAGCCACCAACCGAAAAATGCCCATGCCGGCAGCCATAGCAGAAATAAAATCGCCATATATATGCCAAGAAGTCGTCGGAGAGACAAGAACAAATGTAGCCGGACACCCCAACCCAGATGCTCATGGTCTGGAAGATCGCAATCCCGTTTCGGAATCTCCATCAAGAAGTCCGCAGCAGTAGGTGATTTTAGGCACCGCGGATTCTCAAAATAGTGTAGCAACTTAAAGTCAAGAATTCTCTGTTCAGGTTGCGGTGGTTTTGGAATAAAGTGGTAGTCCACATATTCTGCGTCGCTCGGTCCTGGTATTCCCTCTGTTCCACAATCAACGTAATCTCGCTCCAATCGAATTCGTGTGAACTAGAAGGTCAACAAGGATGAAATCAACCTGTCTAATTTGGGATGTATACCTTGCCAAAAGTGACACGTTTCACACTGGATAAGCCAAAAGTGCGCCTCCACCAGCCTCTAGTGTTACGGTATTCTTTCCTTAAGTCCTTAAAAAACTGTTCATCACTGGTAAGTTGCGCCCTTCCCTTTGGAAGTTGAGCAAGTAGCGATGCCTTTTCTGTTTCCGGGATACAACACATCATCCGAAAGTGTTGATTTTTAACCGTCGGTATCACTCGTTGAGAAGGGACTGTGTTTTGAACTTCGATATTAATAGTGCCGGTAGTGGCTTGAGCTGTAGGCTCCACAGTAGCCAGCGGAGGGGAAACAGCGGATGACTGCGGCTTGGTATTGGAATATTCTGAATATTGGGGAGTATTGATGCCTGTCCCAGCCATCACGCACTGATACAGAGCTTTGTAGTGTTTAATGGTATCCTGTCTAATAACATTCGACAAATGCTGACCACAGATCTGATCACATCAGCACTAATATTATCACTAGAACAAATAGAAATTACCCACATTACATTTCCATATCATTTTGACCAAATTGGGTCCCAGTTCAGGGGTCAATGGTGGATCACACCCCCACCAGTATATCGTTGCGCCCAGCTGCCGCTCCAATGTAGACCTGGCTCGGTCGAACCGTCCGAACTCATAGGGCACGAACTGAATAACATTGGTTCGATTGTTGAATCCGTGTTGAGGCCCTACACCTTGTATATCCAGCAGTGATTCTGTTTTCACATTAGTAGTAGGGGAACCACTTGAAGAAATCACGGTGGTCTGGGCCCGGCTAGCACAATCTGTTATGTCATGAGGTCCTTGGGTTGTATCTATGACAGAACCCGCTATCAGATTCTCAGACATGTCACTGTGGTTGACTCCCTGTAGAAATTCGGTCTCTCTTTGCTGTATTTTGGTCGCAGTATTTGAATTAACATTGGTTGCATCCGATCCATCGCAATGGTTTTCTCTTGCATGCTTGGGCACTTCCTTATAGTTTTCCGTTGGCTTCTGCGCATTGATTAATTCACGTATGCATGATTTTCCGAGAGGATATGTTGTGTACCTTTTTCCTCAAGAAATTCCGTTTCACAGCTTGTAGAAACAATTCCGAGACATCCTCACGTGACAGAAAATCACACGCCTGTCTCTCCAATTGTTGCCCTTGCATGAACTCTGAGGTTGATTGAAGTTCATTTTCCTCTGCTCTGTCGGATACCTCGGATATATCAGAGAATTCCTCTACATCCTCCGCTTCTACGGCCACCGGTTCAATCACCGGTTCATTCCGCAATTCAGTACTCTCCGTAACGCTAGGAATTCCACTTTCCTTCAAGAACCGTTCCATGCTTTGTTGTCGGAATGTTTCCCGCGTACATCCATGTTCCTGTAGGTATTTATGCAGGGCGTCCTTATTCTCAGAATTATGGCCATTGGATTCAACATTGGATTCAAAAACTCTGAGAATTTTAGTCGCAATGGGTAAGGCGCTGCTGCGGAGAAGAGTCGGAATGCTCTCAAGAACAGGCGTGCCTCCAGTTACGTAACACTTAATGTCCTGTGAAAAATCTTTCACCGCATGGCGCATCCGACTATTGATTTTATCTTCGCCCCATTGTTCTGCCGCCTTCCTTATAACCTGATATATCTTAGTATTGTTTCCTAGATTGCTAGCTAGGACATCTTCCGCTTGGGCCAGAGCCTCGTCTGGAATATTCTGCGTTGGAATAGACGATCGACTTGATATACTGCTCTGGTGCGAAAAAATTGAGGAACGTAATGGTTCGGTGTCAGAATCGAGTTCGTAACCATTGTCATCCTGCAGCTTGATGACGTCGGTTTCTGCTGTAAAATTACTCAGCTAAGCGATAGAGCAACTTGCAAGAAATATCTTCACTCTACCTTTGTCAAGCAGCAGCCGTGCTTCCGCCTCGTGTCCGTTCTCCGAGCCAGGTTGTCGCAGTGTCGACCCATCTCGGTCGGTAACAGAGACGTCGGGGCCCTTATTGAGGAGCAGCTGTGCCATGGCCTTGTGTCCGTTTCCCGACGCATAGTGTAGTGGTGTCGACCCGTTATTGTTGGTAGCGGATACATCAGTGCCCATGTCGAGAAGCAGCTGTGCCACGGCCTTGTGTCCCTTCTTAATAGCTAGTTGCAGTGCTATTAATCCATTATTATCTTTTGCCATCTTGTTGGCTCCCTGTTGTAGCAGCAACCGAGTAATAGCCTCGTGCCCTTTCTCCGCTGCATGGTGTAGCGCTGTCTGCCCTGCGTTGTCCTTAGCGTCCAAGTTCTCACTTACGTCAATAAGCATTTGTGAAGCGTCAAAAAGCTCCTTCTTTACACATATAATTAATGATGTTTCGCCGCGAGTCTGGACATCAGAATGTGTGCAAGGTTGTAATAGTGATTCAAATACTTGGAAAAATCTCAATGCTGCGGCAGTATCGAGAAGTTTGTATTTGAAGTCCTCAGACGGCTGGTTGCGAAGGAGTCGCAGAGGTACCAAAGTTTTCATACTCCTTACGAAATTCGAGGCAAATTTGGTTGATCGGAAGTTGAAGGCCATCCAATTCCCTAGAAACTCGGACACTTGACTTTTGGTCAATTGTTTGATAAGTGCGTGGACTAGTTTTGAAACGGTTCCCTTTCTGTTACACAGATTATGGTGGTCTTTAAGGTAGTGAAGTGCGTAGTTAACCCAAGGCCACTGGTCAAGATTTCGAACATATTTCTGGAAATCTTCCAAATCCCAACTCTTGATCTCTGTGGCAGGCTCAAGGTTGGCGAAGCAAAGTTTCAGATAGCCAACCGAAGACACAACAATTATTCTATGTGCTTCTTTGACATCAAGTGCGAACCTAGAATCTGGTTTCTCCTCTTCAATATGTAGAAAAAACTCGCGAGCGGTTTGGTGCATAAGCTGAACAGTATTATCGGCTACAGAGGTTAGCAGTTGTGTATTTATGGTAACAGTCAAAGGGAGTACCGGTAATTTCCAAAAAGTTACCTCCGCAGTGCATAATTCTCGTCTTGGGTTCGTTGGTTAGAATTTTTTTGAATTCGGGATATGATGGTTTGGGATCACTTGTGATAGCTAGAACATGTTGCAGTTCCACAACTTTCAGAGGGCGGAGTGCAAACAGAACAAACTGGAACATCGTTATTCCGTATTGGATGTCCTGTTGACTGCCTTCCTCCTCTAGCCTGTTAAGCATAAGTCTGTAGAACTTAGCCAGCTCCTTGGGTAGGCGTTTTAGACGATCCACGATCTGGATATCGTTATAGCCAGTTGCGCGTATGCGTAATAGCTCGGCTTTAACCAGATGTACCCATACGAATGCACCTTCAGCGTTGGTATTTATATAGTCTGCAGCTTCGCGAAAGGATGGACCAGGTAACTTGAGGATAGGGAGGAAGTCATCTACAAACTTCTGAATATCGTCCTTATTCTCGTCCTGCAGCTTTATAACATGATGGCATTTTTCCATCTGGTGTTGGAGCTCAGCAACCGGGCGACTTGCAAGGAAAATCTTAACACAAGATTTATTGGCAGCACACAGTCTGCACAGTAACTGTATAATGTCATATCTGTCCTCTTCCTTAGACTCGTCCATTGCGTCAAGAATGAGGAAAAGTGAATTCGTCGGGGGCTGATTTGCGAAAGAGGATAGAACAGTTTTCAGAGAGTCATACGGCCATTCTGAGAGATTACAACGTCGACAGTTCCGGAACTCCAGTTGAAAATGGAAAAATGCCGACTCATCCTGCTGGAGAATACTGTAGAGAATTGACCGCAGCATATTGTCATGGGTAGTTTCCAATCGAGTCCCTCGAAAAGTATAGAAGTAATAGGCTACGGTAGCTGAACTTGCTTTTGGCTCTCTTTCCGAAAGGTTTTTCTGGAAATATTTTGCAAGGGTGCTTTTCCCACTACCAGGCTTTCCCTGGATATATAAGAGGCTGGAGGTTGTTGATGCCGACCATTCGAGATACTGTTGGTGATTCCAGAGCCACTCCAGCGAACCATGATGCTCTTTGACAATTTTGGCATATCGCGTATCGTCATATTGCAGGGATCGAAGACATTCTAGATTTACCAGTAAGCTAAGGGCGAGGCTAGAGAATGATGCATATGCACACCCATTCGCTCCTTATCGTATTCAATGTAAGTGCACGGCAGCATGCCGAGCGTGTTCTGAAGAGCCGTATTTTGTATGCTTGTCAGCAAAACCTTAAACTTTCGGTTTGTATGCACTATACACTTCATCAGTGAGTAGACGGTGTGAACAAACACTTCTCCCTCCGGAATGGTGATATCAATCCCGTCAATGATGATCGACAGTTCTTGAATTTCGGCAGTCCTAACGGCTTCCACAAAAGCTCTGCGAAGCTCATCGTCAGGAGCATCAAGGATATTTCCCAGCGATACCGATAGAGAATCGTTCTCTTTGAATCGGGATGAGTGCTGCCGCCCGATATGTTCCCCCAGAAGGGACTTGAGGAATGTCGCAGTGATCGATTTGGCTTTATCAGCACTGGAAGAGGTGACAATCTGGTGCAATAACGTGTGAGCGAAGACAGTGGCGATTGAGCCCCGACCCTTTGTGGCGGTTGAGCAGAAAAAGTACAACAAAGAGCCATTTGACGGAGGGGCTTTCTTTATGGCAGCGCCGATGATGTGAGAGGACACTTGTTCCATTCCGCGGTCATGCGGTCCTGATAGCCAAAGGGCTGGTAAATTCGCATCTGATTCCCACTGGGTAAAGTCAATGTTTTTGGTGATCCAAAAAAATCTCGGCTCATTTCGATCAAGAAGTCGGATGGTGGATCGATAGTTGTCCTGGTCTACGACAGACAACTGGCCCGAGAGAACATCCCAATCGATTTCCGCTTCAACTAGAGCCAACGAGATCAGCTATGTGAATATCTAATACAGCTTTCTCACTAAACATCATGACTAACCGATCTTTTCCAAGTTTTCCCGGCTCCGAGTTGGTTGTTTGCTTAAGAATTTATTGACTATACCGACGCTGCGTCAACAAATGATGCTGTATTGTAGCACAAACATATTGGCTCACCAATGTGGATAGTCGAATTTTTATACTCATTTTGGGTCGAGGCGTTATAAATGCGACTATTATCGGTGGTGTTGTTGCTGTTGAACGTAGCTACGTTCCCGCTGTTGATCATGTTGTCTCGCACAGCGGTGCTGTCGGTGTCGCCTGTACGTACGATTCTTTCGCTCTTGGTGTTGCTGCTGCCACTCATCGTGTTTCTAAGTAGGTGCGGGTGTTAAAGAGGCAAAAAAAATAGGAATACTTGGTGTTCTGTGTTGTGTGGCGTCAAAGTTGAGATTGAAGGTGCGTTTTGTGGTGCTATAGTTGGGTTTTGAATGGTGCGTTCTGGAGGCCGTACGCTTGGAAGATGTGCTCGGCAGGGGCGGGAGTTCTGAAGATATTGCGTACTGAAGACGGTAGATGCGGGGTTCTAAAACTTTGTGGAAATACCTTAGCGGCGGGGACCACAGGTGATTGAACACTCGGCAATCACAACTATCTATAGCCTGTTGATAAATAAGTAGGCCATGCACTCTTCATCGAAAATTGATGGGTGGTAACACTACTTCCAAGCGTGTTCGAAAAATAGGCCAGCGCCATCCAATTAAGTGGGGTTATCCCTGGGTTCGTCCCCCGTTCATCAACCAAAACATACCAAATATAGAAACGAACATACTGTCGCGTGTCAAAAACAATCTCTCAGTGAAACACACAGCGTGCAGTGTGGGTGCCTAGATCCGTTATCCACACAGTTGACCACGGGGGCAAACATCCCTGCGTTGGCTAGCATCCCCATCTAGCGGCTTGCTGAACCGAGACTAGCTCCTGCCAATTGCAGGCCGCCACATTGTGCGGAATGATAACAAAAATACTCTAGATAATAAAATCGCGTCATTGCATGACGCATATAACTACACTTTTGAAGGCATGCATTAATACGGAGGTATAGTTTCGGTCTGATTGTGCGCCCGTTATGGAATTCTTCAATGAGGTATTGTAAATGTAGAACCTACTCATACCGTATCATACATGTTAAGCTTCCCAGGGCCATAAGTTCTGATAAGTTCTTGGTCATGCATGCATGGTAATCAACCAACCACCGCCTCCAAGGAAACATGTCGTTTCCCTCAGTAACGTGATAATCCTAATGAACAAAGCGACTAGAGTAGGACATTGAAAGTAGAGCGCTGAAGCATGGCAAATCCAGTTGTAGCGGAAGAGATGAGGTGCCACGTGTATGATTCTTACCATCTGCCAGGGTTGAGGGATACGTCGGATTGTAGTGATGGATACGTGCGTGTCTTGAATTGACCCCTCAGCAACGCGACTGACTGGAGGTAAAGCGGATCATAACTAGACACAAAATGACGGTACGTCAGATCGCATTAGTTATTCATGCTACCACTTATATTGGACGAAAGAAAGGGAAGTGGTTTTCCGCCGGCAATTATCGGCGATATGATCGTACGTTAGGATGGGAGGAATAAATGATCTATCTCCAAACTTTCTCGAGCGCTTTGTATCTCCGCTACCTAATCAAATCTAATTTAAGCTTTGCGCTAAACCTTACAATGTTCGGACTTCTTGGCTCCTTAACTACAACTTTCTTCAGAGGGGCCTTCCTACCAGCTCGTGAAGTTCTTCAACGTATGGCGGCATTACAGTGAAATAACCCGAAGTGAATTCCGAAAATGCCAGAGTTGGCGGCAATCGATCGGCGACAGGTAGTACTGAGAGACTGGATCCCTGCCGTGTTAGCGCAACAGACGTTTTGTGCAAGTTCATGACACAATGAGTGGGGTATTTGCAGGGATAACCCCTCATTTTTAACCAAAGTGCAAAAACCCAGCTTTCTCACTAACAGTCGCGTAGTATAGCGGTCAACTTTGAACATTCTAGTTAATTAGGGAAAGTTTCATCGTTTATCGGCGAGTGTATAAGGTAATGAACTTGCGCGATCGCGAGGGTTGAAACACTCAAATCCCTTTTCTCGCGCAAATTTGTATGTATGGATTAGAGCACATTCTGTTTTGGTTTTCGGCAGACTCCAAGTGCGGTGTTGCATCGTTTGAATGGAGTAGGATGCGGCCGATTATTGGATGATGCGGAATCCTATGATGTTGTGCTACCTAACAAAAGTGCACATGCATGGTTTGAATCGATCACCGATTATTGGATGAAGTTTGGAGCAGTGAGATTTTTTGCCAATCCTACCGGTAGAATGCAGCACCGTGCAGTAAGTAGTTTGCAGTTCCCACCCAAACGATAACGACAAGACTTCATGTAAAAACCTCCAATGCAGTCAAAATGACAACTCGTAACAGGACGAAACAAAAATGCTATTGGTTGTCGAGGAGCAACGAAGAGGTGGGGTAGATAAAAAAACCTGCAAGGGACAGATAGCGCTTCCTCGTAGAGCTGTTGAAGGATTCCAAGCCACCAAAGGATATTTTACTCTGTTGCGGTTGAAGTTTTGAGAATCTGAACTGCACATATGATGAGATTTCATTTTCGGATGTATCTTTATGTTCATACAAAACTTAATGAATATTGAGTTACGTGTGTTCTGGGCTGCTCGAGAATTAATTTTTTATAACTACTTTTTGCATAAATTGATCTCAACCTTCGTATGGCGGTTTACTGGGCTGGTACTGATACGAGATGATATCGCGTATGGCGGTTTACTCGGTGGGCACTGTTACGGTAGAGTGAACCACAGGATGCAAACGGGACGGGATTCCCGTAGGTCAGCAGGGGTGCATGGATGTAACTGCACTAAGAAATCCCGCGATTTTTTCAAAATTGCAAATTACTGAACCACACAATGAAAAGAAGATCGGAAACTGCAGTGTGATTGATAACTCTAAGGGCTACCTGTCAATAAAAACATTAAGTCAATTGGACCAAATCTGAGGAAGTTGAAATATGGGTGAGAGTCCATGAAGCTGGCGGATTTTCTCTCACTTTCTACCCCCCCCTGTTTCATCACCAGTAGTAAATCGAATTCACTAGTAATGTTATTAGAGCATATATGGCATGCTATTAGTCCAAAGGCATCAGTCTTGGCAGATTCGGACAGGTGGCTGTTAAGATAGGTACTATTTCTAAGTTGCAAAAGCGGTAGACCTCGACTATGCCATAATTTAAGTAATTTTCGCGCCAGTGACATTTCACAGCCACTAGAAACTGCCAAGCTGCCCCCAAATAGACTTTTAGCATTTTGAAGAGACCCTGGGCACGCGAGCACTGAATTCCAACCAGAATTGGTGGAGAAATGAGTGAGGTAGGAAACTCTCCCCCTGCTCCTTGCCCACCTTATCAACCACCCCCATAAGTCCGATATTTCTTTGCAAAATTCCACGAACTTTGCACAGCGTAGGTCCACTGTATGTACATGAATTCCGCATTATAGTTAGCCAAGTACTTAGACATATTAAAGACCACTAGGGGGGACCGCTTGGGGGGTTGACACACCCCCTCCCATCGACCCACAACTAGTACAAGTACCAGCCAAACGATAATATGGAATCTATCTATATATACTTGAGCTACTCTATGTCAAACTATGTCCAATTTGACCGGGACTTGGTGGAACTAGGGGGGGTGGTAAATCTTTCTCCGCCTCCTCCGTTTGCAGCTACCCCAATATGTCTGCCAATCCCCAGTGAAATTGGACATACATTTGTATTTAGTAGCCCTACTATATGTAGATGGATTTGGAGTTATCTTTGGCTTGGCACTGGCACTGGTTCTGGTGCAGTATGGGGGCCCGCTAGGGTGGTGAGGTGGAAAACACACTCCCTCCGAACGATCCACAAAAGAGCCAGTACCAGGCCAAATATAACTCGGAATCCATCTACATATAGTTGAGCTACTCTGTGTCTAAGCGGGTCTGATTTGGCGAAGAATTGGTGGAGCTATTGGAGGGGGGGGAGGGTGGTCCCTCCTCCTCACCCCCACCATGCACCACCATAGCTCCGCCGATTCTTAGCCAAATTGGACACTCTTTTGCACAGAGTAGTTTAGTATATGCAGATGGATTCCGCGTCGTGGTTGGCCTGGTTCTGGACTTGGCAGTAGGGCGGTGGGGGTCTGCTAGTGGGCTGTCGTCCCTAGAAACCTAATGTGAACCCCCCTAGCTAGATCGATCAAATCTTCGGCGATTAAGGTCAACAAGGGCTTTAATAAAAGCTTAAAAACAGCTCTCTTAGACCGTTGTATTTGATCTAAGATCGTACAAGCGGTAATAGAGTTCCGATAAGGATGCAAATCCCTCCCAATATCGCCCGGGATTTCGTATTTTTGGCATCCCAAATCCCGACCACGGATGGGATGAGAAGTGTCAATCCTGACCCGTTCCTATCCCGTTGTTCACGCTATGATACGGGCTGATGGTGTTCAGCCGTATCAATACGTGGATGAGTACGTACGCATTTGTAACTGGGCTACTGTATATAAAAAAGGCCGTTCTGGTCTCGTTGCATAATATAATCAAGCTTTTCTATCACTCTACTTTTAACACTACAGTCTAGACTGATGCCCAGTAATTCGTTGCAAAATACATTCAATATATATCCCATCTAAACAGTCTAGATAATGTATCCCACCATTATCTAAATTTTAACGCAGTATAAGGTGTCGTGGTATGAACTACAGATGTATATGACCGTTTCTAGCAGGAATCTTGCTTACCCCTTGAACATTGGAGTGATATTGCGTTCATTTTTGGAACACAAGGCTCAAGACATGAGAATCGAAATTCGTCACAGCATGTAGCGATTCTCAGATCAAGAACTGATGATATTCCATCACTTAAAAAATGCATACTGCCTGTAGTCCCATTTGGCGCTAGCAGTTCCCATCCTACCTTATTGTGCCCATCACGCACCTTTCCCGTTGGAATTCCTTCCAAATCAATGTCGCGAAATGGTTTACCCCATCATTCATTCGTCTGAGTGGGTTTTACTATTAGCGCTTCAAACACAATCAGATCCTTCTAGGGACCGCAAGCATGATCCTTAAATATGTTGCAGTAGGGTGTGCGGGATATATCCAGGCAGGTTTCACTACAGAACCAGGGTAAAGACCCCCGAAAACAGTGCGAACATATTTAATGATAGGTTAAATATCAGTGGTGGCGCTGATTATTAAACCGGAACAATTTAAACAGTTACTCCATCATGTGGAGATCACTCGAATGGCTATGCCTCCAAGATGTTGCATAAATAGATCTGAGCCTTCGTATCGCTGCTTACTGGGCTGGTACTAATACGGGCTGATGTTTGGACGTCTCTATACATAGATGAATAGATGAGTACGTACGCATTCGTACATGGGCTACCGTATATATATTGCCTTTATGGTGCTCTTAGATAGTTCAATCAACCTTCTCTATCTCTACTTTTAACACAAGATGTTCTGTCTTCAATGTGGATTTATAGTCCTTGCCATTTATGCCACTGCGAAGAACAGAGCAATGTCTTGAACACAAGGTCCGGATGTGTACAGTGTTTTCACCAGTCCGGACGGACCCGGTCTGGGGTAGGGCTCAGTACGGTCCGGTCCAACCGGAAGGTCAGACTGGACCGGACCACAAACAGGCAGTCTTGGACTGGACGGGCTTGGTCTGGACTAGTCCATTCCTACTAATGGTAGTTATCCAGATTCGGTATGGATCCTATCATGTGACCGCCAAAACCGTGATTCGTCCCTACTTTTAACCACTGGGCACGTACGAATGGACATCTAGAGTACAATTATTCTAGTATTGTGTGGGTTTCCAGTCCAAAGGGCATATTTACCCCATTCCTAACCCGATTTCAGCAAGTATAAACCTAACCCTGCAATGCAGTCCAGGACCAGTCCAGACTGAGTCTGGACCGGTCCGATGAAATTTCAGACTGGTCCGATTCCAGTCCGAAAAATCCTTGGACCGTACTGGACTAAACCCGGACCGGTCCAGTCCAGACTGGTCCACCCCCGGACCGGTGAAAACACTGGATGTGTACTACTTAGTCCATGGCGGTGCTCCTACAGTGGCCGCGGTTTTCCCGCGCCATCTACATTCCATTGACCATTGCTAGCCCATCTGAAGCTATTTCTGGTTTCTGTAGATGTATGTTGAGGTGCTGTGGCCTCCCTCGTCTTTAACTCCAACTAAATGTAGTAGAGAAATAAAGGATGTACTCGTAATCACGGGAGGTAAATTGCATCATGCATTCTCATTGATGCTTGGATGTTAGCAAGTTTGTTGCATATATACATGAATCATCTATTGCGGCCTCGGAGTTACACTGTTGTATAAGGTTATGAGGTTATGAGGTTATGTCTTGTATGAGGATACAGGCTTGTATCAGGAATTAGGGTGATGCATTGCAGATAAGTGGGTATGCATACGATTGATATACGGCCCATTAGGCCTCGATTTGACAGACACAATCAAGCTTCTCTATAATAACATTTAACAACTGATGTTAGCATGTTAGAAATTTGCTTAAACTATTGCTATTAGGGGTTAGTCCGAAAGAAATCTAAAGGTCTGTTAGAGTGGCCTCTACACTTCTAGTAGACATATAGCCCTCGCCACTCTGACGGATACACTACCCCGATGACCTCCAGCATATCGTGAACCACAGATGAAAATTGGACGGTAATCCCGTCACAAAACCGGCACCACGTAGTGGTTATAGGGGTAACTAGTTCCAGATCTGGGATTACACAAAGAAATCCTGGGTTTGTTTAAAATTATTATTACTCAACAATCAGCCAATGTAGAGAAGATCGAGGACTTCACTCCAAGGGCTATATTCCCATGGAAATCAAGTCAATTGGACAATATATGGCGTTACTTTGGATGCTAGAAAGACTTGTTGATTGACTTGACTGATCTCTCGAGGGCCGAAGGCCCGTATATGTACAAGCTCCCTAATGCGTACGCGTATGCACTATCTGACATGAGACGCATCATCCTGATCCTGATAAAAGCCATGCATATCTTCATACAAGCCGCTATCTCCATACAAGCTATTAAACGGAGCTGAGACTCACGATGTAGCTACACGTGCAACATTTGAGGAAGTCGGAAATGTGAGTGAGAGCCAGTGAAGCTAGTTGATTCTCGACCGCTACATACCCCCCCGGTTTCGCCATCATATGGGAACTGAATTGGCTGGATACAATATGAAGGTATGTAATGTATGTAGGCTGTGAGTTCGTGCTAGTCTTGGTATATTTGGACTGGTGGGTGTTAAGATAGGTACTATCTCTAGGTTTCCAGAGTAGGAGACTCTCTTCAAATACATCATACAGGCTATATTTGCCCCAATAACATTGAATACTCTGGAGAAACTCCCAAGCTGCCCTCGAATGGTCTCTTGGTATGTTATGGAGACTCTGACTGCAAGGGCATTTGATTCCAAGCAGAATTGGTGTAGAAATCGGGTGGTGTAGGTGTCACTTCTCCTGTTCCCCTTGAACACCCACCCCGTATCTCTACTAATTCTACGTCAGATTCAAAGCCCTGTTCACAGCGTAGGACAATTATATGTAAATGGATTCCGCATTATCGTTGGACAGATACTAGAACTGGCTGTGGACCACTGGTAAGGTATGTATCCATGATTCCCGCCATTAGCGGAGCCTACTAGCCCACAGCCAGAGCCAATACCTGGATAACAATAATGCGGAATCCCATTTACATATAGTAAAGCAATTCTATGCCAAAGGGTCCAATTTGACCGTGAATTGGTGGAGCTGTTGTGGAGGGTGTGAATTTTCATCTTCCTTCTCCCCGCATGACGCATCCCCAAAGGCCCGCGAATTTTTAGTCAAATTTGAATCCTCTGAGTACAATGCAGCTCTACTATACGCAGATAGATTTTGCGTTGTCGTTGGCGAGGTACTGACGCTACTCCGGCGAGAACGTTGATGATCATTCTCAAGCTCTATATATGAGGTGAAGACTTTCTCTTTAGACAGATCAGAATACGTCATTGGGATTGAATATTTAACATAAGTCAGGTCCGTTCGCACACACAATGCAGTCATTCTCGGGGGAATCATTAATCATTATTAATTCCGTGGGCTGTTTACGTACTTCGTTATTGTAGTGTAGAGATTTTCACGCATGTCGCTTCATAACTTAAACTTTTCGTCTGCGATGGAACTAGAGTAAGAAATCAATTGAGATCTTGAACGACCTAATTTTTACAAACCCGTACCAATACTCAAAATCTAGAGTGCCATAATTCTAATTCCAAAAGGCCTCCCCACAGGAGCAGCATTCGACAATCCTTAAGTATTACATCTCGACATGTACTCGCTTCGCCACATCCCCGCACTGCACCCACAACCCTGCCCCACACATGCTAGCACGAACCGGCATTGATCGATCCCCGCACACCCTCCATCGTTTGTATAGGTAGCGTGGCGGCATTGTGCATGGGTGCTTTTTTAGTGTAAAGTCATGCACCATAGTTCCAATTTAGCACCTCGCATGCCATTTCAAACTCTATTAATGGTGTCAAACTTTACACAGCCATGCCCCGTTCTTACAAGCGCAGTTGCTAGCGCATGATCTGCAACTTTGAGCATATCCGGCTCGGCCCGTTCCGTTGCAAGGCATGTATTTAACCGAGCCTGAATCGAGAAGGTTGGAACTGGGCAAGTAATGAGTTCCCATATACCCGAAGTCAACAAATCTTCGATGGAGCATGAATGGTGACTCAATCCGAACTGGCGCAGTTGTGGCAGGAAGCGAACGCTGCGCTGTCGCTGCGAAAGCGTAAGAAGCTCGAGTGATTGCAAATGTACCAAAACCCGGTGCTAGGAATAGACGTTCTGAAGCTGCAGATATAACAAATCCTACATTAATGAGTGTATTGACTCTCTTGCTACTGGAACCGGGGATCTCCGGCGCAACCGATGTAAGAGTGTTCAGCAGCGGACATGCGCTACTGCATTGATTTATCCGACACAATCCAATTTGGGATCCCACTTCCACCCCTCACATCAGAGTTGTTCCTACATGGTAATTATCTCTAGTGGTGCATGGACTCGGTTAGATAGAAACTGGGAGGAGGCCGTCCATCTCCGCCCTGGGCTTGAGCAGAAGTGGAATTGAAGGAAAACGGAAGATAGACAATTGAGAAGCAAACTGCAGGTGATCTAGATTAATGGCGAGTATGTTGGCACATGTTTGCCCGAGATCACCGACGGGATTCACTTGTTTGTGCTAGAAGGATCTAGTAGCTGTTCTGGAGGCGAGGTCTCCGATGCACTGATCGCCGAGTAGACTCATTCACACTGAGTCACTCGCTAGCGTGAACCACGGGATAGCAATGGGACGGGATTGCCATGCAAAAACCGCTTCCGCGTAGGTGAGTAGGGTGGTGGCATGGGTATGGCTGCAACTGCACTAAGAAATCCCGGGAATTTTTTCAAAATTAAAAATGACTCAACAACCAGCCAATGGAGAGAAGATCGGAGACTTCATTCTAATAGATGACTTGAAGGGCTACATGCCAATCAAAAAAATCAAGTCAATTGCACCAAATTCGTGGAAGTTGAATATATGAGTGAGAGTCCATGAATCTGGCGGATTTTTGACCTCCTTCCACCCCCAGTTTCATCACCAATTGTAAGTGTAGTACACTGATAATGCTATCAGAATTTATATGGCATGCTAGTTGTCAATTGATACCAGTCTTGGCAGTTTCGATCCCGTGGTTTTTGTGATAGGTAGTATTTCTGAGTTGCGGTGTGGTGGGAGACCAACTATAGCAGCATAACTCAGGTAATTTTGCTCCAGTGACATTCAACAAGTTCTAGAAACTGCCAAGCTGCCACCGAATGGTCTACTCACATGCAAAAGAGACTCTGGCAGTGAGGGCACTGAATTCCAACCAGAATTGGTGGAGAAATCGAGAGGTGTAGGTGACCATCCTCCTCCTCCCTCTCTACCAGCCACCCCAATAAGTTCGCCAATTCTTGGTCAAATTCCACGCCCTTTTGCACAGAGCAGCTCTACTATATATAAATAGATTCTCCATCATTGTTGGCCATGTACTGGGACTTGCTGAGGGCCACTTAGATGGGGACCGCTAGGGGTGGTGGTGGACACACCCCCTCCCATCGATCTACACCCAGTCTCAATACCTGTCAAATGATAACCCGGAATCTATCTACTCATAGTAGACCTACTCTGTACCAATGGGTGTCCAATTTGACCTAGCATTGGTAGAGATATGGGGGTGCCTGGTTGGGGAGGAGGAGGAGGAAGATTCACCACCCCCATAGCTCCATCAATTCTCGGTCAAATTCCGCATCCTTTTGCACAGTGTAGGTCTACTATATGAAGATATGTTCCGCGTTATTGTTGGCCAGGTACTGGGACTTGGTGTGAACTGATGGGAGGGGGTGTGTCTACAACCCCACCCTAGCGAACCCCCCTACTGCTCTACAACCAGCCCCAGTACCTGGCGAACGACAAACTATAATCCATCTACATATAGTACAGATACACTGTGCTCAAGGGCTTCCGATTCAATGAAGAATTGGTGGAGCTATGTGGGTGGGTGGTGAGGGAGGGATGTCCTCAACCCCCCTAGCGGACCCTCCTACTGCTCCACAGCCAGCCCTGGTATCTGGCCAACAATACCAAAGGGATTCAAATTCGACTAAGCATTGGTGGAGATATTGGGAGGGAGTGTGGGTCCCTGCTCCTTCTCCTCTACCAGCACAAACCCATTATGATACCCCCCTGCCAAAATGGACAAATCCTGGGCGATTAAGGTCAATAAGGGCTCAAATTGAAGGCTAGAAGTTGCTCTTCAATATCATAGGCTTTGATCGCTAATCAGACCAGCAGTTGCTGAGAAAACATAAGAATTACGGCTTGGCAAAAAATCCGGTGGAATACCGCCCGGGATTTCGCGTTTTTGTCATCCCGAATCCCATCCCGAGATGGAATGACCGGACCTAAAAACCGACCCGTCACCATTCCGTTGTTTATACTATCGCTCGCTGGTCGCTGAATGGACTCTTACATGGTGAGTCACTCGCTGCACAGCCCCTTTTCACTTTTCACTTCTCTTCTCTTTCTCTTTATCGCTCGCCACTCTATCTATGTCCGTGGACTCTCCAGGTTACCACTGTATATAAAGCAATAGACTGCACCGCTGGATAGACAGACAGCTTCGCACCAGTTTCACACGTCTCAACAGAGTACGGCAGGGTGAAAGGGTACTTCCAATTTCACTCAACTTCCAATTCCCCCTGCAGTTGTAAAATAGATATATATAAATCGGAAACTAGTTTTAATGTCCTACCAACTACAAATGTGAGTCTTAAGCAACTCTATCTTGGTCACCTAAGTAATTCGCGTTTTCATACTCACCATTAACCAGCCACCTGCACAAATTTTTTTTAAATATAGTGCCCAATATTAAGATAAATATTTACACGTCATTTAGCATACCTTTTCGTGATTTACGTTGTGGTGCAGCCACGTTGCGGTGGAGATGTCGCATTATACTTAAGCGAGCCTAAGTTTACTGAACATCTGACAGAACAACGCAACACAACATCATAAAAACTGCAGTCAAATTGAATTCAAAATTAAAGGAGATATTCGTGCGCATTTTTTAGACGCTCCTGTAGGTAGTGTTGTGTCGCGTTGCTGAGGAACGCGTCCTGCTTAACAATTCCAACAATCTTTGGTTGATAAGATCTCCATAAGTAATTTCGCTCTATTTTTACCAGTTGCGTGTTACAAAGAGTTTTCCGTACATCCAACGTCTTATAACATTTGTTCGTAGTGCACATATCTGACAGCCAACGTTGGTATTAATTCGTGAGCCCAGGGTTACCGATGGAGCTAGGAATTGCTTCTGCTGATAAGAGATTGCTTATCTTTTCAGATCAGGTTCGTGTACTACTTGTTAAACTTTATTTCGGATTTCTAACGCCTAATTTATCTCCCTAAGTTTCTTTTCTTCCTTTCAAGCGGGAAGTCCTGCATCGCACCTGTCCTTAACGGCTCTCGGTTTTTCAGTACTCGTGTCCTCGGTTCGTGAGGAATTGGGGTTGAAGACAAGGGTTCCATAATCTCGGATATACCGGTGCGATCGTCGGCCCGGCAAACGATTCCGGGTGGAACGAAATATCGGCGATCTCCGGAAATAGTATAGAATGGGGAAACCGGTGTAGCAACATAATCCTTGCAACAAGTCTTAGAATTGCAAGCGGTTGGAGTAGAGTTCAAGTACGGAAACCCTGAGGATCTTTTGACTCCGTATCCTCCTTCCACTGCACATCAACTACTCTGACTCTAACATCAACCTCAAAGTCGATAATACTTTCGATCATCTATGCCTCTATGCGCATCCTCGTCAAAATCGATAATAATGTCAACCAGCTACGCCTCCGCACTTGTCAACGCCTGTTCTCGGTAATGCACGTCTCTGTCTTTTCCTCTCTTTACGCTGAGTATTCTCACAGTGCGATCTATATCACTAGCCCTACTTATTACGCTTGCTAATGTCAAGCCTGGGCGGTGACTAACGCCCGCTCGGACCTGACGTAAGTTTTGTTAATCAATAGATGGCTACAGGTTTCTTCACCTTCTCAAGCCTTCCGGCGCCAGCGGCCATTCGCTCTTGTCTATTTCCCGCCCTCTCCGCCCATGTAGATCTTCCGCCTTTGTTGATTCTTCCGCTCTCTTCGCCATTGATTATTCCGTTCTCTTGTCGCCTCCATCGTCGTATATTCCGACGTGGTGTACGTGCAATCTTTTTTTACGCTGTCGTCTATTCTCTATCATCGGCAACTATGCTGCCTTTGTCTCTTCATCCCTACACGCTGCTGCCTATGCCTTCGTCTACTGATCCTCCTCTGGTGTCTACCGGCGTCTATGTCCTACTCTATTGCGCACCGGCGTCTACGTCCTCCTACAGCAGCATTTACCCTCCGGTGTCATCGTCAACTACTCCACCGCTGTTGTCTACCCCACTGCCATCGTCATCTCTTCTCCGTGTCGCCGTTTACATCTACGACATTACAGTAGTCCAGTTAGCACTCGCAGGAGAGAGTGGGTATAGTATACCCGGCGGAATCGGCATAGCGGACGTAGGACGATTATTACAGACGGCCCGGGATGAAGGAGGAGTTCGCACTGCTCGACGCCCTGCTCAGCCCCCGGGAGACGTAGCAGCTCCCACCATTACCGCGGGGCGATGTGGTCACTCGAATTTTGGTGGATCCGTCAACAGCTTAACTCGCATGTGCCCATTAAAGCCATTCCACTCTGTACGCATATGAAAAGTTCTAACTGATCTCGTCAGTCCAGTGCTCAGTGGTACGGTTGCATGTACGGTGGGAAGAGTGGTCAGAGTGACTCCGGCATACCCGAAGATTTTCTGTATATATCTCGAGTCTTTTCCTTTCTCTTGGTACCATAGAATACATGTACACAGTTCTCCTTTCACATTCTCCACAGGTACGGTGTTTACAGCAGCCTACGTGATGAGTTTGGAGTTGCCACTGCTCTGATCTTTGAATGACTTTCTTAGTCGAGATAGATATATGACCACACCAAAGACCAAAGTGTTACTGCCCTATTCACTTTGAAAACAGCTCAGAAATCTGCACGCGCAGACTGCTTCTTGCTTGCTTTCCGGCCTATTACACTTCCTACTGCCTTGCACAGCTCCCGCTGCCTATTCCACCACTGCTTGCAGTGCGGAAGAGATGTTTCCGCGTCTGCGCCGCCTACCCGCTCCGCTAACACCAATTACGTCTCGTTGCCTGAGGCGCTTTAGACATATCCCTGTAGGTGCATGTCTACACTTCAGTCGGTAGGATCTAGCAGCTGGTGACTTCTCATTGCCGGTCTGTTGTGACACGAAGCTGTACCCCTCATTTGGGGATTTGTCGAAATTAGACTGGCTGTGTTCCATTTACCAGATGTATGCAGATTACGAAATGGGCCGTCAGCAAGGCGCAACGTGCCAACTGTAATTTACATTTCCAGTTTGAAAGACTATCGCCCTGATATGTTTGAACGGTACAGAGAGCGGGGCGAATCGGACACTGTCATACTCTAGATGGGTGAATACAATAAGACTAAAAAGAACAAACCAACGTTATAAAGAGCACTTCAACTGTTTACTGCAAGCTATGTCTAACATATGTGGATGATACTTCAAATAACTGGCTACTCTGGCGGTTCTCTGCTCAGCAAATTCTAACAAAAATTGAGATCTCGAACGCGCCCTTCTGAGCGAAAAAACCTCTAGCGCTATATTCTGTCACACCCACACTAATCCTAGCGTAAACATATCATATGCCGGAAAGAGCAATCGCCAGTGGCAAAGGGTTGCATGCAAATGGTCTGCTGCACGAAAGTTAAAATTTACAGCACGTTGAGTTCACACTGATTCGCTAGCTATTTTAAGATCGGAACGCGTCTAATGTGGAACACGTAGCCCCTCACCCACCATGCATGGGAGTGGTCGTGGTGAGTAATGGTTGGCGCGTTGCAACATGCCGACTGCCTTTTTCGAAAAATATATAGCCCGCATGATGGGATAAATTAGTGTACAAAATTCCTGGGAGGGAGGGGTAGGTGCTCTCTCAAGACTTAGAAGCGCGATAGATCCTAAAATTACCTACTGCATCAACAACACCATTTCTAAATCATAGTGAGTAGTTCACAGTATATCAAGCTTCCTCGCTTTCAGCCCGACTGACACATGCAGCGACCATCTCGGCACATCCACAACCGCAACCTACAATAAGTACAACATATCTAATGGAGAATGCAACGTCTAACGGTACCAGCACAGATACTCGCTCGGTTAAAAGAAAGTGTTATGGCAGAATCCCTAACCTAGCATAAAAATTACGCAAAGGGTTATTACATTACCAAAAATGGATATTCCCGTTATTGCCGCCATGGTTTGGGGTTGGGTCTTCCCATTTGGTTTTGGCCGAACGACTATCATGGGCGACTATCATCATTCTACGCACATTCAGCCCCAGGGCGAGAATACAACGACGAACAGTACCAACACTGATACCATTGAAAACCATCGCAACTACACTGATTCCAAACACGCTGAAATCAATAGCTCGACAATCAATGGCGATGTAAATTTTCACAATGATGGGTGAGTCTCTTCCGGGCCTGCATGTTGTGAGCATTGTGTGCTTACCTATTCCCAATATCTCTATGGCAGTCACGATGAGCACGGCCGACACCTTTCGAAGCTACCTTATGCCGATGGTGCCGCTTTCAATTCCCGACTTTGGGAGCACGAGTCTGAATGCCTATCTGGAACCCGGGTCGACCTCCTCCAAGAGATCATAACATGGAGCAATGATCCTAACGGTGCTTGCATATTTTGGCTAAATGGTATCGCTGGAACTGGCAAGTCTACCATTGCTCGTACAGTCGCCCGTACTTGGTCCGGCCAAAATCGGCTTGGAGCTAGTTTCCTCTTTTCCAAAGGGCATGGCGATCTGGGTCATGCGGCAAAACTTTTCACTACCCTGGCTGCCCAGCTTGCACATACGGTGCCCTCTGTGAAAAAGTTCATCTGCACAGCCATAGAGGAGAATCCCGATATTTTCCAGAGAGGTCTAGGCGACCAGTGGAAGTATCTCATTTTGCAACCGCTCTCGAATTTGACGCAGGTATCGCCACAGCTTCAATTAGTCATATTTGTCATTGATGCCTTGGATGAGTGTGAGGGTGATGATGATATTCGATTGATCCTTCGACTTATTTCCGAGGCGAAAAGCCTAGCCACTGTTCGTTTACGACTTTTTGTAACCAGCAGGCCAGAAACTCCGATTCGTTTTGAATTTCATGCAATCCCCACTGCTACACATCAAGATTTTGTGCTCCATACTATCTCCCAGTCAACAATCGAGAATGATATATCTCTTTTCCTCCGTCACGAGCTGGAAAATATCCGTCGAGACAATGCATTCCATGAGGGATGGCCTGATCATGGAACAGTGGCGCTTCTCTGTCAGAAGGCTCGTGGGCTCTTTATTTATGCTTCGACTGCATGTCGTTTCATCCGAGATATGCGATGGGATCCAGACGAAAGACTTCCCTTGATTCTGAAGGATGATTATGTTGGGCAGTCGGCAATGGGAGAGCTTGATGAGATGTATACCAGAATTTTGAAGCAATCAATTGGCCTTCGGGATCTGCCTATACAAGAGCAAGCGAGGTTAAGTGGCGAATTCAGACAGATTGTTGGATCCATTGTCATCTTATCCGACTTCCTCTCTGTTAGCGCACTTGCCGTACTGCTTGATTTACGAGTAGCAACGGTAAATGGGAGACTGCGTGGTTTGCATTCCGTTCTGGACGTCCCAAAGAGCCAAGAGTCTCGAGTCCGACTACTTCACCCTTCATTCCGCGACTTTCTCCTGGATCAGCAAAGATGCTTCGAACCTCAGTTCTGGATCAATGAGAAGAAGGCACACAGTGATCTATTTGTTAGCTGTCTCAAACTCATGTCCAAACGCCTACATAGGGACATGTGCAATCTGCAACTACCGGATGCACTTATAAGCGAAGTGAAGAGTGAAATAGTGGAGAGGTGTCTTCCCCTCGATATTCAGTATGCATGCCGTTATTGGGTCCACCATCTTCAGCGGAGTAACATTGAACTCCGCGATGATGACCAAGTTCACAACTTTCTCCGGAAACACTTTCTTCACTGGTTTGAGGCCCTCAGCCTGATCAGGAAAATATCCGACAGCGTCCCAATGGTGAGGATTTTGGAGTCTACGCTTCCGGTAGGAAACTTCGTAATATTAAGTTTAGTCTAACATACTAACTTGACGAAGCCCAAGTGTAATGAAAATCGTGGTTTACACATGCTCGTTTACGACGCAAAACGCTACATTCTCAACAACAGATCGATAATAGAGACCGCACCTCTGCAGATATATTGCTCCGCGCTTGTTTTCAGCCCAAAGACAAATGCAATTAGACGTCAATTTTGGGACCAGATCCCGCGATGGATGAAAAATATACCGGTAGTTCAAGATAACTGGAGTCCTGCGTTGCAATCGCTTGAAGGGCATTCCAGTTTAGTGTTTGGAGTAGCATTTTCACCGAATGGCCAACTCCTTGCCTCTTCATCTGATGACAAGACAGTCAGGCTCTGGGATCCATCAACTGGAGCCTCGCGTGGTACCCTTGAAGGCCATTCTGATAGTGTGCAGTCGGTGGCATTTTCACCGGATGGCCAGCTCCTTGCCTCTGCATCTTATGACAATACAGTCAGGCTCTGGGATTCACCAACAGGAGCGTCGCGCAGTACCCTTGAAGGTCATTTCTCTTTTGTGCAGGCAGTAGCATTTTCACCCGATGGCCAGCTCCTTGCCTCTGCATCTGCCGACAAGACAGTCAGGCTCTGGGATCCATCAACAGGAGCCTTGCGCGGTACCCTTGGTCATTCACGTTTTGTGAACACAGTGGCATTTTCACCGGATGGCCAACTCCTTGCATCTGCATCTGATGACAAGACAGTCAGGCTCTGGGATCCATCGACAGGAGCCTCGCGTGGCACACTTGAAGGTCATTCTGATAGTGTGAAAGCAGTGGCATTTTCACCGGATAGCCAACTCCTTGCCTCTGCATCTAGTGACAGTACAGTCACACTCTGGGATCCATTAATAGCAGCCTCCCGTGGCACTCTTGAAGATCATTCTGATAGTGTGGTAAGAATGGCATTTTCGCCAGATGGCCAACTCCTTGCCTCTCTATCTCATGACAATACAGTCAGGCTCTGGGATCCGTCTACAGGAGCCTTGCACAGCACCCTTAAAGGTCATTCTGATAGGGTGCAGTTGGTTTCATTTTCACCAAATGGCCAGCTCCTTGTCTCTGCATCTCATGACAATACTGTCAGGCTTTGGGATCCTTCGACGGGATCCTCGCGTGGCACTCTTGAAGGTCATTCTCATTGGGTGAATGCGGTGGCATTTTCACCGGGTGGCCAGCTCCTTGCCTCTGCATCTTACGACAACACTATCAGACTCTGGGATCCTTCGACCGCAGCCCTGCGCGGTACCCTTGAAGGTCATTCTCGTTGGGTGAATGCAGTGGCATTTTCGCCTGATGGCCAGCTCCTTGCATCTGCATCTGATGACGAGACAGTCAGGCTCTGGGATCCATCGACAGGAGCCTCATGCGCCACCCTTAGTCATTGGCGTTGTGTGAACTCAGTGGCATTTTCACCGGATGGCCAGCTCCTTGCCTCTGGAAACACTGGAATAGTCAGGCTCTGGGATCCATCCACAGGAGCTTCACGCGGCACCCTTGATCCCTCTTGTGGTTTTAACCATCTGGTGCACTCGGTGGCATTTTCACCAGATGGCCAGCTCCTTGCCGCTGCATTTAGCAACTATTACGACCATAAAGTCAGTCTCTGGGATGTGAAGACGAAAGAAACAATCCAGGTACTTAATGCTAACAAAATCATTTACCAACTATCATTCTCCAGCAACGGTTCATATCTTGAAACAAGTCAAGGGATTCTGGAGCTCGAACGTTTTGCTCAGTGCAGGACTCGATTCCAGTTGAATTCAAAGTTATGCCTAGTATATGTAAGTGGGCAGTGGGTGAGGTGGGGAACAGAAAATATACTCTGGCTTCCTCTAGAATATCGTGCGAAATGCCAGTTAGTCCGGCGCAACGTTCTTGCAATCGGACATGCGTCAGGTAGAGTTACTTTTATTGAACTCGACCCCAGAAACTACCCCCCTCGGTAAGTCTTTGCGGACTTCATTGCAAATACAAGGTCTAACACACATGTAGCATAAGTTCTGTGACGAATATCAATTAATTGTGAGATGATGATGATTCTGCGTTTTCACATGTGTTATTTTTGGTGACGGATGGATACATGGGCATCGAAGTTATATAATAACGGGCATAATGTATTAGGTGGTTACTGTTGAATAAAGTGATTGATTGTGCTATCAGGATTCGGCCCGAAGGCCTTGAAGGTTATTAGAAGGCCGTCAAAGCTGCTAGAAAGCACTGGAGAGTGGTTTTTAATGTACTGAGTCATTGTGTAGACTGATTCACAGATTGTCACTCGCCACCTGCTCCGCTACTCTCCATTTTCAGTATCTCTGCGGAACGTCGTGTATATAAAGGCATCGTTTTCCTTAAATAGACTGCGAGACAATCACTCTTGTACGATAGAGTTTGCAGTACATAGTGTGGGTAAATTTGAGGGTTGTTGTTGTTGTTTATTCATACTGTATTCACTCTTACTAGAGTATGACAGGACCTAATACCCCCTCGTAAATTTGAGGGTTGGTATAGTTCAACTCGGTTTACTACTTCTGAATTTCATCATCAATGTATATCCGCCGGGGACGACCGAGGGCGGCAATATGGCGTCCCTGGCCGTCCTGTCTGTCCGTACCCGTCCTAGCTTTCTTTACTCACTAATGATTACTGGCCATTCCCGTTGGATTAAAGATGATACAAAAACGGGTTCATTTCAGGTTCAGCACTAGTAGTAAGTACGGGCGAATCCAAAGGAACTAAGCGAACTGTCATGGCACAATCAAAAAGCTGTTGCAGCCACTCACATTGTAGTCACATACAAACTCTCGATCATGATGACATCACTCGGCTGAAAAGATCGCGGCCGAGGTTCGGTGAATAATCCGATTTCGTTGGTATTCCACTGCCTACTCATGTTGTCTTGAGATCCACATCGCATACAATTGGAAGATGGCGACTTATGGAATGATTGTTTGCCCCTCGGCACGCGAAGGATTGGTGTCCGAAGTATCGCGGGTCGATATTTGCCGCCGGATGCAGTGGCTATGGATTCCACGAGTTTCTGCGATGTTCTCAGATGGCATAAGGAAGATAGGATAGTGGCAGGTCAATAATCGGCACCAAGAGTGATTATACTATAACTGTTGGACTGATTGGAAAGTCAGGACGTAATTTGCCAAGCGCCCATGATGTAGATTGCCGTTTGTAGTTAGCGTTCACAGCCATTGCTTGTCCTTAAGTTGACCCCACACATCATCTTTTCACATTACAGTTAATGCACTCATCATCGATTTGGTAGCTGTATTTATAAGTCGACGCACGCTTCTTATGCGCCTAGATTGGGTTAACAATTTTGGGGTGTTTGTTGGGGTCACAATGGAGTGTGCAGGGTGCATGCCTAGGAGTGGTCGCATTCATGACGGTTGGCTCGTTGCATCATGCAGACCGCCCGTTTCGAATATATACAGCCTATATAACGGAATAAGCTTGCTCTCGTGCCTAGACTGTTCGCCGAACGAGCTTGCGAGCGAGGCGAAACGCGCGCGCGGAAATAATTGGCAGGGTTTGGCAAGCGAATATGCAAGTGGGGGTACTGTTGAGCCTCAAAATTCAAGCTAAAAGGGGTAGGTGTGTCTCGCTGGAAGGATTTCGAAGCGCCATCGATCCTAAAAATTACCCACCTCTGAACATACTCTCTCTACAACACAACCTGAAGTGGGCTGCATAAGGTATATCCGGAGTTTGCTCTCTGGTACCCTGACTGATACACACAGCGACCATAGCTGGCATACCCGGCATGCACAATACTTCCGACAGGTACGTCCAAAGTAATATTGGGAATGGAACAATAATATTAGCCTGCACAATATGAGAACAATTCCTAACCTGGTCCTCCAATGGCAGTCAGGATGAGCAGGCCCGAAACCTTTCCAAGCTACCTTGTGCCGTTGGTGCCGCATTCAATTCCCGACTCCGAGAGCACGAGGCCTGCATGCCCGACAAGGGAGTTGACAACCTTGAGCAAATCATGATCTGGAGCAACAATCCTAGCAGTCCGTGCATCTTTTAGTTACACGGCATAGCCGGTACTGGAAAGTCTACCATTGCTCGTACGATCACCAGCTCTTGGGCCTATCACAAACGACTTGGAGGAAATTTCTTCATTTCCCGAGGTCAGGACGATCTTAGTCATGCTGGCAAATTCTTCACTAGTCTCACCGCCCAGCTAGCGAATATGCTACTCTCTCTTAAACTTTTAATCTGTAGAGTGATAGCCGACAATCTCGATATTTCTGAGTGCGGCCTTGCAGAGCAGTGGAAACATCTTCTTCTCTAGCCTCTCACTGATTTAAGGAAAGTAACACTTCAACCGCAACTACTCGTTGTGGTGATTGATGCCCGAGACGAGTGTGAAGGCGAAAATGACATTCGATTGATCCTTCGACTCCTTGCTGAGGCAAAAATTGGAAAAATTTTGCGGGATTTCGTAACTAGCAGACCGGAAATGCCAATTCGCCTTGGATTCAAAAATATCGAGGAGGCAGACCAAGATTTTGTACTGCATGATATCTACCAGCCTATCATCCAGCATGAGTTAACAATGTTCCTTTGTCATGAACTGGAAAATATCTGGAGAGCGCTATCTCCCCCTAGACTGGCTTGGCGTAGGAACCATTGAGCTCGTCGTCCAGAGAGCAGATAGATAGTTCATCTATGCTGCGACAAGATTCATTGAGGATCCGAAATTTCATCCAAGACAGCCTCTTCCTTGTCTTGCAACGATGCACTACACGTCAGTCACTTGCAGATGCTCTCGATGAGATGTATACCCAATTCCTTCAGCATTCCGTCATTGTTGATTTCAATCAGGACAAAAAAGAGCTATTAGAGCGATCTAGACCGATTGTCCGATTGTCTGACCCCCTAAACCAAGCGCACTAGCGGAGCTGCTTGTGGAATCGAAAAAAACATGCGTCTCCTAAACAGCGGGGTGCTGAAACGACTATGTGTCGTTTTGTTCACTACCATTAATCGATCGGCAAACCTAACAATTTTGGATAAGACTTCAAAAGACATTTTATTTTTGGACAAGATGTAACGGGACGACAAAAATAGTATTGATTGTCGAAGAGTAACAGGGTGGAACAGATAAAAAACCTGTATAAGACAGATCGCACTTCGTAGTGGAGCTAGCCGTCGGATGATTTTCAGGATTTCAAGCCACCATGGGACTGTTTCACTTTTTTCCCGTTTCTGTTTCGAAAATCCGAACAGGATTTGGCACATATGACGTAATTTCAATTTCGGATCGGCGTTGGGTGCAACTTTAGGTTCATACAAAGATCAATGTATACAGAGAGTTGCTTGGTACTGGGCTACTCGAGGATTAATTTGTACAAGTACATGTTACTATATGGCCTGGAAGGAAGTCGCTGATACACTGAGGTCGCCGAATTGACTCACAAACTCTCGTAGACTCATACACGAATATTCACTCGCTACTGGCTCTGCTATTGGTGTTACGATATGGGGAGAACCGTGTGCGTTGACTATGGTGCGATAACTGTGGACAGGTCTAATGGTCCAAGATAGTAGGGAAGAAAAGAGTAGAGTGCGAAGTCTAAAAGAGCAGTCATGAACCCTAAGGCTCCGACTCATGTACATCTGTAACAATTGGTATTTCCAATCCGTGGACTTCCATAGACTTCCACCGAGCTCCAGGCTCTCTTGTATATAAAGACAAAGGTTCTCCCTTAGACAGTTCAATACACTTCTTCCGCTTTACACTCGCAACCGTATAGTCGTGACTAATGTCAAGTGATTGTAAGTGATTACAATATCCCAGCAGAACAGTCCTGATCGTATGTCCTACCACCTATCTTTAATCTCAACGCAGTATAAGGTGCCGAGTTTCAAAGTACAGAAGTATATGACCGTTCCGAGCAGGAATCATTGAACGCTGGGTCGATTTGACATACTTTTTTTAGAACACACAGCTCCATGCACAAGAATCGGAATTCACTGCATGAGCAACAATTCTCAGATCAAGAGCTGATGACATTCAAACACACAAGTTGTCCATATTACCCTATAGCCCCATCCAGCGCCAGAAGTTCCCATCATGCATTATTGTGCCAATCACCCACCTCTTTTCACCAAATCCCTTCTTGATTGACGTCGCGAAAAGTGCTGCTCCATCATGCATGCAATATCCGAGCGGGTCCTACTGTCAGTGCTTCCAATCCAATCAGCGTCTTCTAGTACAGCAAGCATGGATCCTTTGATATGCTGCGGTGTGGTGTGCTAGATATTTCCAGGTGGATTTACTGTAGAACCAGAGTAGAGACTCCCGAAAACAGTGCGGACATATTTGAAAATGGGCTAATATCAGCTGTGATGCTGCTTAGCAAGCCGGAACAATTTTTGAATGCAAAAAGTTACTCAATCATGTAGAGATCACTCGAATGGGTATGCCTCCATATTGTTGCATGTACCTGACCGAGCTGAGCTTCAGCTGAGCTGATGTCAGGGCACACAGCCGGTAGGGCATAAGGCACCTAACTACCTTGTATATATCTCGAGTCTTTCTCCTGCTCTTCAGTCTCTGTATCTTAAGTCTATTTCACACGGTTCTCCCCATACATATTTCAACACATATTCTTTCTTCAATATGGATTTATAGTCCTTGCCATCTATACCACTACTCAGAACGGAGCATGATCTTATATAGAAGGTCCGAAGGTGTACTGTCTAGTCCTTGGAGATGCTGCAACATCGGTTCCGACAACATTCTCTAAGGGAGTCGAAAATGTGCTTCTTTAAAGGCACCGGAAAAGGCACAGAACAGTGCCTTTTCTTATACCGAAAATTAAGGGCATCTAAGTGCAAGAATCGGGTTAGGGGTTCTTTTGTATAGCTGTAAAAGGCACCGTAGAAATAGCATTAGCATGGGTCTAGGTAATGCTTTTCTAAGGGTGCCATTTTTCTCCGTGCCATTTCACGCATGCCTTTTCTCCGTGCCTTTTCTCTGTGCCTTGTCATCCTTCGCCATCGCTTTTCTTCCGGTGCCTTTTCTCCCCTGGGCCTTTTTACCCCTGTGCCTTTTCTCCTCCGTACCTCGTATCGGCATCTATGCTCTACGCATGTTCGTGCCTTTCACCTTTATGTACTAAAATCAGTAAAGACTCTCGTCACTTGATAGGCGGTGATTAATGACAGTAGACGCTAGTGGGAGCACCGACTCCTCTGCCCCCCTCGTACCCAGCATCCTAACACTCTTGCCATTGCCACTTCACGCCTTGTAGATTTTTCCCGCTGCGCCCGACTCTGTTGTTCATGTCTCCAGTGTTGGTGCGGTCTAGGGTGGCGTGAAAGCTTTGTGGTAGCGGCCTGGTGGTGGGGTGGTGGTTAGTGGTATACAGATAGTGCGGACAGTGGAGGTGGCGATGGATGTTGTAAATGGAAGGAAGGTGAGCAGCCGATCTAGAACAACCAAAATCCATCATGTGTGGCTACCTGCAAAGGAACGTACCCGCGCTCGGCTACGTAGGCATTTACATGGTAATTGAGTGGATAGGTTGCAAATGTGGACTCGAGTGATAGTAGATGTAGAAGTGTAGTAGTAACGTAAGTAAGATAATCGCTAGAGATCTTAGGCTCGCCATGAGCCGGCAATATGAAGCGGCGGTTGCCTGGCCCTGGATACGTCACGTGCCAGCATGGGCAACCCTAACAACTCGCTGCCATTTCACTACCCCTTTGTGAAAGAGAGGTACACACACAAGGAGGTACAAATAAAGGCACTGCCGATGGGTTTTGGGTCTTGAAAACACACCATTTAAAAAGCACTGTTGTAGATTTAAGGCACCTTTGGTGGAAGTCCAGCATTTTCAAGAAGTCACAAGCCGAAATGGCACGCAATAAAAGGCATAAGGACTTTCAAAACGGCACGAAAACGAGTTCCAGTACCTCCTGATGCCTTTTTTACCATACAACAGGTTCGTTTTCAGTTTTCATCTGTATTAGGAAAAGGCACGAAAAGCACATTTACAACTCCCTTAGAGATTCACTTTCCATCGACCATAGCTCAGCCTATCGGAAATCATGTCTGGTTTCTGTAGATGTACGTTGGGACGCTGTGGTATCCCTCGTCTCTAAACTTTAACTCCAGCTAAACGTAACAGAGAAGTAGGAATGTACTCGTAATCATAGGAGGTCAATCGTATCATGCATTCTCACTGATGTTTTTTTTGTTTTAATCATACTGTATTCACTCTACTTAGAGTATGACAGCTCCCTAATCCCCTCCGCCTCCGGGCTGGCCGGTTAGATGGCGGAGCTCCACTCCTGCTACCCGTCGTCCCCTTCTGACAAAAGAAAGCATCTGAAAGCGGTCGATACAATACAAAGGAAAAGGGATGAAATCAAGGAGAGCCCGCCGGCTCTCACTCCTCCGCCCGTTTTGGGCGGGAACTTCACGACATCAGTGGCCGCCAGGAAGTCCATCACCGCTTTATCGCATATCTCCATGGAGAGCAGCTCAGAGACTTGCACGTGTCGGCATCTGCCCGCTCTCCATCCCGTCGCTTTTCCCACCTCTTTCCAGAGCGTATTCTGCTGGTCTTTCCATCGGCTGCAGTGGCGGAAGAGATGTTCCCATGTCTGGGCCGCCGTCCTACCTCCGCTGCCGCACCACCAGCACTTGTCGTCGTCTCGGTGTCCGAACCGTTTTAGGTACGTGCCCACTGGCGCGTGTCCGGACTTCAGTCGGTAGAACCTGGCTGCCAGAGGCTTCACACTGTTCAATGGGATGGGTCTCTTGCTCCCAGCTTTGCCTTGTAGCCGGTAGCCGTGATGTTTGCTGCATTTGTCGGCCTCCCACTCAACCTTCGCCGCCGTCTTTGCTTCTGAGATTCTTCTGGTCCTGTTCGCCGCCGAGGTGTACACTCGTTCTCTCACTGTGCCTGTCCTGCGGCCCTCTCGCGCTAGATTCGCTTGGCGGTCTACTTCCTCATTCCCGGGGATGCCAGTGTGTCCCGGGACCCAGTGGATTTCCGTTTCGATACCGGCCTCGCGGAGAGTCCTCGCGCTCCGGTTGATCCACCTGGCTAGACGCTGCCCTGGCCCCGGTTCCAGGTGCTCCGTTCGTCGGATGGCCGCTTGCGAGTCACTGAAGACGGCTTCTCACTGATGTTGCGATATAGGGAGTGTTGAGAACAATAGAGAAGTAAAAAAAATCTGAATTATCTGTCGAAACAATGAGAGTTAACGGCAGTGTAGCGTGAACCACGAAATCAAATGGGATGGTAATACTGTCAAGAATCCAATCCCGCGTGAAAGGTTGTAAGGATACGTAACTGCAGATCCTAGAATTCTTTGAAAATTAAATGTTACTCAACGAGCTAATTGAGACAACATCGAGACTGAAATGTGAGCGAAATCTCAAAGCGTTACATGGTAATCAAAAAACTAGGCCAATTGTACACGATTTGGGGAAGTTGAAATTTTGAGTGACAGTCTGTGAAGCTGGCTGATTTTTGACTACCTTCTAGCCCCTCTGTTTCGCCACCAGATGGGGACTGATTTAGCTGGATACAATATGAAGGTATCTAATGTATGTAAGCTGCGAATCCATACTAGTCTTGGCGTATTTGGGCCTGTAACTCAATTTTAATCAGAACTAGTGCAGAAATCTAGTACGGTGAGTAGCCCTCTGATCTCCACTCAAACCAGCCACTATCAAGCGGAGATAGGAATCCTGACTTTGCAATGGCCTTGTGAAATACCGCCGGGGATATCAAGTTTGGGCATTCCAATCTCTTCGTGGGATGGGATGATGGATTCTGATTGCCGTCCCATTCTAATGTCATGGTTCACGCTACGCCGGCAGGAACTTTGTCAACTTCAATTCTCGATATATATTAGGTGAAGACATTACCTTTAGGATACTTCGCCAGGATCGTATACTTAACGCAACCCTTGTCCGTTGACGCCCATGATAGTCATTCCATAGAGAAATATCTAACATTACTCTCCTGATGGGATGTTAAGCTACTTCATTGTTGTGGTGAAGATATTGCCATGGATGTCTCTTGTTAAACCTCTACTTTGCACTTGCCCAAAACTATAGCAGGAGAGTAAAACTAGATCCCAAACTGCCAGTTTTGCACAGACGCGCATGGAGAGACAAATCGGGAGCGCTACAATTCCAGTACCAGTGGGCTACCCCAGAGCAGCCGACAATCCCTCAAACTATTTCATCACGACGTCTGCTCGCTTCGCCGCATTTCCGCACGGGCGCAGCAACCCGCAGCACTCAAAACCATGCCACCACGTGCCAGTAACAGCCTGCATAGAACGATCCCCCGCACACCGCGGATAGGTGGCGGCATCGTGCATGTGTGAATTTTGCGTATGTTATGCACAATGGTTCCTTTCGGTACCTCGCATGCCTACCAATGTTGACTAACATTACACTGCCGCCAATCATGGCGTTCTGTTTCTTGTCCGATGTTAGATCGCTGCGTCTCCGCGTCGTTGCTAGCGTGCGATCTGCAGCGATGATGCCGGCTCGGCCCGTTCCGTACCATGCATGCACTTAACCGAGCCTGAATTAGGAAGGTGAATCCGGGCAAACGGATAGCCGAAGTTAACACAACTTCGGTAGATCATACTCCACGTGCTTATAGCACATCCTGTGTCGCATCCGCTTTCTTCTCTCGGGCATATACTAGCCTATATATTTACGGAAACCCTTTAGTTTAACCCCGGGTGCTTAAGAGCTCCATCCAGCTGCTCCAACTTCGTTATTTCCATCCAAATAGGTGCGGCATGCCAAGATCGCGAATATCCGAGCGGAAGGCCTCTGCTCAGCTGCCAACATGATTGTTCCAGAGACTCACCAGGGGCTGGAGGGATGCACCGAGTGCCAGCTAGCAATGGCTGGGTGAAAACTGGCTGGAGGTGGTAGAGATAAACTTGCGGGAGTGGCGAGGGTATATTCCACCTTGCCCAAGTGGATGAAAATTCTATTTCCACTAACACTGAAGGAAGCACACTTGCGGGGCGTAGGGAGTGCACTCACCATGCACACTTGACATACACTTGGGAAGTGCGCTTGAAATTGACACTAAGTGTACTTCCGACCCGCACCTCAGAGTGACAGAAAGCGAACTAGGACATGAAGGAGTAAGCTTGGCGGAACGCACGGACATGAGACACAGACTGGAGATAGGACCTAATCTACATACACGGATCTTCAGATCACAGATTTGCGGTGCTCAGCAGCGGCTAGCCAATTCCGACTTTATCATTGGGTTGGAGTCAAGCATACCTAGGAGCACAGGGACGGTCTACCCCAAGAGGCGGCGAAACCGCCACTGTATCTTGTATGCAACAACTGTTGCGATATGGAATGGGAGAATCGTGTGCGTAGACTCTATGGTATAGAGAAGGAAAACGACTTGAGATATATATTGCATGATAGGTCTCTGCCTTCTTATGGCCGGAGATGAGTCTCGTATGGCCGGAGGTGAGCCTCGTATGACCGGAGATTGCTGTCGGGCTGATCGCATTCAGCCCGATCTATACATAGATACGTACGCACGCATTCACACTTGTATGCCATATATATATGGCCTTGTGGCCCTCTTAGATAATACAATCAAGCTTTTCTAGCATCACTATTTCAACAATATATATAGAGAATTTTGGGGGAAAAACTTTGCATATGTCTTTGCCACCCTTTGCTATACGCCACTTGCCATTGGATATTCAACTGTTACAGATGTACATGGTGTTACAGGTCTGATACACGGTGCTGCTGCAGGGGCCGATGCCTCCTGTATATATCTCGAGTCTTTCTCCTGCTCTCTTCTCTGTACCATAGAATACACGCACACGGTTCTCCCCAACTTCCATATCGTAACATCAACTGTTGAAATAGTGATGCTAGAGAAGCTTGATTGTGTATTATCTAAGAGAGCCACAAGGCATATATATGAGTACAAGTGTGAATGCGTGCGTACGCATCTATGTATAGACCCTTCAGGCCGACAGTAATCTCCGGTCATACGAGACTCACCTCCGGCCATACGAGAGTCATCTCCGGCCATAAGATGGCAGAGACCTATCATGCAATATCAACAGTAGCAGCCAAGTCGAGTGACGTATTATGACCCTGCGCCGCCCGATAATCCTCATCTGGTTCAGTAGGGATCCTATAGTCTACTGATATAGCAAGTTACAGGAGTGCTATGATACAGCAAATTAGAGCGTAACAAATCTACTATGCACTGGTAGGGCTAAGTTATCTGACAACTGGTACTATGGATCCCAACAGTCCAGGTGATTGTAATCTTTCGGTGCCCGACTTCGCCGTCCCATCATGGGCATGGTTTCAGTGGCATTGGTCCAGGGTTGGGATCTACTGGACTAGGGCCCCCGCAATTACCTACAAGCGACTTGCAGATATAAAAGTAGTCTTCGCAGTAGTGTGCAAATGATATCCAGCAACATTTTCGGTGGTGCGCCTACAGCTAGTCACGCTATGCCTAATACATTGTAACCGATTGGGGTAAAAGTGGCGAAAATATTATCGATCTTTCACTGGGACATTACCATGTCGGGTGATATGGTTTCCACTCCTTAAACTTCAGTTTCATCGTTGTTTATATCATTGCCAATACTATTGCCATAAACATTGCCGAGCCCTGTAGTCCTACAGTTTCCCCGGGCCTCAAACAGTCCTAAATCCTCTGCCCCGAAGTTTATAGGCACCGCCGAGCCCGGACTGGATGGACTGTTGGGAAGCCTGCCGGTACTCACGGAACCAAATGATAGTCTATGTCGAAGATGGTAAAATAGGGAGCATGTCCATCTTTTGTTATAGTTAGTGCAAAAACTGGGAGGAAAAAACCGAGCTTCATGAATTCTCACTCAAATATAGCTGTCTAATCTCACTGACTATTAAAGTTTTCTTTTGAAGGGTAGTATTAGAAACATTCTTCTAAGTTATTATCTATTGTGCGGTAGTTTACCGATGGGAGATTGTCATTCCTTTTAATGGGTTCGAAATCTTGACTCAAAGCTCGTTGGGCATTAGGAATGACAACACCGAAGCATAGTCACTTCTTCGCAATAATACAGAACTAATGAGTCATCTTTTTGGCCCATGGTATAGGGGTGCTATAGTCGGTACAGTGATGCAAAGTGCTGCCTGAAACGATGAAGTGACTTCGTCTTGGATTCTTCAACGGTTGGAAAGTTCATACATGCATATATAGTAGTTCATGTATGCCTTGCACGCACGCATACACACTTTGCTATATATTCAGCTATATCTCATGAGAGTCTGACCTAAGTCTGGCAATCTAAATTTGCAACATCAAGTGTTGCATAAATAGATCTCAGCCTTGATACGGGCTTACTGAGCTGGCTCTCATACCGGCTTACTGGGATGGTTCTGATACAGGCTGACGAGTTCAGCCGTCTCCATACTTGGATGAGTACGTACATATTCGTACCGTATATATACGGCCTTGTGGCCGTCTTAGATAGTATAATCAAGCTTCTCTAGCAATCAGTATTTCAACATCAAGATGAGCCAACTTTCCGAGTGCTCATTGGTGCAGTAGCACTTCCTGGCCGACAATGTTATTCCGCGAGCTGGCGTTGAAATAGTGATTCTGGAGAAGCTTGATTGTATTCTATCTAAGAGGGCCACAAGGCCATATATATATGGTCATACAAGCGCGAATGTGTACGTACTCATCGATGTATAGATCCGGCTGAATATCATCACCGAGACAGCAATCTCCCAGCCATCTCCCAGCCTCCCATACGAGCCATCATCTCCGGCCATACAAAGGCTGAGATCTATTTATGCAACAGCTGGTATACTTTGGCAGAGTCTTCTTGGCACCTTCAAAGTATTGAAAATACGGAAGTATCTACATTTCTCTTACTAATGTTTGTACCTTTCTTTATATTACTCAACTATTATGGAAGGTCATTGCGGATAAGGATAATGTGGTTCGATAATATTTCTGTTATCTTTTTACTAGGATGTCTAGAAAGTTCTAGTTAGAACTTGTCGAGAATCTTCTTTTTAGTTCCATTGGAAAGGGATGTATCAGCGCTTATCTTTTAGAACGCGCCTAGATTGTTCTAATGGTTTCCTTATGGTTCTTATTTATAATTATGTACAGTTGAAGAGTTTTTGGTTACTATTTTAGGATATTGTTCCACGACCTTGGTCACGGACAATCACTCCTTATTTTATATCTATATAGATACTGTTTTTTCGGTTAGAGAACAGTTCTTTAGACTTGCTGTGACATCAATAAGAATACAATGATATCTTCTTGATACCTCCTCCTTCAGTATTTTATGATCTTGTTTCGAACACTTCTCTACTTCGTAACTCTTATCATATTATTGCTTCGAATACTCTTCGTTAGATTTTAACCAATCTATCTGTACTTTCGCACCCTATTCTGTTCGGTTATGAGCCCGGATGAGCGATACGGAATCCAATTCTGAATTTCCAACTCTACCAGTTAACCTTTTCAATCAACCAGTCGAATACAAAGAGCTACCAGAACAATCACCTACTACACCTACAAACCCCTTCGAAACACCACTTCCTTTCAATAAAGGCAACATGGCTCCTGGAGTCTCCTCATCTGCTGATGCGTTTTCCTTCTCTACACGAGTAGATAAAAAGACTCCCATCAATGTTAAGCTCGATAGTATCGGCAAACTTACGGGACAGGAAAACTACAGGATTTGGAGCCCCTTAATGACCATAATCCTAAAAGGAATAAAGGCGTATGAAGTCGTAGTAGATGGTGTGGTCCCTGCTGAAGGAGCTGATGCAACAGAGGTCGATGCTTACGACCATCTTTGCCGTACCGCGTCGACCATATTCATACAGGTGGTCTCCCAAGACATCTTGGAGAAGATTGTTGATTTGGAGAAACCAAACCTGTGTAACGGCCGCACGTGACCCAGGGCCGGGTAATGGCCATTCTATATAGTCGGCTCGCCACGAGCCTTAGATCTCCAGCGATATTCTTACTTATACATCTACCTCTACTATCACTCGCATCCACGTTTGCAACCATATCCTATAATTACAATACGTATGCCTATGAGGCCGAACGAAGGCGTACGTGCCCTTACACTATTATCGCTTTTTCAGTAAACAGATATGTTTCACTCACGGGATTTCGCGAGTTTACCCCTTTCCGACGCGCCACATCATACAGTCACCATTTGAGACTGCTGCCTTCGAAACGCGATATCGAAGCGTGATTACTGCGAGCACGAATCTTGATTGTTTCATTATTCAATTGAGCCACTTCATGGCACCCAGGATGAGTTCAGAGACTAATTGGCGCACAAGATGCGTCACCGGCGGCGAAGACGATAATTGTCACTAGTACAACCCATGGCTATTCGACCCTGCCACCGAGAGAAATCGAATACGATAGACATATTTCAGTTCGAACACAATTCCTACGAGTCAATTGATCGCGATCATCAGTCGGAGAACCTACAATCAAAGGCGCGATCTTACCCCTCCATTGCCAATACAGAAAACCAAAGGCGAAGTCGTGAGACGATTGCGAGTCAGCAGAGTTACGACTACATTCCTTCTAATTGAGTGAAGTGCACCTATCTCAATTTGCGTGTACACCTACAGCTCTAGCAACCTCGACGAAGCCCACCTGCGCAGGCATTCGACCGCCACTTACACCCGGAGAACGATCAGTCTACAAATTATGCCCTCTGACCGCTGTAAACATCTGCACGAGCAAAGTGCACATTCGGAGAAGACACCCCACGACGAGAGGCTTTCCGTCAATTGAAGCGAACTTATAGCGGCTATACATTGTGCAGCGTAAAGTGAAGTTACGGTTGAGATCTACACATTTCCGCAGACCGGCTATGATGCCTTCTCAGAGCACAATTGTTATGGACAATCGAAGTCCACCTACCCCACTGTATTTCACTCAGTTCATGAACTCTATGTTCGAGATGTACACTGTGAGAGGCAACGCATCCGAGCTCTTATCGATTGCGGCGCTACCTGCCTCTTTCTTTTTGTTTTAATCATACTGTATTCACTCTAATTAGAATATGACAGGCTACGAGCCTCTTCATGGCGCCCAGACTGCTTCGGAGACTTGGACTGCCATCAGAACCGACAGACATCACCAATGTAGGCCTTGATAGCCGGGGATGATGTCGGCGTAAGATAGTCGGAAAACAACAATCTCGTGTCTGTATATTGAACATGAGGCGCCTGTTGACGAACCGGATGTCCTCATCGTGCCTATGATGGCTTATGATCTCGGACTTGGTTCCAATCTAGGAATCCTGAAATTGACTGGTCTAGAGGCCAGTTGATTGAATTGCGGACGCCGGTTGGGAATCCCGGAAATGAGCAAACTATCACTTCGCTACCCCAAGGCGATGGAAGTGCGGAAGCCGGTGCTTGTGAACCATCCCCAGCTGTATATATTCAGTTCTTAGGGGCCACCACATTCGATGACCTAATGAGGTCGTCGCAGCCTTCGCCATATGATTTGACGAGGCACCGGTCTGCTGGGAGCATCAACAATGTCGGACGGCGTCAGCTCATGAAAACTAGGTGGGACGAGCCCCGGTCGATGCTGAATGGGCGAGCAGGGAGCAGCGGCGATAGTTGCGGCAGAAAGGGGTCCGCAGGGGAACCATGAATGACTGCTACCGGCTTGCTGAGACACGAAGGGAGTACTTGGACGACGGGGCTTGGCCCTATTGTGGCGAACCGTTCCGATCCGGGCTCCTGGATTTTCCCTTCCACCGCTTCCATTCTTTCTTTCATCCATTTGGCTAATACAGATGGAGCAGATTCAGAGCTGTACGAATCCGTGCGAGTCTGCAGTTCGGAGATCATTCCCACAGATGGATGACAATTCACCGATGATGGAGTGCGTATCCCGTCTCAATTTTGAGACTTTGTGGAGGTCATCAGCAAGAGCAAGGCGGACCTACAACCTATCGGATTTCGAACTGAAAACGTTGAAAACCTACAAAGAAACGAACCTAGCCAACGGCTTCATCCAGCGGTCCTCATCACCGGTAGAAGGGCCGTATACTTATAAACTACCATTGGAAGCCCAGGCAAGAGATAATGTCCCGGATACGAGAGACAACGGTCCTGCGGAAGGCTACTTTATCAAGGAAAATAGCTATTGTTGAGACTATGGGAATTGGACTTACAAGCGCCGATATGCCTATCCCGGAAATGCTCGGAGATGGATGCCAATCAGTCTTTGACATTGCGATATACACGAGGTTATGTGAAATTCCACCCCTTCCAAGATCTTAACTTTCGATGATAGATAGCAAGACTAGCAATCGAAAGCCGATATGCAGATATACATACCAGCCGCCTTGCCGTACCGAGTACATTCCTGAGTACTATTCAAAAGATTAAATCAAGCAGCCTGATGACAGAGATTACAACGCCGAATTTGTTATGAAGTAATATTGCCGAGAAGACAATCCTGAATGAGATCCCGACTCATACTCGGCGATCCCGAGCTTCACAACTATGATGGCAATTGGCGACTACAAATCGGCTTCCGAATCAAGCCCTTCCAATCGATATTCCCTACCAAGCAGTATGAGATTAGTCCTCAGCGGAGGAACGATTTTTAAAGAGGGGGATGACCGTACCGGAATCGTAACCCCTACCGCAACAATTACCGTACCGGAAGTGCAGGAACGAAGCACCGTGATATATATTCATCAATTGAGAAGGCTAGCAGAGGCAAGTGCACCTAAGGATGAATCGACTAGTGTACTCAGAGATCGATGATAAAGAATGACGATAAGTGCACCGAGTCAAGTGATGGCAAGCACACCTACAGATGAATCATCAAGCGCACCCGGAGGAGAGCCAGCGAGCGCACCCCGCGATCTGACACGATTAGCCCCCCTAGCATATGACGGATGTCCAATATACCTGCAAATGCACCGGAGAAAAGATGATATGCCAAACGAGCCTGATCCATGCCGAACGAGTGCAATATGGCAACCGAAGCAGTCCTGAATGACATACCAAATGACTGCGATATGGCTACCGAATTGGTCCCGAACGAGATTGAATATGAACACCGAACGTACTGAATAGCCTACCGAATGGCATCACGAGAGACAATCGAGATAACTACCAAGAGATGATCACCGAGATCTCACAGTGACAGATATAACTGCCGAAGGACTTCCCATAGAGATCAAACGAGAGGATTACGAGGAGCACTACCGTACCAAGCCACCGTCCAAGACGCTTACCGAATGGCGTACCGAAGGATCAAGAAACTATCGCCGAACGGCATACCAAACTGAATGCCAATCCTCCTTGCCGGAGACCTACAAAATGACTACCGAGAAGAAAACAGATTTTCTACCGAAGCTGTCTACCGAGATGGCCACAGAGACGTCGACCAAGAACGCACCGATGCTATCATCCAAATGACTTTCACTGAGAAGCGGTCCACTGGGACTCTACTTAATGCCGAATCAAGAGATGGCGAGATCTGCAAATGCAATGTTCCAAGCGGCTTTCCCACAGCGGAAGCGTGCTCCTATCACCGTGAGTATGACCGCCTACTGTGATGCGTACGTGTTAGATATGGATCAATGATATGCCACCCAAGCCCGATGCAATTGGCGTCAATTCTGCCACCCACGAGTGGTCACCGCGAGTGCTATATGCAAATCACGGGTATGATGCCAGGAGCGGAAGCTCACATCGTTGTCCAAAGTCAAGACGAGATCCATGTTATGATTGTTTTCCTTACCTTACCTTACCCTGGCCAATTCCGATGATGGTCTATGCCTAGAATCAACTTTGTACGAGCACACATACGAGATGGCTGGGATCTTATGACCGGAAATCTGCAGACGAAACGAGAGCCGAACTGAATTACATGTCGAGGCACCGATGAATCTCAATTCCAATTAGATTATAATCCCGAATCACGATCACACTGCTACTGAGCCAAGATGTCAATCGACAATCGATATATATATGTTTTTGACGGAGCAATGAATTTTTAAAAAGAGGGTGATAGCCGTGTCAGACCAGTCAAGTCATACTGACAAGTCAAAAGCCCACGTAGAGGCAGTCTACCGAGACACGTACAGAGAAGTCGACCTAGAAGTCTACCGAGAAGTCGACCAAGATTCTACTGAAGTCACTCATCAGGAGCGACCTATGAAGTCGACCGGACGGTCACCGTAGCGGACTTCAACAGATGATTACTAAATCAAGATGAATCTACGAATCTACGAGTTAATGCCGAGTACCGATGACTACCGATGACTACCGGCTGCAAGATATACTCTACAGAGCATGCAGAAGCTTTGCACAAAGCTCACACAGCGCTAGCTCGCTTGAACTTGGTAAGTATAACCATTTTAGAAAAGCTTACGTGTTAGATGTCGACGAAGGAGATGTGACTTCACACGATGCAATTGACGTATATGATCGACGATCTACGAAGGCTACGAACGACGCCGGCAGTGGAAATTCCCATCAATGCCGAGTCACGAGCGGAATCTCTCTACCACCCTGACAATTCCAATAACGACCTACGCCGAGATATATGAGCTACCGGTATGGATGGTCGGCGGAGTATGCGTTCGGAAGTCGAGATATGGAGACGGGATCACATTGGATGTTTTTTGTTTCTCTCTTCTTCTCTTCTTTGGATCTCGGCCCAGTACAAATGGCGTCGGCACGGGTTTTTACCACCTTCGGAGTCAGTCAAGTGGAGGTGGATTTTCCCCGTGCGCTGCATCCGCCGAATGGTCGCCCTGAAGCCTACCGATCGGTAGCAGGACTTATGATTTCGTACAAGTACGTACGCGGCATGATTGTATAATGCTTCCTTCCCTTTTCATTTCTTTTCTCTTGTACGGTTTATGCAGCCCAGGAGGTCTGCGCCTAAAGAGGGGGATAATGTAACGGCCGCACGTGACCCAGGGCCGGGCAATGGCAATTCTACATTGTCGGCTCGCCACGAGCCTTAGATCTCCAGCGATAATCTTACCTATACATCTACCTCTACTATCACTCGCATCCACGTTTGCAACCATATCCTATAATTACAATACATATGCCTATGAGGCCAAACGAAGGCATACGTGCCCTTACAACCGGATGTGGACCTGGCTTCGCAGCGAATATTACCGAGATTCGGCTTATGCACTAGTTTCTCAAATAATGAATCTAGTCTCCCTACCTACCCAGTACTCCGGCAACAACCTGTCAGAATTTATATCCAAGTTTCAGTCCCAGTGGCTCCACCTCACCAAGCTCTCGAAAGGATCCTCAGACTCGTACTGAACGACCTTTGCAGCCTTTCTTAACGAAGATAAGGCAAATGAGATTTCTTGATGGGATTTGTGGTTAAACACCATAAAAATGTGATCGATAACCTGACAACTAAGGATCGTTTGTCATACGCCAATGTTAAACAACGGCTAATGGATATCGACACCTCTGATTCCCAGGACGATTCTGCCCTGTTTACTTCTAAACCTTCGGGTAATAAGAAGAAGGGTAAGAAGCCAAAAGGGAATTCCGACTCTTCCTCACCAAAGTCGAAAACCTGCATGTGGTGCAAAAAGCATAATCCAGGAAAGTCCGAAGGACATACCTGGAATGAATGTTTCCACCTGCAAAAAGTCAACAAGGAGAAGAAGGAGAAGAAGAAAGATGAAGAGGCAAACATTACACCTGGGACGAAGGTAAGAACCAAATCATTCTACTTTGACACGGCCTGTACCTCACACATGACCCCTTATGCAGGATGTCTCCTTAACTATACAAAGTTTTCCGGATTTGTGAAATCCAGTTCACAAGAAAGTATGGAGATTGAAGGTAAGGGCGATGTGATTATGGAATGTGTTCTTAGGGATGGAACGGTGTCTTCTTTCCGTGTTTGTGATGTTTTACATGTTCCTAAGTTAGGACATCCTCTGGTTTCGTGGAGAAAATTACGCACTAAAGGATATACAGAGTTTTGAGAGGGGGATTTTATTTCAATTAATAAAGGAACAAAAGTTATGTTTGAAGCTGTTTTTGACGGAAATTTGTTTAAAATTCCTGAGATTTCACATTCGGCCCATATTACTTATGATTTCTGGCATCAGGCTCTCGGACATCTTGCACCGTCCTCGATGGATAAAGTAATGAAGTTATATTCCGACGCCGATATTCCAGCAAAACCAAAGGACTTTATCTGCACCTCCTGTGTTAAAAGCAAAATGACACGAAATTCACGACCGTCTACGTCAAGGAAAGATAGGAATAAACTGGATCTTGTTCATTCCGACTTGAGTGGACCCTTTCCAGTTCCGTCATATGGTGATTCCCTTTATTACATTACTCTAATTGATGATGCTACAAGGGTTGCGTGGGTTCGATTTGTGAAACAAAAATCAGAGACTACTAAAATAATCAAAGATTTTGTTACAGAAATAGAACAACAACACCACAATTCCCCAAAGGCATTTTGAACGGATAATGGAGGGGAGTATGTTACGAAGGACTTGAAAGGGTTCTTGGAGTCCAAGGGAATTATACATGAGTTTACTCCTCCTTATTCCCCTCAGTCAAACGGAGTTGCAGAACGTTTTAATTGAACTGTAGGAGAAGCGCTTAAGGCAATGCTTGAAAGCGCGGTAACCTACGATAAGAAGTTATGGGCTGAGGCAGTGTTAACCTCAGTATATATAAAAAATTGTCAATCTCATTCGGCACTAAAGGATCTAACTCCTTATGAGCCTTTTTATTGCTCAAAGCCATCGATCCAACATCTTCAACCTTTTGGCAGAGAATGTTATGTTCATGTTCCTTGTCAGAAACGAAAGGACGGAAAGAAACTCTCTCCCAGGACACAAAGAGCTATTTTTACCGGATACACCAACACCATGAATCATTATAGAGTGTTCCTACCCGATACGAAAAAGACCATAGTATCGGCAGACATTTTTTTCCCCCCTCTTCAGATAGAAGGGGTTTCACCCCAAAGAAATAAATCGATTCACCAGCACCAAACACCATCCTCTCAAACATCCCTTGATTACACCTTTACTAATAGAGGTGAAGGAACGGATGATTTGTGGAGACAATGGATGCGGGAAAATCCTGAGCAAGCTAATTATATGTTCAATACTGTTCATCCGACTATTGATCAAATTATCTTAGCAGACTTTAAGGCTGGAAAAAGAGACGAGTATCATGGGGCTCCCTTTTGAGTTTACGACAATAACGATATGGCTTATCGCGAAACTCTACCTATAGAACCAATCTAAGACGATATCCAAAGTTTCGATAGTTCAGTACATACAGCAATTCCTGACGACCACTTCTTCGAAGCAGAAGAAGAACATCAAAATCCTGACCAACAATCTCAACATCCATTGGGACATGTCGGTCTTCCTCCTCCACGGCCTATGATGCCACCACCAATTCCATTTGGACAGGTCGTCACTCGTGTTGGAAGAGTTGTCAATCCTCCGGATCGCTACGGATTTGGAAATGACGTAACTATGCTCGATGCACCATCTCAATCTCCATCTTCAACTCCTGAGTTGGAAGGCCTTAAAGATAGTCAATGGGCAAATTTGAGTATACTACTAATAGACGAACCAAAGTCTTACCGACAGGCCAAAGTGTCACCACAATGATCAGATTGGAAGAAGGCTATGGATGACGAGTTAGAGTCACTCAAGGAAAATGATGTCTGGGATGTTATCCCAAAACCAGTCGGAAGGAAGATTGTTGCTAGTAGATGGGTATTTAAAGCCCAAGGAAATGCTCAAGGAGAAGTCGAACAATATAAAGCACGGTTAGTTGCCAAACGATTCTCACTAATCTTAGGCCAGAATTACGATGAAATATTCGCCCCCGTTGTTCATTACGATTCTCTTCGACTTTCATTGGCAATATCAGCATGTAAAGGATGGCGACCTAGGCAACTGGACATCAAAACTGCATTCTTATGTGGGATTTTGACGGAAGAAGTTTATATGGATCTACCGGAAGGCAGCCGGTTAGATGGAATGGTGGCAAAATTAAAGAGGTGTATATACGGATTGAAACAATCTCCGAGGGAATGGTACTACCAGTTAGTAGAATACCTAGGACCTTTCGGATTTCTTATCACTGCTTGGGATCCCTCTGTTCTTGTCCACGAATCAGAGAATTTGTTTTTGGCTATATATGTGGACGATATTACATTATTTGGAGCTCCTGGAGAGGTAAAAGAGCAAACTATTAACGTATTGAAGACTGAGTTTAAGGTCAACAATATGGGTGAACTCCATTGGCTTCTAGGAATCCAAATAACCTTTACCAACGTTGGGATCACTCTCTCCCAAACGACATTCATCGATAAGATTCTGAACCGTTTTTCGATGCAAGATTGCAAACCTGTCTCAACACCTATTGACCCAAAACACTGGCTGAAGGCTGTTGAACTCGATAACCAGCGTACTGATGCAACTGCATATCAACAAATAATTGGATCATTGATGTATTTAGTTACTGGAACTAGACCTGACCTAGCGTATACAATTACCCACCTCTCTCAATTCAACTGATCTCCCTCGATTATGCACCTTACAGCCGCCAAACGAGTATTACCGTATCTCCAAGGAATGAAGGATAGACACCTTTTTTATCCATGGAATAATCAACTCAAAATGACGGCATATACGGATGCATCTTACGGCAATTGTTTAGATACAAGACGAAGCTTTTCGGGATATATTTTTCAACTTGGAAACGCTACTATCTCCTGGAGGTGTTGGAAACAGCGGTCCATTGCTACCTCCACTGGTGAGGCTGAGTATATGGCACTGGCTATGACGAGAAAACATCATCTCTGGTTGAAGCATGGACTTCACGAGTTATTGAAACAGGATATACCGACAGCTGTCTTTTGCGATAGCAATGCCGCTATTGATGTTGCATATAATCCAAAGCTTAATGACCGATCAAAACATATCGATGTGGCATATCACTTTACTCGAGAACAAATCGATAAAGGAAATGTGTCAGTTATGTATGTACCTTCGGAAGAAAATTTGGCAGATATATATACAATGGCAATGACGAGATATATGAATGACCACTTATGCTCAAAAATATTTGGATCAAAGTGAGAAGGGGTATTGAAAATACGGAAGTATCTACATTTCTCTTACTAATGTTTGTACCTTTCTTTATATTACTCAACTATTATGGAAGGTCATTGCGGACAATGATAATGTGGTTCGATAATATTTCTGTTATGTTTTTAGTAGGATGTCTAGAAAGTTCCGGTTAGAACTTGTCTAGAATCTTCTTTTTAGTTCTGTTGAAAAGGGATTTATCAGCGCTTATCTTTTAGAACGCGCCTATATTGTTCTAATGGTTTCCTTACGGTTCTTATTTATAATTATGTACAGTTGAAGAGTTTTTCGTTACTGTTTTAGGATATCGTTCCGCGACCGTGGTCACGGACAATCACTCCTTATTTATATATATATAGATAATGTTTTTTCGGTTAGAGAACAGTTCTTTAGACTTGCTCTGACATCGATAAGAATACAATAATATCTTCTCGATACCTCCCCGTTCAGTATTTTATGATCTTGTTTCGAACACTTCTCTACTTCGTTACTCTTATCATATTATTGCTTCGAATACTCTTCGTTAGATTTGAACCAATCTATCTGTACTTTCGCACCCTATTCTATTACAAAGAGCAACAACTTTACTCCCGGGGATCTCAGGTTACTTGTTATCCGAAACATTTCTTTCCTGGTGAAAAGCATGAAAATGAACAACTGGCAAGTTTCGTCATTTCGTATACTCCCCCTACTGTCAGGGAAGCAGTTCTATGGTACCGTCTGTCTGAGGACAGTATGTTCTAGTCGTCGTGAAGGTATAGTCTAGATTAGTCTACTATAGACGGTTGAGGCTCTGTTTTGCCGTACTTTCAATGGTCTGCGAAAAATCTTAGATCAAGGTATCCTGCAACTTTTATCCCTAATTCGCAACCTTCCAGTTACATTGGGGTAACTTCATAAGGAAGCAACAGAGTTACATAACTGTTGACTCACCCTACATCTTTCTAGTTGCAAATGTGACTTAAAGTGGCACTCTTATGGTGATAGTTTATGGATTTGAACTCTCAGTAGTCCTCTTGTTTGTACAGTGTTAACACAAGATTTAACCTGAAGGCCAACGGGACTAAGGCGGGCACTAAATTTAGCCGTAGGCTTGGTATAGTACTGGACTCTCCAACTACCGCGGGCTTAGTACAGCTCTCCGGCAACCCCGGTTCTTGGTTATCCTATTGCCGCAGGCGGGGTTCACCTCTCAGGTTACTATGGGCCTGAGTAGTGCTTCACTTTGGGTATAATATCTTTTCGTATTTATGTCTATCCTCCTCTCTCTTTGTACGATAGATAATTCAATATCTTTCATTCTCGTCGTTAATTGCTCTCAACATCTAAGACCATACCGTGGGTGGACGACAATTTCGTGGGTGAATAATTGCCAGACCCCGAAAAGTTGTCCCACAAAAGCCCATTATCCCTATGCGAAGCAATGCAGATCTTACAACAAATGTACTCTCAGTTGAATACATGCCGCTATCGGTCTGCCGTAAGTTAAGGATGGGCTGTGGATGTGTGAGCAGTGCAGAATCGATGCCCTGCCAAGAAGACTTCTGATTGACTACCGCAGATTATATTACTATCCTATACTAGGTATGGTGGCGGCTTCGCCGCCCCCTTCAGTAAAAAAGAATCCTAAACCACAAAACCCATGATATCCAGCCAGCCGAGAGCCAGCCCGTACAGCCAGCCAAGAGCTAGCCCGTCCACATTGCGCCCAGCCAGCTGAGAGCCAGCCAGTGCAGATCGCATCCAGCTAGCCAAGAACCATCTCAGAGTGAGTATGTCAGGGTTGTCTAGATCGTCTCCAGCCGGCCAAAAGTCAGCCCGTCCAAATCATATTCAGTTGACCAAGAGTCAGCTCATCCAGATCATCTCAAGCTGGCCAACAGCCAGCCTATCTTGACCATGTCCAGCCAGGAGAGAGCTAGCCGGTCCACATCGTATCCAGCGAGCCGAAAGTCAGCCCATCTCAATTGTCTCTAGTCTGCAGATAGCCAGCCTATCCAGAGCACGCCCCCCGTCTCAATCGTCTCCAGAATTTCGAGAGCCAGCCCGTCCAGATCACGTCTAGCCAGCCGAACCCGTCCAAGTTGTATGCAGCCAGTAGAGAGCAAGCCCGTCTCGATCGGCTCCAGACATTCGAGAGTCAGCCTGTCCAGATCGCGTCCAACTACCAGAGGGCCAGCACGTCCAGATTGCATCCAGCCAACGCGTCTAGATCGTTTGCAGCAAGTTGAGAGCCAGCCCACCCAGATTGCGTCTAGCCAGCTCGGATTGCTGACCAATAGCAGTTGTGAGAGCCACACTCAAGCAAAGCGCCACGGTTCACTAATCATGACCGAAAAAGACCATCTGCCAACCAATGAGCATTCTGTAATTTGCCACAGTAAGATGGTACGTACCATCATCAACCAATGAGAATGCTTCGAGCCGACAAACCAAGTGTATATATATTAGATGCCGGCATAGTACCTCACTAAAAACAGTGTCTTAAGCTACAGGTTAGCAATTGAAAGAACCGACGCCTATGTTGCTGAGACTCGGCCTGTGTATAATTATGTCCTTGCATCATTACATCGCATCAGCTTCCCTACACCCTGCTAATGCAATCAGCTTGAAGAAGTTCCAACTGGATACTAGATGGAATATTTGTACCCATTTGAATCCCAAAATCTGCATCTGGATATATCGGTCGGGCGGTATCCATGCATCTATATACCTCACATACAATATGAGATCTGCCTAAGATAATTTCCTGCTGGTTTCACTCAAATTCCAGGTTTTCACCATCCAGCAATCGATAGCTTTTCTACTTACACTATTACTACACGTCCTTAAACGAGCTCTAGAGAGGTCTCTCGGAGTTGTCGGTACCCGCCTCCACCAATTCTCACTTGTCACCCCTCCTATATCGCCACTCCGATCGCCACTCTTGGCGTCCTCCGGAGACTGACGGGTTTCCGGTCTCTCATTGCATATCAAGCATAGGTTCTACCTTTGGATAGATCAGTAACTTCATCAGTATCGTACACTTTCTGCACCAAGATTGGACAAATATCTGAGTGCTCACCGGTGCAGTCGCACTTCCTGGCCGATAACGTTGTTCCGCGGGTGGGTACAGTTTGGCGTAGTCTTCTCTGCACCATTAAAGAGAAATAAAGTCTACTCCCGGGTATCTCAGGAAACCTTATGGTCCGTACCTCTTCTTTCCTAATGAATAACTATTAAACTTAGTTACCAGCAAGGCACACTCCCCTACATTCACGACTAAAATCTCTTGATAGCATTTGAATGAAAAGAAGAAGTCCACGTGAAGGTATGGCTGGGATTGGTGATTACTGAAGGGCTACTACGGATTGGTACGACAACTGTCTGGACAATTCTCAACGCCCTGCCAAAAAAAAAGAAGTGTCGATAAAATTTTAACCACAGCTCGCAACGTTTAGGTTGCCGAATCCAACCCATGTTTATAGCGTACTTGCCCGGGGTGCTTTGTCCTTCCTCGATAAACACCTAGACGAGACATTGTCCTCGCTAGCCGAACGTCACTAGGGTACCGCAAGGAACGGGTGACTGCCCCCACGTGTCACTGGCCAACTACAAAATGGAAGTAGAAGCGGCCACATATTAGCCTTCGTGTTCCCAAGGACCGTTCCTTGCCCGGAGTGTCTGGTTCGGCTGCAGCATCAGACGGTGCACTAGGTCTAGACGTGGCGATGTTGCGGATTAGGTTTCGAGTGGTGGGGGGCAAGACACTAGGCTCGATGTGCTTAGACATAGGACGCCGGATTTCCGATATTCTCCGAGAGTACCTAGCGCTTCCGAACTTGCGGCTGCGTCTCGCGCCACATCTGAAGCAACCACTCAAATTGTGTGGTTTCTACAACAGTTAATGCGCTTTAATAACTCCCTTATTTGTTTTGAGTTGCACTGGGCCCGATGAGAAATTTGAGTCATTCTAAATCCTATCTTTGCAAATACGTCGATTGGTGCCGATACATTGCATCGTGCGACGGAAAATCGTATCTATAGTCTGGGGGTTATGTTTAAAACAAACGTCTACTGAGGTAGATGTGGTACATTTTACCACGGGTGTGTACAGGCCTAATTGTCTGTGCTAAAGGTTCTTCCTATAATCCTGCATCCCAACATAGAAAAATAAACGATATACCAAACTGCCGCCTACAACTGCCGCTACTAAATTCCTGCCACCGACCCCCCTCCCCCAATTCCCGACCAAGTGACCGACCTCAATTCCAATCCTCAAACTGTCCACTCTCCGACCTCCACCCCCCGTTTCATGCTCTACTTTCCTTATTTGAATCGGTCAGTAACGCTCAGACCCAATGGAACGAGAACACTGAACTTACTAAATTCTTCGATGGATATACGCAGCCCAAATATAAGGGTCGCCAATCCTGCTTTCCTCGCTTTCATCGATGTCAATCAGGCGTGCGTTCCTAGCTTCCCTTGTCGTGCCAGTCCGACCGTGTCCGCCCCGAAGATTTAAGACCGCATTGTGTAACCTTGAGATACGGATTCACTACTCATACCGGCCTTTATCATTGTGCCGTAAACATCCTCAGCTGCGTCAACACAATGCTTATCTGACAGCGATCCAATGACGTGCTGAAATCCCGCGAGCTGGCAGGCACCCATCAAATGAATACCTTCATCAAGCAGTTCAAATTCCTGATTGTCACCTGTCGAACAAGCAGAGAGGTAAGCGAGGAGAGGAGGATTTTGGTGAAACTTCATAGCAACTAAATCTCTGACTGTCAATGGGTTTGTTTGCCAATCGGCCATAAGCAAGGTGCTCATCGATGGATCCGAAGGGTGTGACATTCCATGGCCAGCACAATGAAACATTGAATAGCCATCCGAGGCAGTCAAGACCTCCGTTTTGTGTGGGTTGTGTAATGTAACTCTTGGGAATGAGGCAGGAAGGAGGTCATTCAGCACCATTATCTCCTTTTCGGCGAATACAAGCCCGGCACATCCTGGTGTAGCGCGCATTGATACAAGTAATGTTTTATTAGATGCTTGAGCTCGATTTGGATTGGGATCCCTGTGCGCTTCGTTCCGGCGAGCATACAGAAGTGCTTTGATTGATGGGCTGTATGAAGATATCATTCGATCAAGGACGGTCCCGGAGCCCGTTTCACAGTGATATCCAGCGGCATGAATTGGCAAAAGGCAGAGGGGACCATTCGGAATCCAGCATACTCGTGGCTACGGTTGCTCTCCATTTGTCGCCGCTTCATGGAATCCTAGTTCGTAAAGGACAGGACCTGCCAATACATCCTACAACCATTTTAACAGTTCTAACAACAGGTTCTTTGATGAACAGCGAGACTTCATATCCGCTGCTATCTCCTTGAGAGTTGCTTCGCGTAGGAGGGGGAGGTTCAATGATGTAATGCAGTGCTGTTGAATGAGGAATGCATCGCAGCGAAGAGGGGCAACGTTGATAAGAACAATGGACCGCCGCCAGGTTGGTCAAGGCGGAAGCTCGGTTAGGGTGGTCCATGGGGAATATAGTTATCATCTCCTCACCCTACGAGATCGCCTACTACAGGTCATCAAAGTCCCCAGTCCGTTCGAACCTTGACCAGAGCCTGGCACTCAGATTGTTGAATCGGCTAGCTCGATCAGGGTGGTGCAGGGGAGTTGCAACCATGGCGAGTTCTAGAGATCTGATACCATTCTGGAGGTCCCCCAGGTTCCGAATGCGCATATATCGTGTTGATAGCATTGTAGCGAGTTTATCAAAACAGGTTGCCTGCATAGCGTGACCTGGCGGGATTGTCGCTACAACGTTCTCAGCCAAAAGGATCGCATGATCGATGTTATTAGGATCATTAGTGCCTTGAGAGGCGAGGTCGGAAAATGTAGCTGAAATTGAATCAAACTCAGCCAGAGGGGGTGTTTCATAGACCGCTTGTAACCGCTTTAGGGTTTCACGAAAGTTGTAAACGATGAGAGTGTTGCCTAGTGGTCGTGGATGATTTTCAAGAGTCATTCGGATCTCATTCATTCGCTTCTGTGCTTCGTGAAGATCCTCTAGTTTTCCCATCCGCTCATATCTCGAAACTAGGTAGATAATTGTTGACACGAGAAGAAGATGATGGAGAAGAAGATGAAGATGAATTGTCTGTCGATCCAAAGAGAAGGAAAACTATAAACTTATATACGAAAGAGAGAGAAGAAAAACTCAATGCCGACTGCCAAAGCCGGAGCCCAATGCCGAGTACCAGTGCCGAGGCCGCCAGCACCGAACACTAGGGAAACCACCGGGCCAAATCCCTAGTCAACAATAATGAGGTTGTTTAGACAAAGAACTTGGTCAGTGATTTGGGAGGCTGCAGCCACTCCTTGTTCGGCCCATGCGATTACCGCTTGAAGGTCTTCCAAACCTTTTGTCTGTTGATATCCCATTTCGAATAGGACACCAAGATTCTCCCAACAGCTGGATGGTATGCAAATATCGGCAGGTGCATCCGTGAGAAGTTCTTCAGCGGTATGGATTGCATTATTGAGAGAGTTAATATCGCCAGTGTGTTGAGAAATGAGGTTGGCAAGCGTGACGGACATCCGGTCACTGTACGTTACATCCGCTGCCGCGGCGGCCAGATGCCGGTCGCCTACTGCATTGCCAATAGATGCCATCTAATTATCTTGCATGAAGTCAGTAAATCAACTTTATGATGCACAGCGTTCAGAGAATTACTATTGCGAAAATAGCATCCGTGGGGTGATGATTATTGATGCATTGAGCTTATTCGGTGTCGGCGAGAGGACTAAGAAGATCGTGATCTGTCTAGGCCAAGGTGGGTGATTGTATAAGCCTTTCGTTTTCAGGCTTTACACAGCAGTAGCTAGGGTATATTAATTACCTTGCACTTTAACTCGTGAGGCAGGCTTCGAATGTTTGCCTGCAGTTGTACACCCAATCATCCAATAACAACCACCACAAATTCATTGTAATGTATATGCATGCTATGTGTGATGAAACGCCGTTGAGCACACCTTGTTTATGCCTCGATCGGAATGGAGCTCACAGCCTTGTGATACAATAGCAATTTACCCTATGGTTGATGGCCACGAAAATTCAACCGAACAAAGCAGGTTTTGGTTTGTTCCCAATGCCTCACCATCAGTGGGACGGGATTTCTGTGGAATGTACATTTGAGAATCATGCACCAACGAAACCCGCAGTATTTTGAGTCAAAATTGCTAGCTTACACGTATAAACAGATTTGACTGCGGTCCCGCTCAATTGGTCACTCTGAGGTTGACGCTTCTCACTCATTCAAGGCCCCCGAGATATCCATTCTGGGAGGATTAACGCAGCTCACTAATGCATCAGTGTTATTGATCATCAGACTATTTTTATTCAGCGGGCATGTGTTGAGCTAGCGTCTGGCAACTACGGGTGGTGAAAAATGGAAGTGAGGATCAGGTACATACTATAAGTAAACACCTAACTTCTTAAGTATGTACCGATGCTGTACCGCAGAGTAGCGAAACACTTCCCGAGTATTCTCCGGTACCCGTCGAAGTTCACCCAAGCATCTCCAAGTACACCAAATGACCCATCTCCAATTCTCAGAACTACTCACCGAAAATTTGATGTGGTTTTTGCCGTTGCCGCCCAGACTTGGTCATTGCAGGGTTCTCAGCGATGTTGCATACAAATTTGCCATCCAATCCCGGTTTCTTGGCATAGATTCCGGCCCCACTCTACTGGGCAACACACTCAGAAGTTTTTAGTATGTACGCAGTTGATCGGTGCAAGGTTAGTGGCGAAGAAGGTTGCAATCAACTAAAACATGCGTACATTTGGCCGACGGCAATATATGTAACCAAATGTTGCAGTTGTATATGGCAGTTTTAATCCGTTGTTTTCCATCGCAACAAAAGCTCGGAGAATTCACATGCACTTCCTATTTATACGTATCGTTCTCGCTGGCACGGTGAACATGAAGTGGTTGCAAAACCGAAAGTAACGCACCAGGTCCCTCTCTAAACACATCCGTAATCTACAAATACCCAATACGATCTAGATCTGTCCCATTCAATAAATTCAAACTTCATCAGAATCAATGCAGAATGCCAAAATAAAAAGAACGCAAAACGAATAACGAAATAACAAGAACGCAAAAAGAACAAGAAACACGCCATCCCAACTTACACTTCACTACTACCTATGTAAAACCGATCAGCATACTGCAAACCAAACAGAGGAATCAAAAACCAGGTCTCCTCACTATGTATTGTCAACCGCCTAAAGGGGATATCTGGGATTGTGACGCAGTGGCGTCCATTCGTACATGTCGGTGGCTTCGATGCGTGCACACTGATCGAAGAGCAGCCGAACTACTGCCTCGCGTCCGTTCTGTGAAGCATAGTGCATTGGCGTCCGCCCGAACAGGTCGATAGCTGCGATGTTTGCGCCGTTGTCCCTGAGTTGGTGAACCACCGCCTCGCGCCCGGCCTGTGCAGCAAAGTGCAGCGGCGTCCACCTATAGTTGTCGTTGGCTTCGATGTCTGCGCCCTTATCCAGGAGCAGCCGGGCAACCATTACGTCTGCAACAAGATGCAGGGGCGTCTGCCCATCTTTAGTGGTGGCTGTGATGGCTGTGCCGTTATCGAGAAGTAGCCGGGCGGTCCCCTCTTGCCCACATGCCGAAGCAGTGTGCAATGGCATACACCCAAAATTGTCGGTGGCTTCGATGGATGCGCCCTTATCGAGAAGTAGCCGGGCGGTCCCCTCGTGCCCATATGCAGAAGCAGCGTGTAACGGCGTCCACCCGTTATTGGCGCTGGTTTCTATGGATGCGCCCTTGTCGAGAAGTAGCTGGGCGGCCCCCTCGTGCCCATTTGCAGCAGCAGCGTGTAGCGGCGTCCACCCGGAATTGGCGGTGGCTTCGATGGATGCGCCCTTGTCGAGAAGTAGCCGGGCGGTTTCCTTGTGCCCATACGCAGAAGCAGTGTGTAACGATGTCCACCCGTTTTTGACGGTGGCTTCGATGGATGCGCCCTTATCGAGAAGTAGCAGGGCAGTCCCCTCGTGCCCATATGCACAAGCAGTGTATAACGGTGTCCACCCGTCATTGTCGGTGGTTTCGATGGATGCGCCCTCGTTGAGGAGTAATCGAGCCACCGATTCATGCCCGTTCGTAGATGCAATGTGCAACGGCATCCGCTCGTCACTGTCGGTGGCTTCGATGGATGCGCCGTTATTGAGAAGTAGCCGGGCGGTCCCCACGTGCCCAATTGAAGAAGCAGTGTGTAACGGTGTCCACCCGTTATTGTCGGTGGCTTCGATGGATGCGCCTTTGTCGATGAGTAGCCGAGCGGCCAGAGCCATAGGCTCACGCCCGTTCATTGAGGCGATATGCAGAGGTGTCCGTCCGTGATTGTCAATGGTTTGGATGGATGCACCCTTATCAAGAAGTAGCCGGGTGGTCCCCTCGTGCCCATTTGCAGAAGCAGTGTGTAAGGGTGTCCCCCCGTTATTGTCGGTGGCTTCGATGGATGCGCCATTGTCGATGAGTTCTAGAGCTATAGACTCACGCTCGTTCATTGAGGCGAAATGCAGAGGTGTCCGCCCGTGATTGTCAGTAGCTTCGATAGATACGCCCTTATCGAGGAGTAGTCGAGCCGCCTGCTGTTCTCCATAGTATGAAGCTGAGTGCAATGGTGTCCGGCCGTGATTGTCAATGGTTTCGATAGATGCGCCCTTGTCGAAAAGTAGCCGAGCGGTCCCCTCGTGCCCATTTGCAGAAGCAGTGTGTAAGGGTGTCCACCCGTTATTGTCAGCGGCTTCGATGGATGCGCCTTTGTCGAGAAGTAGCCGGGCAGTCCCCTCGTGCCCATTTGCAGAAGATGTGTGTAACGGTGTCCACCCATTATTGTCGGTGGCTTTGACGTCTTCGCCCTTATTGATTAGCAACCAGGTCACCCTCTGGTGTTTGTACACCAAGGCGATGTGCAGCGGTGTCCGCCCGTCCTTATCGACAGCGGGAGCACCAGAGCGTTTGCCGCATAAGTATTGCACGATCTCCAGGCATCCGACTCGACATGCGATAAGAAGCAGCTCAATAACAAAGGAGTCCGCTATATGAGGTCTGGATTCAAATAATATTGGGAAAGTTCTGCTCAACCCAAACACACAAGCAGTGACTAACGGATTTTTGGACATCGCATTCTTAAAGCCCTTGACCTTAACCCAAAAGGGATCTTCGGTGTTATCCCGGTACGACTTATGGACCACAGTGCGGTAATACGAGAGCCACATCTTGAACCTAGATCCTGACATAAATCGCATCATATCATTCAAAGCTGGTTGTTCATTGCTGCACAGCTCTTCGTAACATGAGACATGCCACGGCCAGAAAACGGCAGAGTATAGCAACATATGTCGACTTCTGTAGGTCCCCTGCCAAGTGCTGATTGTCCGGTCATATTTGTCAGGATAGTCCGGCCTAGGAGAGCACAAAAGCGAAAGGCATAAGTTTGCGATGTAGGCATGACTGTCGACCGCCGTGAACTTGTTCTCCAAGAATTCTTCTACAGTGAGATGTGCAAACCTGAAAGTGTCTAAATTTTTATCGAAGATTAGGAAGTTTTGGCAAACTTTCAATATCGTATCGATATTAATTTGTGCATCTTGGGAGAAATTTGTGACAGCATCGAGAAGCGCCTTTGATGCTAGTGGTTCGTAAGAGAACTTGACCCACTGGAAGGCATTGAGGGCTAGCTGAGAGGATCTTCCTGGCTGGGTACGAATACGCTCATACATTGCATCGTAAGCTTTCACCAGGGTAGCCGGAAGGCTCGGTAAACTGTCTCTGACATCAGCTACGGTGTCCATCTTGCAGAGAAAGTTGATATGAAGCGCCGCAAGTTGGAACCTATGACGATTAGCCACAGTGGGATTTTACGGTGAAACTTTACTCACATTCCTCGAGACCGAGTAGAAAGGGAATCGCATATCTGAGACTTGAGCTCGTCACCGACATTACCGAAAAGAAGAATTCCGTCAGCGATAACAGTCTCCATTCTTGTTGTGATAAATTTGCAGATGTCTTCAAAATTGTCATCGGGCTGCACCTCAATTCTGTGGAATGTATTAAACTGCCGAAGAATGTCGGGGTCATTACGCGATGTCGCGAAAATTTTAACGACACTCTTCGAATTATCAATGACCGACTTCAGCGACTTTAACAGTTTTATGCGGATCTCGCTATCGACCTCATCTAATGCATCAAGGCAAATCGTTGTCTGGGGGTAGATATTCGTGAGCGTAATGAATAAGTTCTGAGTCTCAACCAAAGTGAGCGGCGAGGTCCTTTGCCCCTTTTTCTTTCTCTCATTGTAGAGATCGACTACAGGCTTTACGATTCCAGAACCAGTCAGGGCAAGTTGCTGAACAAGCGCATTCAGTATGCTTTCCGGATTGCGGCGGTTTTCCTCGGCTCTATTACAATAGAAATATGCAAGCCTATTTTCTGTGCCATCTTCGCCGAGCTCCACTAGCAATGTATCAATAACTTTTGACCTACGTCTAACTGTTAGAAAATTGTCGAATAGTTGGAATCCGTGTACGCTTACGCAACATAAGTTTTTCCGGCTCCGGCTGTGGGTCGTTAGACAGGAGTTCAGGTCAACAAAAAGTAGGTAACTTACGAATGCCTCGCAACAACAAAAGCATTGATCCTTCAAAAGCTCGCCACTTATGGTACTCCGTCTTGGCAGAAATCCACTCACCAGTTCCTTCCAAGCGACTGGCGCTGATCCGCGAGTGATGGCTTGTGTAGGGGATGATTGATATCCATTCAAGAATCTCAGTCCTTAAAGCTGGTGAAATATTAGCTTCGGGCTCAACTGGAATAAACCATTTATTCTCCTAGTATAGATAGCCTACATACATTCGGACAAGCCTTCCAACCGCTGCCGCACAATCTCTGGCGCATTTTTTACACATTCCTTCAGCCTTTCCACTGCACTAAGGTAATTTCTATCCGCACGGTGGCAGAATTTCACCATTGTAGAATGGTCTTCGTCAATGGGCACTTGGTCATAAAGGGCTTCGCTCGGGGTGGCCCAGGTGGCCGAATCTTGTGTCACCAACCGAACATATGAGCCTGTTTTTTCCCATTTTCCAGTAGATGATTGCTGCAGGTCAAAACACGTTAGTACCAGCAGAAAGAAGGGCCGTAAATTGTGACGATACCTCTATAACTCTACTGTCTTTCGTCTCGAAAAATGATACCATTCGACAATATGCAGGACCAACGTTCTGTAAGAATTCGCGGTAGGCCATCTGTAGCAGTGCTGATCCTTCTCTCAAGTCGTTGACAAAATGAGCATTCTTTTGCCCTTTTACTAGGGACATCAGGTTGTCGTTGTTGAGGCCTTTATTAGGAACGCCAAAGAAAAAGAGTGAAACGCATGAGTCTAGAATCGTGCGATCGTGCTCCGAACCATGTTTAGCATCTGCTAATGCCTACAGATGTCAGCTCCTGCATGTTAAATTCAAGGGCACTTCAGAGTGTCCTGTAGGTGGGATATGTAGAGACCCATCCAGAGTTGAAAACACTGCTGGAAGTGTCAAAAACCCCTGTACGAATTCACGTGTGACAGACTAACCCTTCATATTCAGACTCAATAAGAAATAATAGTCAGATCTCACCTTTTTGATCACAAGACCACCAAGGCTATGGCCAATGAAAACGAGTGGTCGAAGTTTTTCCTAGTTGGAGGTGAGCACTTTATCATACCATCGAGGGATCATGCGTAATGCACATTTCTCCTAGACCTAATACTAGATACCGCATCCAGGAGCTGTCTAGCATAATGTTGAATAGAATTGGTACATGTGCTGTCTTTCAGAATCGAATCGTAGCCATATATGAGGATTCTAAGGCCCTCGATATCTCTAGGTAAGAAATCTCTCAACCACATCTTATACCCACGGGGAGATTTCCAAGAGCCAAATGCATGACTTCCGAGCCCTGGTACTGCAACGACACTAGTTAACACGGAGAAGTAAGTTCTCAATCCAACGATAACTGGGATTTAGCATTATGCCTTACTCCACGAAGGACTCTGAAGAGGCGTATAGTGGTGTTATCCCCAAGAAATCGCAGTCAATAACTACCTCAAATTCGATCTCCCCAAACTTTGCGCGAATTTCAGTATTGCCGCCTGGAACACACCGTGTAAACTCCCGGGGTGTATGGAGGACAGTAACAGTTGCAGTTTGCCATGTAGTATAGGGCGTCAATGACAGCTCCAAAACCTTATTTTGGCCATCGCCGTCGGACGTTTTCCAATTTAAGCTTTTCAGCCATTGGCGAAGTTGGATTTCAGTAACGGAAGAAGGAATCAAACAAATTCGAAACGTGCGATGAGCCGGCTTTGACTGGAGACCCTCGTCTGTGGTAACAGGTACGCTAGCTTCTGCCACACTTGATTTTGTCTGAATGTTACTGTTCCTTCCACCTCTTCTCATAGCTGATACCTGGCGGGGGTGTTTGTTCAAAGACGTATTGAAGTGCGCTATGGGAGACGGGCGGTCGGTTGACTCGGTGTCTGACGGGTAGTCGGCGCTCGAGGTCAATTTTCGTATAGTCAAGGTACTGCCTTCTTGCGCAGAAGGTGCGCTGGCTTCTGCCGCATCTGTTCCTGTCTGGATAGAGCTATTTCTTCCACTTCTTCTTATAGTGGGCACCTGCCGACGCCTTCTGTTCGGAGGTGTTTCTGGGCGCGCTAAGGGCTGTTCGCCGGGGGTTGACTTGGTATCTGACGATGCATCTGTTCTCGCCGTCCTTTTGGGTTTGTTCCGAGTCATGGGTCGTCGGTTTGCGTCTGTGTTGGGAGTGTTTCGAAGCCGGGGCATTTTGCGAAGGTGTTAGAAGGCAACAGGGTGTGAAAAGTTCAAAGTGAAAAGCGGGGCGCCAAGATAAAATGGTAACTTCTATTCCGTGCGGCTGAGCAAGAACGCACCACACATCTCGAGTTCTAGATTGAAATGTATTCAGACGAAATGCATAAATATACTCCCGGAAATCGCTCTTGCAATCCTCCATTCCCCTTTCGCAGTTTGTTACCATCTTGGCGCCAGTTCCGCCACCAAAGTTTTTCCCGCAGTTAACGAGTTACCTCTACCATCGCTTTTCCAGCAGTAACTAGAATAGTTGCAAATACCACAGGCGGTTATATTTCAAAGTCGTCGCAGTCGTCTCACGCAAGTAGATACGGCCAACGGGGATAAAATGGGCCGATGACATAAGGACTACGGCTTCGGGGGTGGAGATGTAGTGTATGACTCATGCATCAACAGTGATTGGTGCAAGTTGCGATGAGACGAGCGACAAAACCTGGTTGTCGGCTGCTTCCATCCTTCTTTATGCACGAGCTTGATACCGACACCTAAACCCACCTATATGGACTCCCGAAGCAATCGAGCTTTGGATGCAAGTTGACGGTAGGTTACAGTAACATAGTAACTAGTACGCCGTAGCGCTCGTTTTTATAAGATTAATTTCTACCATGTGAATAGAACTTCCAAGCAGCTAATAAAATATTGTGGGGAAAAAATTGTAGTGTCCGCGACGACATGATTACGAAAGCGACATTCGATCCATTCACTGCGAGCACCAAGCCAGCGGGATAGCGTGGATCGTAGCATCCTAGGAAGCGCTCAGCGTCCTACATTGGTTGGGCAGGTGAGAAATATTCCCGTCAATAGCTTCAAGAACTTAGCGGCAATGAGGTCAACATGGAATTACAAGTGGTTATGTATACTAATCCTTCTAGGTTTTGAAGTAAAAAGCAAAGCCCACCACGTTTGTTTGCTTTCCTAGAGTTGATGGAAGTGCTTTTCCAGTGAAAGAGAACTTCATTCCTCCATCATATCACCCAACTTAGTTCCGCCAAAAGCCTCCGCTATAACTCGTTGTCTAGGGAGTCTGTAGGAGTTTCCCAATGATTTTGAGGAATCCTTACCCGCCTAAAGAATCATTCATAGTAACCAAAAAATCGTAGTCCGGATTCAGGGAGTGTTTCCAAGCAGCCAAACGAGCACGGCATGACAGAAGCAAGGCCAGTGTACGAGATTCTAAAGTGCCACCAGTCCAGATTAAGAATTGCCAGCCTTTGGAAGGGGAATTTATAAAAGCTGCAAATACCGGCGACACTGAGCGTACAAATGCTAGCAATACCAGACCTACAAATATTGCAAGCGCCTACCAGCGTCACTGCTTAATTACCTACGCCTGTCATAAATCGCATCACCTTGAGTCCTGATACAAGCCCGTATCCTATTACAAGCCTTATTCTTATACAATCTTGTATCCTCATAGGAGACCGTAATAGACGATACATGTACATATGCAACAACGGTGTTAAAAGTAGAGAGATAGAGGCTTGGTTGTACTATCTAAGAGGGCCACACAGGCATGTATGGTAGTTTAAGTACGAATGCGTACGTACTCATTTATGTATAGAGACGGCTGAATACCAATAGCTCGTATTAGTACTAACTTAGTAAGCCATACGAGGACTGAGATCTATTTACGGCCCTTTTATTCAGTCGAGTGATGTTACCATGATCGAGTGGTTTTCAATGAAGTCGTGATCGAAGAACCTCCACACCGACAGCGGCCGCAACAACCTTGTAGGTTCCGCAGTTGCCCTTCAGGCTACATATACGCATGCATGTAGAAGAATATCTTTGTACTTGTGCTGGCCCCGTAAATGGAGCTGCGCCCCCTAAGTTAACCCTGTACCAAGGCAATGGCAAGTTCCGATAGGCGACTTCAGCCTCCTTGGTGGGGTACCTTCACCGTTTGCTATTGCTTGCAAATATAGGAGTCTGTCGGGGGTAATCGTGCTGTTTCTCTGCCTGGATTTTTCGATTTAAAATGGAATGGGTTAAATTAGCACCGCCAGGTCTGAGGAATTCCAATCAATAGTGAGTCAAGGCACAGCGCTCAAGTCCGTCCCCATCATCGTTTAAAATTTCACTGACCTCTTCGTTAAGATGGCAAGCGGCAAGCAATTCGTAGCCTTTTGATTCCAGCAACCAACTCTGTTGTGCCGGCCGGCTGGGGTCTCTGTACTGACTTCCGACGGAGGCTAACAAATTCCAAGGTATATCTGACTTTGGGAGCTCAGAATGGTCCACTTTCTCGATACCCCGAGAAACAGGTCCCCTAGATCCAGGGCCCCGCACCGTACTTCCAGAATTGCAACTATCTAGTACAGCTGTTACAATTAATTCCTGTTGAACCATTTCCTCAAGTAGCTCAGCTACCTCGACATCGCGCAAATAACGCCCTCCATCATGAATATTGCAGGGAACAATAGCTTCGTCAAGACAATTCGGGCGTTTCAAATCCTCATACACTGTTTTCACTTGCCCACCACGGCCTATCACGCTCTTCCGGACCATTGTCAAATTCAGCGTGGACAATATCGTCGTACCCATCTTCCCCGCCTCCTCTGCTCAAAAAGACTTTCCAACGGTTCCCATCCTCTAGGAATGCTTTATTAGCGACTCTGCTTGAAAACCACTCGAATTCAACTCTTCGATACTGGGCTGCATATACCTTCTCTCATTGTACCACACACTCTGCAGTTTGGTCTGCGTAGATCGTGCGAGATCCACCAATAACAATGCCACTGTTGTTACGCACTGCAATTGTCGGGACGAATTGACTGACAGGAATCTCGATCTCGGTCTGAGTCGTTCGTGTTTTGCGTAGGTTGACTTTGGCGTCCGTTAAGGTTTTAATGCCGACGACAATGTAAACACCCTTCCTTCTTCTGATTGCGCGTTCTATCCACTCCCGTCCCCCTTGTGATTGGCACATTTCGCGGAAAAAGTCTCTTGAATTCTTTAGTTTGTAGGTTTTGTACACGGCGGATTCTACTACGGTCTTCGATTCGTGTTGAACTCCGAAAGACATGGAGACAAGTTGGGTTAGAAATGAGTGAAACCGAGAATCCTCTCACCGACTGACGCTGTCCAAAAACGATTCAAGTTGTACACAGGCTATCCTGTCGGGGGAGAGCTGACCCGGGCTGTAAAAGTCGCGTTCTGGATTCTCGGTATTGAGAACAAGGTGATCGAGTTGAACAGTGTCACGGGCTACAAATGTTCTTGATATCCACTTGCCTCCCATTTCAATCCGCCATATAAATCTGCTTGAAAGACGAAAGGTTGGAGAGTATAGGTGTGAGGTGTTGCATTGTTTATTCCATGATTTAAACGACACCGGAATAACACATCGGATCGAACGCCGTTATTAAAGCATATAACTATGAGCTATCGTGATTGGAGATATTACATTCCCGGTGACCATCGCACTCACGCTTCGCGCTGAGAAACATAAGCACAATCGAAATATCAACGTTATAATTGCGTGCCAGCGCATTGCTCCGTTCCCCAGAGTTTTCCTTACCGAAAGGTTCAGTCTATTGGCGGAGCATACTAAGCTATAGTTCATAACCACGCTTGTATGGGGTAACCAAATACGAAATATTGTCTACTAAACCCTAAGTACTTAAGTACCCTAGGATTTATTTACTTAGGTATTCTAGTTGGTGGTTAACAATACTAAGTGACAAGGTAGCATTAAGTACTTACTACCTAGGTATCTAGGTTGGTGCTTAAGTACTTAAGTATGTATCCCTCGCGATAATATAACTTACTGGCTCATTCTCTGACCGGAATGAGGCCTACACGTGTTAGGGGCTAGGGAGTTTCGAGCGGTTTCTCTACGGGGTAATTCAAGACAATAGATTAAGTTCATAGGGTGGCGTGGTCAGTACTGATAGCCTATCGATGGGATGTCTGCCTAAAGTATCACCTGAGCATGCAAGTGAGCACACTGTTTTTCTTCAAACGGAACTAACACTGACAGGCTGCGCCTGAGTGCGTTGTGCGTCTTGGAGCCTGATAATACTACAGGTCTTGATATTACATTCATATACACCAGGATAACAGGTGACTTTTAAGAGAACCAGTGCAATGAAAGATGGGTAAAGCAATGTACTTTCGGATAATCTATGTACTCTAGGCATCAGCGACTAGCTCAGCCCTGTTTAATCCATGCAGCACAAGTCTTGTGATGGCGTTCGCGCGCCGCTCCCTACTCTCCCTCTTCGAAAAAAACTGCCCATTCTGCAACACCACACCACAGAGAGCTCTAAGATTTCGGCTATAGATAACTTACATAGTGGAGAAGCAGATGATATACAGTGAAATCAATTTATGTTAAGAATTAGTGGTACTGAGCCCTTGATCTAGGATTTCTCTAATCCGATGCACCACACAATTGCCACAACCACACGTTCAAAACAGAAAAATAATTATGGAGCTCCTAATAGATGAAATTAACATGGAGGTTAGTAGGGGAAAAATACAGAAACATTTTAGGGTCTGATGGAAGTGGTCCTGTACAGACAACTTAGAGTTTCACTACCTGAACCTCGCTTAGCACAAATAAGCCCAAACCCGCCTCCCCACTAACTCGAGCACTCACAACAATGAAATGGTGAGAAAAAAATAAGAATTACTTTGCATCAATGACAGCCTGCACCAGGTCTGACATTGTGTACCATAGTTTCTTAAAGTTCTTTTCTCGGATCTTTTCCCAAAATTTGGAAGTTTCCTCTGCCGGACGCCTTCAACTGCATCAGGACCCCAATATTTATCGCCAATATCTGGATATTCGATGAGTAGTTGCCCGTTTAGAAGTATCCAAGCTACTTCAATAGGATTAAAGTCCGGAGAGTAGGGTATTCTAGGTAGTGATATTGTAGCGAGTAAAGAATCTCTACATTATACCTGCCGCGTGATTCCGGGAGTAACGTAATTTACCGTCTAACCGCCCACGACCGGGTAACCGCTCAAGCATGTGTACACAACTCACAAGCCTCCAATGACATCCAACGACACTATACCAAACCTTGCAAATATTAGTAACTAATTTCCAACCTATTTTCATGCTTTTCAAAGATTTTGGAGGTATTGGAAGATAGTGGAGGACTAATAGTAACCAAAGGTTGTATATGTTGCAGTGTAAATATATACTTTAATAAACTATTTTGTAAATTTAATAGCCCATTCTGTTTTTATTACTTAGTGCATAATCTGTGTGTCTTGTTATACATTCAAGGTATACTTTGACTCCGTTGCATAGTAAGCAGTTGGGGATTATATCCGTTATGTATATATTAATTATAATTATGATATTTTTACAATATTATATATATATTTATATATTTAGTTCCATTTAAACTGGGTCTATACGATCCTGTTAACAATATACTAAATTATACTATATACCCAAGGAATGCCTATTCAACTTGTATGAACCTAATAACTACTGTCAATAATTATATCTAAATAATATGATATCCAGATTTTATCAGTGGTAACTTGTTTACTAACTAGACCAGTTATTGCAATCTGGAGCTAATTGTAAAATGAAATAACTGTTTTCAACTAGAATATAGTTATACAATATTTCAGGAATACATACAGCTGCTGTATTAATATATATTTAATATTTTCATATTGTTTATATTTGTAACATTTTCCATAAATTTGTAATATTTCAAACTACTGTATGGCTAATACTGTTAGCACTATCACTATTAGTATAAATTTAAATATCTGTTATAATCAGAAAAGATCATTTAATATATTAATATAACTGCTAACGAGAAGTTCTACCAATTTCAAAATCCTATAAATTTAAGATTTTAGGTATATTTTAAAATTTACCCAAACAATACTAAAAATGATGTAGCAGACTACAAATACAACTATTTATGATATATTCATTTCACTTACGAAAGCTGGAACAAATAGAGCTATATAATACAAATGTTTTTGTTATTTGGAATTACTTTTTGTATATATAAAATTATTAACTAGAATATTTAAAGATAATTTATTTTAGCTTCTAAACATCAATGCTATATTAGTAATTAATGTAACATACTCAGTTACAATTATATACACCTTGGGAACAGTTACAGCCACCTGAACAATCAATTACTAGCTAACTGAAAAATATTACAAAAATACCATATTTTCTCAATTTAATTTTAATTTATCTTTCCACCACATTATATCTTTATTTACTTTCCCCCATATACTTGGTGTGATCTATACATTATATAGTGTATCTCTTCACTGTATCAGGGCAGTTTGAATTGATATTAGATAACAGTACCCATTTTCATTGCAATATATACCATATTTCAGTCTGTTTAATATCAGTAGTTCAGCATCTAGCTAAGTGTAACAGCTGCATAGAATATTTTATGCATATGAATTATGAAGTAACATGGTTCCAAATCATCCTGTATTAATTACAGATTGTTGTGGGCCCTATCAGTTGTGCAATTGGTACTATGTTGTTGTTGTGTAGCCTTGAGCGGTTACCCGGTCGTGGGCGGTTACACCGTCAAATACGTTAGTCTTTTTGAAAGAGTAGATCCCTAATAGTACTGTTGCGTATTAGTACAGCATATACGAAGGCAGTGACAGACTGCGGCTGAGGTACTAACGATCCTCGATTCCCACTCTAAAAGCAAACCTACCCGCCGGATGTTCAAGTATCCTGACCCCCTTGTCACTGAATAGATGACTCCGATTAAATTATATTCTATCCACATCTCACTACCACTATGCCTACCTTACCGCCCTTTGGCCTGAACTCACCAGTACATTTCATGATATCGCAACGTGGTACTTGTTCCAGAACTTTATTGCTTCTACTGCTGGCACTTAGTTTGATTCAGTAGCCATTTGACTGTAATGTGTAGTCATAGTAATTGGATGAGTAGTCATTGTAAAACGATGTGTTACCTGGGCGCTTATAATGATGTGTCCGGGAACTTGAAATCCGACGAGTCCTCCGTTAAGGTGTATTCTTCCCACTCTTACGCAGTAGAATGCACCCTGTCAGCCTCATTTCTGGTGGCATACGAAATATCTGTGTTTACGACCCGATAGGTGATTTCTCGTCATATTCATCACTCAAAATCAAACCTTCAACATATTCGGCAGTCCAATCTTTATGAGCTATTGCCTATTTGAGTCGTTATAGCGCATCGTCTTCTGACATCTTTAGGCGCTTTTTAGTTAGCTATTTGTGTATGTTGTGTTCTCGTAAGAAACACTAAATTGTTGAAATTGAAACGAAGATTCATGCAGAAACTGAATGTTTGCATTGGTCAACTGCCGATTGCTTTTAGCATGATCGCAATATTGCATGTTGATCTCGCTGAGAGAGTTGGACAAGTCTTCCGTAGCGGTGTAACTTGTCAATGATTGGTGCTCATTCGCACGGCCGAAAAGGTTCGGTATTATCGAACTTGGCTTTCCCACCTCATTTACAACTCCAGTGATTATTCCTAAACAATAAAAAGAAGCGGGAGTCACCCGCTTCGGTATATCTGTCATCTCCCTTCGTTCTGTCTTTGGGTTCGGTTTCTTCTTCAGTCTTGTTGATCATGTCATTGTCACAGTGGTACGTTGTAGACAGTGAAGGTGACAAGGTTGAATTGCAGTAGTATATTAGACTGACAAGGCCTGTACGGTATTTCACCAAGACATTGCTACATGGCTGTAAGAATTACCATAGTTTCGGGATTCTTCTTTGAGCAGGACAGACTCTTGGAGGGGAATTATTGATCTTGGTACTGATACCAAACACACCCAAATCCACCAAGAAACCATAACTAACATACAATTTTGTCATGCCACGTGTTCTACAGTCTCATTTTGCTCAGTCACGCAATTCCCATGCATAACTACCGAGTTTGATGCAATACGCAAGCAATGTTGTGTTATCACTCACCGATCCACATCTATAGCGGTTATGTACTTATGTCAAAGATACCTAATTTAAATGTGAATATCTATGCTAGATTCATTTACAGTTCAGACTCTGGATAGCACGCGGTTACTGCGGTGTTGCTGCAAGTTTTCTATCCCAAGATGACTGCAGTAGTCACAGATACAATACATCAAGACAGGAAGCAGTCTCTCTACACAATCACTAGCCCTTGAGACCTCGTAATGAGCAATATTACGCGACGGATGGGCTACCACCATTTCACCAAGCCGCCACTCCCATCATGGCTCCATCACTCGGATTATATATCGGCTCAGTCGCCCCCTTGTCTAAGAAATCTTTGCATTGAAAGTTATAGTCTGGGATAGCCCACACCGCCGCCCGCCCGAGATGGAACTTTGGTCACCGGCAGTTTGGCGTTGATTGGCCATTGCGTCATGGTATCCCATTACGTGCTATGTTAGGAGGCACTCATTTGCAGGTTGATTGGCCATCTGTGTGTATGGTGCATGTGCAAGCCATTGAGTTCGACGGTATCAATGGATGCTTGGCCCTAAGGTACATGAATTTCGTGCTACATAGTTTAAAAGCCTTAGTAACATGGTGTAACTGCGATCAGGTCATTTCAGAAACGCACCAACGTTTAATACTGAGGATAAGATGCAGCGCATGCAGCGTGAGTCAAACGCTGAAGCAGAGATGTGTAAATCTCCGGAACGGGCATAGTATAAGTCAAATGCCGCAAAGGTGGAGAGTAAATCGCACGATATGGTAGTGTGTAAAAGAAACACCACGAGTGATTATACGTGCAAAGTAACAATCAAATCACACACGGTTGCGTGTTACGAGTGATTCAAATATAGTTATATTGTATTCAATAGTAAGAGTGAAACAGAAAGAGAAAGGGAAAGGGAAAGAGAAAGGGAAAGAGAACCCATCTTAGCTCCGTGCACATATCCGTGTGAGAAGCTATGACTATATATTTAATACAGTCAGGTCAGGGTATCTACATATGTGATGCAACATGTATATCTTACTCTAAGGTTAGGAATGAGGTCCCTACTATACTGAGTTACTGAGTAGATTAACAAGTAGACTCATAGGTGTACATACTTTGACCACGATCTCAAAGTGCGCTTGGAACAGGATGGTGGGACCGATATTAAAACAGTGCTAGCACCAGGCCAATAATAACGCGAAATCCATCTGCATATAGTAGAGCTACTCTGTGCCATATGGCTTTGAATTTGACCCGGAATGGGTGATAAATGGGGTGGCTGGTAGTGGAGGAGGAGGGGAGGAGGGCTACCTACTCTAGTTGAATTCACTACTAATTCTGGTTGGAATTCAGTGCTTTTGCTGCCAGAGTCTCTTTGACATGCTAGGAGACTATTCAGGGGCAGCTTGGGAGATTCTAGATCGTGTCAAATGTCACTGCAGCGAAAATTGCCTAAGTTATGCTACTTTAGATGATCTCCCACTGTAGCAGTGTAGAAATAGTGCATATGTTGATAGCCACACGCCTGAATCTGCCAAGACTGGTATCAATCAATGGCTAGTATGCCATATATACTCTGATAGCGTTACTAGCGTATTCTATACGCAATTGGTAATGAAACAGGGGGGAACTGAAGGTGGGCAAAAATCCGCTAGATTCATGGGCTCTCACTCGGATGTCCAATTTCCTCAAAATTAGTCCGATTGACCTAAATTTTTAATTGACATGTAGCTCTTAGAGTTATCTGTTATCTATTAGACTGCATTCTCACATCTTCTCTCAATGAGCGGTTATTGTGTAATTAGCAATTTTGAAAACATCACTTGGTGCGGTTGCAACCATACCCATGCCTGAGTGGGAGGCCGACAAATGCAGCAAACATCATGGCTACAGGCTGAAAGGCAAAGCTGGGAGCAAGAGACCCATCCCAATGAGTAGCGTGAAGCCTCTGGCAGCCAGATTCAACCGACTGAAGTCCGGACACGCGCCAGTGGGCACGTACCTAAAACGGTTCGGACACCGAGACGATGACAAATGCTGGTGGTGCGGCGGCGGAAGCAGGACGGCGCAGACGCGGGAACATCTCTTCCGCCACTGCAGCCGATGGAAAGACCAGCAGAAGACGCTCTGGAAAGAGGTGGGAAAAGCGACGGGATGGAGAGCGGGCAGATGCCGACACGTGAAAGTCTCTGAGCTGCTCTCCATAGAGAAATGCGACCAAGCGGTGATGGACTTCCTGGCGGCCACTGATGTCGGGAAATTCCCGCCCAAAACGAGCGGAGGAGCAAGAGCCGGCGGGCAACGGGCGGAGGAGTAAGGGCCGGCGGGCTCTCCTTGATTTCATCCCTTTTCCTTTGTATGATATATATCTGCCACTTTTGGATGCTTTCTTTCTTTTGTCAGAAGGGGACGACGGGTAGTAGGAGTGGAGCTCCGCCATCTAGCCGGCCAGCCCGGAGGCGGAGGGGACTAAGGGGCTGTCATACTCTAAGTAGAGTGAATACAGTATGATTAAAACAAACAAAAAAAACCATACCCATGCCATCACCCATGCATACAGAAGTGTTAAGAACAACCGCTCACGAACAAACATGGCGAATTGCGTATCGTACACAAGTAATTGTTTATCGAACTATCTAAGGGTAAAATTTATGCCTTTATATACATAAAGAGTCTGGAGATCCCGCAGAGATGACAGAGCGGCGCTGGTTAGTGGTGTTACATTGTATGGTTCGGTGACTTCTTGATCAACTTGATCCTTCTCACTCGAGGGCATATGGCCAGTATATAAAAAAGCTCCATATACGTACGCATATTATATACTATCTTACAAGAGACGCATCATCCTGATCCTAACGCAAGCCATGCATATCCTCATACAAGCCACCATCTCCATACCAGCCATCAAACAGAAGCTACGACTCACGTTCGAAGTAAATATGCACAAGTAGCGAGTGGCAGGTGGCGAGTGAAAATCCGTTTATGAGCCTACATGTATGTGTTCACGCCATATATGATTCTACCCGGTGACTCGGTATATCAGCGATCACATTCCAGACCTTTCTAGCAACTTCGGTGGTCATCGGACTAAATCTTAGGCTAATAATTAGTTAGCCCCCAGCCATGATGATAAGTTCCGAATACGCTGACCCAACGCTGCCAGGGGCAATGTTGCGACAATGAGGGGAGAACCGTATACATTGGCTATAGTGTGATAACTAGATACAGGTCTAAAGGTCCAAGATGCGTAGGGAATGGAAGAGTAGGGTGAAGTCTAAAAGAGCAGTCACGAACTTTAGGCTCTATCAACAGGCAACATGAACCAAGAAGTAATAGCAAACTATAGTTGAGATGGAAGATCAATCTAGCAATGGCAACAGTGGGCAGACCCGAAGGAAAGATAGAGGAGATTTTACTGCTAATGGTACTGCACATGCAAGATGTATTTTTAGTTAAATGCATGCTGTTGAAATCACTTGGAGCCTCAGATCTAGAAACAACCCTAACTTTTAACCTTAAACTACAAATCAAATCACAAACTATCACATGCTAAAAATCAATGCAAAAGAAGTAGAAAGAGCAAAGCAGCTAGAGTACACGGCAGTGTTCTCAACCGTCCCGTCCGACGGCCGTCCCCGGCGGTCCGTCCAAGATTTCTTCAGGACGGACGGACGGCGCCAAGGCCGTCCGTCTCCGTCCTTCCTCAAGACGGACGGAATGTCGGCCGTCATCCACCGTCATCCGGCGGTTACTGTATATCTTTAGACTAAACCCAACCAAGCCCAATAATGTTATACAGGCTTCGGAATGTATGAAATCCTGATGCAGAGGGCGTAATCTTTGGAGAAACAGAGTCAGAAATAGTATGGATGCAGCAGATGCTCACAGGTCTTGCATCACGGTCAGAATAGTAATTGAATTGATTTTCTTATAATTTTTGTTATGTGCGCTAAGACTTCTCCGTCGACGGCCGTCCTTTCCGTCCGTCTCCGTCCAGCCTCAAAAAGACGGCGCCGTCTCCGTCCAGCTCTCGGACGGACGGATTCTTGCCGTCCGTCCCCGTCCTGACCAATCCCGGACGGACGGGACGGTTGCGAACACTGGTACACGGAGGGGTAATATCTCTACAAAAATTTCGATCCCGAAGAAAACCAACGACAACTAAATAATCACGCAGCCAGAGACCGGGCGGAAGCAAAAGAACTTTACGGAGAGTGGCTGCCATTTTTTGCCTGTAAAGATTGATGGAGCTCAATGGATATTTGTGGAACTTATGTCATTCTCAGCGATGCATCCCACCTATTCTGATATATGCATCCCACCTATTCTCATATGGTAACCGACTACGGGAGCGGCGCTGGAGACGGGAGTCGAACGGAAGGTGGACGTAGTGTGCTTGCAGGAGCCACCGAGAGAAAGAGGAGGATTTGGGATCAGCCATACGGCATATGAAATAAGAAAAAGAAAAAGAGTGTGGACGGCGATATGGAAGGGGAGTGGCCTGATGGTTGACGAGCGGACGGATTTATGCAGGGGAGCTAACAGTGATGTCATTGTCACTGACATCAGGAGGAGAGGGGAGAAGATAATGGGGATTGTCAATGTTTACGATGAAAAAGACACACAGTCAGGAGAGAGACACGCATGAAAGCTGAACTGGCAGAGTGTCATTCGCCAGGGCGAAATTGTCCTTGCAGGATACTTTAACGCCCACAGCAGTCGATGGAACCCGAGGTGCCGCGCGCAGCGGAACGCCATCTTTGGGGAACCAGTGATCGACAAGAATGGACTGGAAATGGCAAATGATGGCCGTTCCACATACTTTTGGACAAGAGCGGACCACAAAGGGAAGTCGGTCATTGACTTGACATTAGCGAGCTGACCAATAATGAAATGGTCCTTACTCGCGGATGACCATGCCACCGGATCCGACCACGAGGTCATAGAATGGGAGGTGGAAGCGGAAAGGTGGGAAGAAGCGGATCACGAGAGGGTAGTAGGGTGGAACTTAGCTGCAATGACGGAGAAGGACTTGGAAACAGCAGAGAAGCTATGGATGGATTAAGCGAAGGAGAGGGCTCACCTGGATGCAGAGTGCACAGAGCACGAGGTGGAGCAGGAGGCCGCATGGTGTCAGCAAGCAATCCGCAGCGTTCTCAACGCCACAGCAAAGGAGATCAGGATCTGTGCCAAATTCAAGAGGTGGTGGAATGCCGACATCAAAGAAAGAAGAAAAGTGGTCCGAAGAGAGAAAAGGCGATGGAACTCGGAGGGGGCCGGCAGGGCGAAAGCAAAGCTCCAGAAGTTGATTCAGCAATCGAAGGGAAAAATGTGGAGTGATTACTTGCAGAACCTCAGGTGAGCAGAGATGTGGAGATCAGCACAAAACTCCAACTCTCGGGCGAGCATGACCGTGGAGGCTTTAACGGACAGAGAAGCCAAGAAAGCAAATACAGCTACGGAGAAAGAGGAGATGCTGAGGCGCGAATCTTTCCCCCCAAACTACAATGACCAGTACTATGTGCTAGGACCCCCAGCATGAAGTGCACATACACACGTCACTGAGCAAGCAGTTGAGCGAGCCCTGCACGTTCAATCAGTCAACAAAGCACCTGGCCCAGAGAAGCTGTCTTTTGGCGCCATAAGGCTACTCTGGAAGTGGGACAAAGTGAGGGTCGTGAGGCTGACGAGGGCGGCCATTCGCACGGGGAGGCACCCAGCGGTAGTGTTAGCAACGGGTCCGGGTAACCCGCCAGCGGTCCGGGTTTGGACCGGATAAACGGTTCGGTTCGGTTCCAGACCCGTCCAAAAAACCGAACCACTCTGTCTTGGTGGGGTTAGTACCCGGACCGGACATAAAGCCGCGGTTTTTTGGCCGGGTTTATCATACTGCAGAGCCTCATTTTCGCGAACTCAGTACTTTGGCTCCAATTAAGTATTTGAGTTGAGATCGTATCACAATATAATATATACGTAAAAGATGCAGTTCTAGATGCTCTTTCACCTCCCATTCTGCAAGATGCAATCCGATCACAATTCGTTGAGTTGCTGTGAAATAACGCCGAAAATTAAGCGATTTTTAAAGCGACTTAACGAATAGTGGTCGGATCGCAAATTGGAGAATGGGAGGTAAAAGAGCATTTAAAACTGCATCTTTTACGTATAGATTATATTGTGATACGATCTCAACTCAAATACTTAATTGGAGCCAAAGATCTGATTTTGCGAAAATGTGGAACCGCCCAAAAAACCGCGGGTTCGGTGCGGTTCGGTTTTTTGATGGGGTAAAACCCGTTGCAACGGTTCCAGTTCGGTTCCAGCCCGGACCCGGAACCGAACCGCCAATTTGGAACCGTTGCTAACACTACCCAGCGGTATGGAAGCGGGCGAGCGGTGTGGTGATTCGTAAGCCTGGCAAAGACGACAATACAAAGCTGAAAGCCTACCGCTCCATATCGCTACTTAGCTACAGGGAAAAGTGATCGAAAAAGTAGTCGCTGAGCTGCTGTCAGACGAGGCTGAAAGAAGGGGGCTACTTCGCGACGGACAATTCGGAAGCCGCAAAGGGCGGTCAGCCGTTGATGCAGCGGCCATTACGGTCAACAGAGCTCACGCAGGCTGGATGGACCACCACAAAACAGGCGTGCTTCTCATGGACATCAAGCCAGCCTTCCCAAGCGTGGCAAAAGGAAGGCTAGTCAACTTAATGAAGGTCAGGCAAATGGACGGAGACCTTATACAATGGTTGAAGAGCTTTCTCTCAGACAGAACGGTGGAGATAATAATCAAAGGCAACGACATGGAAAGACACCCAGTTGAAGAAGGGGTCCCGCAGGGCTCAGCTGTGTCACCAATCCTCTTTGTGATCTACACCTCCGGACTGTTCAGATGGGTCGAAGACTATGTATCGGCAGGCAAAGGGCTATTCTTCCCGAACGACCTCACCTAGGTGGCGACTGGAAGCGATGTCAACCCGGTCGTCACAATACTTGAGAAATGCGCAGCGAAGAACCTGGAGTAGGCAACCAGACGAGGGCTACAGTTCGACACCGCAAAAATTGAAGCAGCACTATTCACACGCACATAAGGCCACAACAAACACCTCCAGCAAAAACTGACAGCGAGGATATGGGTCGGAGACTGTTTCATACAGTTCAACACAGAGGAGACATGCTGTCTTGGCGTCTGGATGGAGTCGCTCCTGACGCTCAAGCTGCACCATAACCGATGCATGAAGAAAGCCACGGCAGCAGAAGCTAGACTCCAAACTCTTACCAAGACGTACGGGGTAGTACCAGAAAGCATCAGGGCTGTCCAAGACACATACATCCAAGCTGTCACACTGTACAGGGGCGAGCTGTGGTGGGATCCCAATGAAGCAGGCAGAGTAGACAATCTCCAACTTCTCCTGAATCTACAAGCCAGAAATATCCTGGGCACATGACACATGACCCCACGAGGAGCATTAATGCGAGACTCAGGGCTTACACCCGCGCCCATAATCTTAGAATCCAGACAGTTGTGTTTTGCGGCGAGGCTAGCAATCTTGTGCAGCTACAAGCTGAAAGAGCAACACAAAAACCCCTCTTCCGGGACGCGGGTTGGCAGAGCAGTGCAGTCAGCGCATGAGCATGGTTGGACAACTGAAGGCATGAGCTGGGCGGCCCTTGGCAAACATTCAGTGGTCAGAACCATCATACCAGAGGATGCCTCCGCAGCCAAGAGAGCCGTGCAGCGATGGGCAAGAGAGGACGAGGCCAATGCAGGAGTGGACGTCGGGATGTGGTGGACAGATGGATCGCGCTCAGATGGCGGCCGCGTAGGAGCCGCAGCAGTGTGCAATCACAGAGACAGGTGGAGGTCCCCCTGCAGCTATCTTGGCACTGGACGACTGGAGGAGTTTGACACCAAAATGTGGGCGATCGGACTCACGCTCGAGGAGACGATCGAGAAGAGTGAAATACTGTAAAGATATGTAGTGAACATGGTGGCTGTCGTCAGTGATTCACAAGCTGCCATTTGGCGGGAGGCACTTCTAGGGCCAGGCCCGGGACAATGGCTAGCAAGACTAATCAATCGAAAGGCGCAGGCTCTCCTGGCCCACACTATCAAAATGGGGATTCACTGGCTTCCCAGAGACTCCGGTATTCCCGGGAAGGTAGAAGCAGTCCGCCAGCCAAACATAGCCCCTGAAACACGGGGGGACACAGTGATAGAGCGGCCATACACCTCGGCCATGAATATGTCCAGCCGGATCTCCGAGGGACGGTCAGCAGCAAAAGCGAAGTTGGAAGCCGACAAGTGCCATCAGCACTTCGGCTATTGACTCAAGGGCAAGGCGGGGGCCAAGAGACCTATCCCAATGACAATTGTGAAATCCCTGGCCTCCAGGTTCTGTTGGAAATGGTAGCGGGCGCTGTGAGAAAGTCCAAAAGCGATATCGTTCTCTCTACTCTAGCGGTCTCTCTATATACAGAATGACAAGGCCACATTGGCCGCTTCGCCATCGGGCGGACTCGGGCCCGGGGTTGAGCGGATTTCCAATACTCCCACTCCGTGAATACCCCGCCCATACAAAAGTCAAAGATAGAGAGAGCAAAAGTAGGAGAACCAAAGAAAGTAAGAAAGAAAGACTAAGTACAAAAGTAAGACTAAGTACAAGTCAAAAGAGACGGACGCGGCATCCAGCGGGATGCTACCAGAGAAAAAACAAAAACTGACAGCCCCGGGTCCGTGCAGTGACCCCTGCAACCCTAACCCTGCTCAACGTCACTTCAGTGACAACCGCCCGCGGTCAACAGCCATCAACGAGCAAAATCAACCACAACTCAACAAACAAACAAGACAAAGAAACACAGTTGCAGCCGAAACTAATAGATGCCCATACTGGCGCGGTGCTGCACAAATTTCTCCCTAGGCAGAGCCTTTGTAAGACAGTCTGCTACCATAACTCCAGTGGGAGTATACTCCAGAGATACTTCTCCTCCTTCTACTTTTTCCCTAACAAAGTGATGCTGAATATCGATATGCTTGGTGCGAGCATGGTACTCGGGATTGTGCACATGTGCGATGCATCCTTGGTTGTCTGCAAAGATGGTGATAGAAGGGAGCTTCTTGTACTGGCGATCCAGAATCTCACTGAGGTGGAAGCGAAGCCAAATTGCTTCCTTAGTAGCCTGAGTGAGTGGCATATACTCAGCTTCGGTGGAGGACAAGGCCACGGTGGCCTGTTTCTTGCTTGACCAGGAGACTGGCGATTGACCAGCCAGCAAGATGTAAGCACCAGTGCTATGGCGCGAATCTAGACAACCAGCCCAGTCACTGTCACTGTAGCCAGTGATCTCTGTATCCGATAGGATCTTTGGATAGTGGGGCTGGGTCGACGTTGAGGAGCTGGCCTTGGGAATGACTTCGAATGCAGAACACCTCGTTAGGTGCAGTTGCAGGTGTGCAGATCCTCGAATGTACCTGAGGATGTGATGGAGGGCTGCAAGATGATCAACGCTGGGAGCACTGGAAAACTGAGAGACTGCTCCCACTGCATATGAGAGGTCTGGCCTGGTAGCCAGCATCAGGTACATGATCGAACCAACGATGCTTCGATAGAGAGTAGCATCATGTTGGGAGA
>Ga0307514_10000378_pt1 | contig 101843 bp, 92 predicted proteins | sample 16_EM_MG_FD_203088 | JGI IMG/M metagenome (GOLD analysis project Ga0307514, IMG submission 203088) | Populus trichocarpa ectomycorrhiza microbial communities from riparian zone in the Pacific Northwest, United States - 16_EM | ecosystem: Host-associated > Plants > Roots > Unclassified | place... | reverse complement strand
GGAGATCCGTCTGGCCATATTCGAGGCCGAGGTGTATGGCCGCTCTATCTCCGTGTCCCCCCTTGCCTCGCGGGCTACGTTCGCCTGGCGGTCCGCTTCTTCGTTCCCGGGGATACCGGAGTGTCCCAGGACCCAGTGGATCTCCGTTTTGATGCCGTGGGCGACGAGAGCCTGCGCCCTTCGATTGATCCGTCTTGCCAGCCGCTGTCCCGGGCCTGGCTCCAGATGTGCCGTCCGCCGAATGGCAGCTTGTGAATCGCTAAAGACCGCCACCGTCTTCACCCCGTGTCTTGCAGTGTTTCTCTCTTCTCGATCATCACCTCGAGCGCGAGTCCGATCGCCCACAGTTCGGCGTCAAAGACCTCCATTCGTCCAGTGCCCAGATAGCTGCGGCGGGACCTCCACTCGTCTCTGTGCTTGCATACTGCTGCGGCTCCCACTCGGCCATCATCTGAGCGCGATCCATCTGTCCACCACATCCAGACTCCCGCTCCTACTTTGGCCTCTTTTTCTCTTGCCCAGCGCTGCGCGGCTCTCTTGGCTGCGGTGGCGTCGTCCAGTATGACGGTTCTGACCACTGACTCTTCGCCCGGGGCCGGCCAGCTCATGCCTTCGGTCGTCCGGCCACCTCCTTGTAGCTTTGCTCGCTGCATCCTACCCTCTCCTTAGTGTCTCCACAGTGTTGATGAAAACTATGGTAGTGTGGGAATGGTGGCGGCGGTAGCCGTGCGGTGATGGTGGTGGTGGTTGGGCACACAGAGTGTACAAGCAAAGAAGGTGGCGATGGGTGTTCTGACCGGAAGGAAGTTGAGCAGCAATCAGAGCACGCTATGGGCAGAATAACTACATTGTACCATTTGCGATTAATGGCTATCCGTCCTCTATTGAAAGAAGGCAGACACAAGAGATATAATAAAGGCACTTCAGGTAGCGTTCCGGGTATTAAAAATGTAGCATGTAATACACGGCAGGAGAAAGTCACGGAATTAAAGCACAGTGGTGGGAGTCTAGCACTACAAAAATGTCGCAAGCCGAAAGGGCACGCAATAAAAAGCATTAGGACTTTAGAAAAGGCAAGAAAATGAATACCCCCCTCATGACTTTTTTACCATACAACCGGTGCTTTTCTATTTTTATTTGTATGGGCAAATGGCACGAAAAACATATTTCCGACTGCTTTAAAATATGGCTTGTATAAGAACTGGGTGATACGTTTCAGATTAGTACATACGCGTACGCATATTGAGGCATGTACATATATAGGCTTTGGGCCCTCAAGAGATCAATCAAGAAGTCTATTAACCATCCAAAATCCAAAGTAACTGGTGGGCCCTCAAGGCAACAGGTGATGCTGTATGATCGAGTGATAACTATATGAACGAGTGATCGAAGTATCACTTCACGGGCAGCCGCCAATATCCGTGAAGCTTACGTAGATGCCTTTCGGGACCTTCAGACACGCATGCATGTAGATAAATTTTTCTGTACTCGTGCTGAACCCGGAAATGGAGCTGCGCCACGGACACTAAACGCAATGGCAAGTTCAGACTTGATTTCTCACTCTTACCGCTGCCACTTCTGCTATTAAAATTGAAGCTTGATTGTATCTATCAATCAAAGCCAAACTGTCGCATATAGGTGACCTCGTATGCATCTCATTCTGATGCAAGCTCGAATGCTCATACACGATACTACCATAAAAAGCTCGTACACCGCTCTATCCTCATCCAAGGCTCTGTAAAGACGATCCTGGTATACATGCAACATCTGCCACTCTCCGCGACGCTCCGCGACTCTCCACTGGCCGCTCCGATCGCTACTCCGCGATTGACCGATCGTCCGCCATATGGGAATGAAGTTGATGATTTGGACTACAACCTGACGTGGCCTAATAAACGATGCTATTACCAAAACCACCATAGTGGAAAACTCTTTTGAGTTGCAGTTTGCCAAATGTAAGGTGATGGCAAGTTAAAGGGATAATCAATTGTAACACGTTCGTTAAACTGGGAAAACTTTAGCGAGTGCCGGCGTGGCCGAACAGAGAAGAGCAGAAATTTTTTCTGAGGAGGGACAGAACAAGGCGCTGAAAAACAAGGACAGACATGCATACGTTGACTGCAAGGCAAGGTTATTCACATCACAAGGGTGGCGAAATTTTTAGTTTATGTGGTTCATACGTACTCGCCACCCTCTTTGTGTCCACTGTTTAGCGCCCATTACTGTCTTCATTCGAGGCTTATCGGACTCCAGCCATCCAATCAAACTTATCGCCTACCGATTCAATATGCATCCACCGCAGCCCACCACGAGGTGTCCTGGTGACTAGTGTGGTAGGCTGTGAAGTTGCAGATAGTTTAGTTGCAGCGTTGTCAATGAACTGAAGTCTAAAATTTACGTCATGCAGAAGTGAAAATATGTACGGAGACTGCTTACATCGTAAGCTGTATTTGTTGTCAGACAGTTCTGTCTAGAAAAAGCAACGTTGTGATTTGCAATAACCCTCACGCCACCGCTCCAAACCAGCCACCTAACCCCACCTGGCAGAGAATCAACAAAATAATATACCGTAGAGTAAATAGTGGGCTTATTCTCGATGTAGTATGACTTCCTTCCCCGGAACGCGCATCCGCCGTCGCACACAATTCATCGCCAGTTGTTCGGTTCAGTTGTGGTTCCTGAGTTTCATCATCAGCAACGATACAAGTAAGGAAAACGAATCGAACATGCAGTTCGTATTAAGGGGATTACGGAAGTATATAGAAAGCATCTTAGTTGGCTAGTGTACTCTGGCGCTCAGCAGCGTGGGCAGCAAGTACTAAAAGAGGGGTATCCCGTTTTAAGCCCGTCTTGGCCAGAGGCGATGCTATCCGTTTCTGCCAGCGTACCCAGTTTTAAGGCTTTCTCACACGTGCAAAGGCAAAAGGAACCGGCGCGATTCGATTAGGATTGGCTTGATATGGTTAGTATGATTGGCTTCGCCTTCCTGGCGGTTCGATCAACAAACTTTCGATCCCTGCAACTGTGACGTCGCGCCGCACTAGCTTATTTCCTCTCGAACCAATTTAATTTGTTGTGCCGGGTTTGTGTTCTGCCATTCACTATCCGCTCTCCACAGCCACTAACCGCCATTTGACAACAGCGCTGTGCACATGCCACATTACCGCATTTTCAGCCGCACAAGGATTCTACCTTCATATTAATCGACGTCGGAGCTGCAAGATTGCTTCAAGCCTTTAGTCGCTTGCTCGTCAAACAAAATTATCGCTCACACTTTTCGTCCGACAACGAATTCTCCCCATCCGAACGCACTAACTCAGCGGCACCTCCGCTCATCTACACGTCTAGATCGAAAGTCTGCTGCACGACAGTCCGACAGCATCTCCTAGGGCAATACGTCACTAAGCTCCCAGTCAAAATTTAAGGCTATTGGCAATGGATACAAACCACAGATCTGGAGCTCAGAAAGGAAAACGCAAGCAGCAGCCCGACAGTTCACAATCACCACCAAGCTCTAAGCGAGCGACTACGGGAAGTGCCATTGGTGCCGTTGGTACTAGCGAACCACGATCGAACGACCCCACAAGGTCAAATCCGCCACCAAAATGTTTTCGGATATCTGGTGTTCCATTACATTGGAATGAGAATGATCTCTTTGACGCTCTTCACGCCATTGATTCATCTCTCACGCATCAGAATTTCCGGTCATCGCTCTACCCAGGATGTTCCGGCAGTACCCAAATAGCATTGGTCAACCTGGATTCTGGAACTGAACATTTAGGGTGCCACAAATATCTACAGGTCCCGGAATCCAGCAGCAGGACAGCGGTTCTTACGATTGACAGCGATTTCTACAATTTAACACCATTGAATGTTCCCGAGGGTGAAATAGTTGCAGAGTTAGTTTTACCTGTGCCACGTCGAGGTGTCATACAGATGTTAATGTTATGGTTCTTGTAGTGTGATTGCTGTAACCGGCCTTGCTGGCCATGCATTTGAATCCTGGCGAAATCGTGAAACTCACCAAATGTGGCTGAAGGATTTCTTACCGTACAATGTTAAGAACATCCGAATCATGACATACGGTTACGATAGCCGTCTTGTTGGGCACGATGGAGCCGTCGAAATGAGGGTGCTGGATTTTCAACGACATTTCATCCAGCAATTACAAAATGCGAGGAACTCTGCACCGGTGTGTGATTCAGTTTCCACCCAGATCGTTATGTTGTTTGTGCTGAAGGTATTTTATGAAGAAAAACCGGCCGATCGTATTCATTGGACATAGTCTCGGTGGTATTCTGATCTTGCAAGTAATTTTACCGCCCCTTGGACGCCTAAGTCAAACTTACCCAGAGCTCTCAGGCATTGATCGAGTCGAAGCGAAATCCATCTCATAAGCACATTTTAGATGCAATATATTCGATGTTCTTCTTCGGGGCTCCACATGAGGGTATGCGGACTTATGATTTAGAAGAGATGGTTGATGTAGAGTCTGGCGACTGTGAAACGTCAAAGCATAACCTGCTCAGACAATTAAGTGAAGGCTCTGAATTTCTGGAAAATCAAAAGGAAGAACTCTGTTATATCTGGAAAGAGTATAAGCCGAACATTGTCAGCTTTTACGAGACAGCGCCAACTCCTACAGTTAGAAGAGTAGGACTCCCTCTAAGCCGAGTTCAGGTTAACTGTAAACAAGACTAACCTTCTCCAGTCAGAGTCAGGCAGTTATGGGCGAAATGGCAAAGAGTCTGAAATGGTCAAACGATTTTCCGCCCAATTATATATACCCACCGAGGAGCGTATCCCCGTGGCCAAAAACCATATAAATATGGTCAAGTTCGCCTCAGCAGAGGATGAAGCGTATCAGACCGTTGCTAGACATCTGACGGAGTGGGTGAAGAGTATTACCGAGTCCTATGGTACGGAGTGGTCCTTATCTATAAACTAGCTGCTGCACAAGAATGCTGATACCTAAAATGCAGCCGCTGCGATAAAGATTCAAAATCATCAAAGTACGTGTTTGTTTTCTTGATATTTTAATATAGTAAAGGTCATTAACCATTAACTCAAATTTAGAATCTCAGGAATATACCGACTGCCGGAAAAGTTTGAAACCTTCAGACTATCAAAGTTACCGTGATGACATCTGGCTCAGACGACATGAAAATACCTGCACGTGGATTCTGAACGACCAGCGTTACCGACTATGGGCTGAGAAGGGCGGCCAGGCAATTCTTTGGATCTCTGGCGATCCAGGCTGTGGCAAGAGCGTCTTGTCGTCATTTCTGACCAAAGATATCACACGTGGCATAACCAACCAGGTTTGCATGGCTTATTTCTTCTGCGACGACAAGGACGAACGATTAAGAAGTGCTCACTCAATTCTGGTGAACTTGCTTGCGCAGCTGTTGGATCATGTACCTGATATCAATAAGCACTTTTTGGCAGAGCCTGAGTACGCCACGAACACGGAGAAAACTTCATGGACCTTCGGCATGCTTTGGCGAGTGTTTGAACGCATCATGAATGACGCCCACTGTGGGCAGGTCTATATTCTGATTGACGCTCTAGGTATTCACCCTTAACCTGATTAAAGATGTAGCTCACATCCATAGATGAATGCGAGGAAGAATCACGGGTCATGCTCTTGAACAAGCTGAGACATCTCCTACGCGATCCAACCACCACCACACAGCTTATGAAGATTATCATTACTAGTCGCCCACACATTCCAGTTACATCCTATTTGACCGATGTCATAAAATTGCCTCTGGCGGCTGAGAACTTGAAAGGTGATATAACAGCATTTGTCTCTGCCTCAGTTCACACACAGCTTCAGTTCACAGGGAAACTCGGTGATGAAGTGCGACAGGCTCTTATACATGGCGCTAACGGAATGTTTCTCTGGGTTTCCCTGATATTGGATGATCTCGAACATTCCACAAATACAACACCTCGGGCTATCAGGGAGAGACTTCAAACGTTACCATCCGATCTTGCAGGTGTATATACAAACATCTTGAGCAAGATACGAACGGAAGACCTACAAACTGCTAAGAGCATACTTCAATGGGTGGTGTGGGCTGTGCGTCCACTGCATTTGCAAGAATTGACAATAGCTATTGCTATACGTCCAGAACACCACGCCTCCATGTCCTCGATGGAGGATGACATGCATACAGACTTGAGACAGGTTCTTCGGTTGATTTTTGGACCAATGTTCAGAATCGAAGATGGTGATACTGTTCATCTTGTTCATCAGTCAGCGAAAGACTTCCTGAGTGGCATGAGTTCTCCAACGAAGGAGGGACTTTCACTACCCGCTTTGGTCACCTCATCAGTGGAGTCCAATATGCAGTTGGCTGCATCCTGCTTGGCTTATCTTTCTTTCGACGAATGTGAAGTTGGGCCGGTCGCTGTTCGACACTCCTGGAGACACGACTTCTGGACAAATATAGGGATTCTACAACACAAGCTCCCATTTCTTCTTTACGCGGCCGCTTATTGGCCAGAGCATGTAGGGAAGGCTGATCCTAGTGATCAACATCAAACGTTGTGTACTGCTTTCCTGAAACTAGTAGAGTCCCGACAGAAATTGAATCTCGCATACCAATTATTCATGTTCTCATGGTCACCCTTAGAGAGTTTCATAGTAACAGAACCGCTTCAGATTGCATCGTCTCTGGGACTTAGCGCTTTCGTAGCAGAGATTTTAGATCATGGCGCAAACATCAACGCTCAGGGAGGCCGATATGGTAACGCGCTTCAAGGAGCCGCAGCTGAAGGCCACAAGGCTGTGTTTCGGCTGCTTTCCACTCGTACCGACATCCAGATCACCGAGGTTATCATAACGGAAATTGCAAAGAATGCAAGAAAGGGCAAGGCGATAATGGAGATGCTGTTCACTACCCGTCCAAACATCGAGATAACCGAGCCTATAGTCGAAGCAGCGGCAAGTAATCAGAAGAGCGGTAAGGAGGTGTTGGATGTGCTGCGTTCTGCCTGTCCCGACATCGAGATCACCGAGCCCATCGTCATTGCTGCAGCGGGGAACTATGGAGGGAAGGAGGTGATGGAGATGCTGCTCTCTGTCCATCCCAACATCGAGATCACCGAGCCCATCGTCACAGCTGCAGCAGGGAACAATGGAGGGAAGGAGGTGATGGAGGTGCTGCTTTCTGTCCGTCCTAACATCGAGATCACCGAGCCCATCCTCATAGCTGCAGCCAAGAACCCTACAGGGAAGGAGGTGATGGAGATACTGCTTTCTGCCCGTCCTAACGTCGAGATTTCCGAGCCCATCGTCTCAGCTGCAGCTGGGTACTATAGAGGGAAGGAGGTGATGGAGATGCTGCTCGCTGACCATCCTAACATCGAGATCACCGAGCCCATCGTCATAGCTGCAGCTGGGAACTCTGTGGAGATGGAGATGATGGAGATGCTGCTCGCTGAGCATCCTAACATCGAGATCACTGAGGCCATCGTCATAGCTGCAGCTAGGCACTCTCGAGGGAAGCAGGTGATGGAGATGCTGCTCGCTGACCATCCTGACATCGAGATAACCGAGCCTATAGTCGAAGCAGCGGCAAGTAATCAGAAGAGCGGTAAGGAGGTGTTGGATGTGCTGCGTTCTGCCTGTCCCGACATCGAGATCACCGAGCCCATCGTCATAGCTGCAGCGCGGAACTATGGAGGGAAGGAAGTGATGGAGATGCTGCTCGCTGACTGTCCTAACATCGAGATCACCGAGGCCATCGTCATGGCTGCAGCCGGGAACTTTGAAGGGAAGGAGGTGGTGGAGGCGCTGCTTTCTGCCCGTCCTAACATCGAGATAACCGAGCTTATCGTCATAGCTGCAGCCAGGAGCAATGGAGGGAAGGGAGTGATGGAAATGCTGCTCACTGACTATCCTAACATCGAGATCACCGAGGCCATCGTCATAGCTGCAGCCACGATATATGGAATGAAGGAGGTGATGGAGGTGCTGCTTTCTGCCCGTCCTAACATCGAGATCACCGAGCGTATCGTCATAGCTGCAGCCAACAACTTGAGAGGGAAGGAGATGATGGAGGTGCTGCTTTCTGCCCGTCCTAACATCGAGATCACCGAGCCCATCGTCATAGCTGCAGCAGGGAGCTATAGAGGGAAGGAGATGATGGAGATGCTGCTCGCTGACCATCCTAACATCGAGATCACCGAGGCCATCGTCTCAGCTGCAGCTGGGAACTCTGGAGGGAAGGAGGTGATAGAGATGCTGCTCGCTGACTATCCTAACATCGAGATCACCGAGCCCATCCTCACAGCTGCAGCCGGGAACTCTGGAGGGAAGGAGGTGATAGAGATGCTGCTCGCTGACTATCCTAACATCGAGATCACCGAGCCCATCGTCACAGCTGCAGCTGGGAACTATGGAGGGAAAGAGGTGATGGAGATGCTGCTTTCTGCCCGTCCTAACATCGAGATCACCGAGCCCATCGTCTCAGCTGCAGCTGCGTACTATACTGGGAAGGAAGTGATGGAGATGCTGCTCACTGACCATCCCAACATCGAGATCACCGAGCCCATCATCACAGCTATAGCCGGGAACTATGGATGGGAAGAGGTGATGGAGATGCTCCTCGCCGACCATCCTAATATCGAGATCACCGAGGCCATCGTCACAGCTGCAGCCGGGAACTATGGAGGGAAGGAGGTGATAGAGATGCTGCTCGCTGACCATCCCAACATAGAGATCACCGAGCCCATCGTCACAGCTGCAGCAGGTAACTCTCGTGGCAAAGAGATGATCAAGATGCTGCTCTCTACGCGTCCCGACATCGTGATCACTGAACCCGTCGTTACAGCCGCGGCAGGAAACAGCAAGTGTGGCAAGCAGGTGATGGGATTATTACTTGATAGTGACCGACAGTTTGGAGTCCATCTACCCTTACTACAAGCGGTAGCGTACTTTGGAATGTTTCTGCATGCTAAATATCTAGTTTCGAAATGCAGCAAAATAACCCTGAATGTACAATATACGCATCTTTTGCATGCTGCTGTGGAAAGTGGGGACATTGATATTCTTAAAATATTCTTAGAGCTAGGTGGAAACTATATGTGTCCGGACGAACACCTTTGGACAGTATATATGACTTCCTCTCAGTCGCGGAATGTATTCGCACTGCAAAAATTCGCGGAAATGGCGCTTCCGTCATTTTGTTCCGTGTTTCCCCCAGCGAAATGGGTTAGTGAACAGGCATGTGTGTCGATTCAGCTTCAAGGGGGTAGAGCAGGATTACTGTATTCCGGTAAAGGTCAAGCATAAACTCCACAATTGAAACTGACACGGTTTAGGCACATTTGCGCATACGCGATGTTCTGTGAAAGCCGATCATCCCTTCCCTCCTGGAAATCTTGGCACAAACTATTTCGAGGTTACTGTGGTTGAATTGTCGTCAGGATTGTATGTCACTATCCAGAATACTAGAAATGAGTTTCAAAGGGCTTATTAAACTAGGGATATGGGAGTTGGGTTTTGCGGAGAACACATTCTCCCGGGCAACGATCCTCATAGTTATTGTTTTGCTTCTGCATATAGCTCCGACGGTACCTGTTTACTGGGCACCAAGCCACCTTACGGCTCGGACTATTACCGTCCCAAATACTCCAGTGGCGATGTAGTCGGGTGTGGTATAGATTGGAAAAGTGAAAGTTATTTCTTCACTCTTAATGGAAAGGTGCAATGTAAGTATCATCTATTCCCGGGGAAGGAACCCAAATTGAACAGTACTGTCAGTGACCCTACATAATGGCGAACTTCTTCGGAGAAGACTCTACCCTCTCGTCTCGTTTATAGGAAAATCCAGTGTTAGGATTGTCGGAAACTTTGGGGGTCCTTTCAAGTATACTTTCCCCCCGAAGGAGCAAGGTTGTGGTGGTTTGGAGCAATTGAAGTAATTATGTTGGCTTACGGAAAGTTCAACCGGTATTCACACAAACATACGTCTCTCTTTTGTAATATTGATTTCTTACGTAGTGCGGTTTGGAAATGGAGGCTTGGGGAGCTGGAATGCGGATTCCCTTTTCCACGTAGTAAACCGGGGTGGGGGCCGTGTACATTAAGTCGCATCTCGATGCCCGTAAGACGCTACGGTCATAAAGCAACCAGAAATGTACTACGTTGAGTTCGCATCCATAACACATCCTTAACATTAATCCCGTGATCGCTGCTAATTTCCTGTTGTTGGGTTTTTGGTGGGATATTTAATGCTATGTAGATTTGTATACTACAATATGCATGTGAAATGAGCCAGGTTCGGATTCCCACATCACTCCAGCAACTCCTTAAGCCGCTTTCTAAGGCAGAACCCCACCTAACAAATCATGTGGCAGAGTTCCAGTCCCCACTTCAAGCTAGAGTTACAGCTGATCTCGTATCCTCTGTTTGTTACCAGAGCAGAGAGTGAAAAGGCTCATAGCAACCCCGACGAGGTCATTCTTGATCTCTATTAGTAACTTCGTGATATCCGTCGCTGCGACTTTGGTATCTACCAGACTAGCATATTCCACAACTTGAAAACTTTCGGTTTCTTTCAACTTCTTGCCGACTCTGATTCTCTCCAGGGCATTCTCTGAAACAGGCTTCCTGATAGTCCGTCCCGTCCGGGCAACATTCTTCCCGGGACTGGACTATGATTTTCAGGGCAGAGAATTCTGGACCATTTAAGACTAGGGCAAATGGTTCTTGGACTATATACCTACCGAGCCCTGTAGTCTCTATGACGTCACGAAATACAGAAGTCAATGATGAAAAGAGGTGGAAATTATGTTTTGTTATTTTATTCTATTCAGACCCTCTACCGGCACTGTGGCGCCTGCTACCGCTTGTATTCAGGCTCACCACCAGCATTTCACAGCATCATGGCACCAGCTGCAACTAATTGTCAAGCCCGCCATCGCAACCACCACCGGGTGAACCGACGGTTGCCTAGCTCTGGTAGCCGCCAGTCTCCTTTAGGTACCTGTTCGAGCCCTTTGGTAGCCGATATCAGCCCCGGATGGACTAGTCCGGCCAAATCACGCCCCGGTACGGGACGGCGACGCCAGGCCCCGGAACACTATAGTCGCCCCTAGCCGTTACGAAGCCTGCTCTGAAAATGTTTGCAGTAACCGCAACTCTCTAATTGACGGGAACAATGCCACTGCTCCACCAATTGAACTTGATTACTAAATAGATCCGCACTTTGCTGCAGATGCGGTGAGCATAGAAATCCTAGAGAAGTTTCTCAGGGCTACGGCAGATGCCAAAGCCCGCTCCAGTCGTTTTGCTCCAACAGCTCTAGAGGTGGATAAGAAGGTGGGTATCTGGGTTTGGTGTAGAAGCGTCACGTAGCGTGTGCGGGTGCCGATGCTATTAGATACAAAGTTTTATGAAGATTATGCTCTGAAAATTGCCGGACGGAACCAGTGCCCAGATATTGTGCAGAAACAACTTCAAAGAACTAGTTCCATCGACAGTGTGCATATGTAACTGTTGTTGATTGGGATGAGATATAATGCAATTTTGCATTGTAACAGTATTTCGAATGGGTTGGAGTTTGTATTTAGGAAGATGTTGAGTATGGAGGCGCCATTCCATATGAGATATTGTGATCTACTCATTCACCCTGCCTCCAGAAATGTTATTATCTATGCTAGTCACCAGGCTTCACAATAGCCTCAGCGGCTGCCAATCCTCTAGAACGCTCCATCATACTTCATTGTGGGGCATGTGAAGTGGCACCAGGCATGCGTAAACACCTAGGGAGCTGAAAGGGGATCTTGCCGGTGGGCCCTGACGGGTGGTTACTGCTCGCTATCACAAGTTTTCTAAATTGAAAATTACTCATTGTGCAACGGATTAAATAGCATATAACTCTTGTGTCCCAATGCTGGGTACAGGAACCATCTGTCAGGGTCAAGAGCACAAATCCGAGTGAAGGCCAGTCATGCCGCATCACTCTCGTCACCCAACAATCACTCTATTGCATATGTACTTGGATCACGAGTCTCAGCATCGTCTGATGTCTTGTAGGAGAATGAAGACTTGTATGAAGATGGTGGCTGTATGAGGATAAGCATCAGGACCAGGGTGATGCGTCTCATGTCAGAGCATACGCGTACACATATGGAATATTGTACATATACGGGCTTGGCCCTCGAGATAGAGACGATCAATCAGGTCAATCAATCAAGTCAAACAAGCATCCAAAGTAACTCACTCAGCGTGCATGTGGGTGCAGTGGTCCAAAATCCTTCCGCCCGACACATAATATTTCAGGATGAGGTAGAGGTCCGTCCGCCTAAGACGGACTCTTTGTGAAGCCTACAGCTGCATCATACCCTCCCACCGAACACCGTACTATGTACGCGATCCACACCTAAATACTATAACAGGTGACATCTGGTGCAAATTTCATCATTTACAGCCTCTATGCCAGTTCTCACTCTTTCCTCCTTGCCGCTGGGGTCTTATCGAGTATGGAAATATACCGCCTCGTCCGCCCGAAGGCTTACATATTCCGGATTACTATTTATGGGGCAGGGAAATCGAGGACTATTTTAGCATAGAGATTATAAACGTTAGACGGTAAATCTAGTGGGCGTTACTGTCTAAGGTGAAGTTGAAGTTTCTTGTTCTATCTGAAGGAAGCTATAGAACTGATTGATGCCTTTATACACATAAACAATTAGGAGATCCCGCAGAGATGATCGAGTGAAGCGTGGCGAGTGATCAATCGTGTATGAGTCTACTAGGTGACTCAGTATCGGCGACCCCCTATCAGACTATATAGTAACATCGGGCCTTCCAGTCAGCTGAGTGATATTGCCATGATCGAGTGATATCTCAATGAACGAGTGATCGATATATCACCACTTGTACGGCCGGCGGGCGGACGGTCCATTTCCACTCCTAGTTATTTATCAGAAACCTCTGATGGCAGCATACATCAAGCCAGCATAGTCAATGTCGATGATTTGAGCTGACGGAACAGCTTTGATATTCAAAACATGATCCATTGTAGTAGTTATCCTCAGTGGTAGCTTATTCAACAATCACGCAAATGCAAGGCTACGAGGGAGGTAGAGGGACCTAACATGAGCTGACCGTAACCGGGGCTAAGACACCCGGCATGCCACAAGACACTACGAAGTCGCTTTCGGCTCCCTCCGGAGGCGGCATCGCTGGGCTTGCCGTGCTGGAGACGGTCTATGTGGGCTATTCCTAGGCGGCGAAACCACCACGAAAACTTGTATTCGTTTACGATGCTTATGGGTTGCAAGTCTGTGGGGGAATATGGCAAGTACCTGTCAATCAAACTGAGCTTGAACTCAAAACCCAAAATCGCCCTCCGAAATAAGTACATCATTGTTACAACTTGTACTATACACGAGGTATACATAACTATGCTCTCTTATACCTGCAAATCTCCGATTACGATATCTCCAAAAATTAAGTGAGCAGTTTGTCGAACAAAGTGTTTCAGGAGCGTGTATGTACTGCTGCACTTGGATATTAGAGACGTCGTAAATTGAAGTCCGGGAAGTAAAAGTATACACGACTTTTGCGATGCTTGCAGACATAACTGAACTTTAGTTGGTTGAGATATGCTGAGTGTTGTGGGAAATCCAATTCTCACCACCATTTGCATTCCCGCAAAGGGCACTTGCGCAACCTATCTAGGAGAACGGGAAGCGCACTTAGGAAAATGACAAGCGCACATAGACCCTGTGGGGAGCACACTTGGGAGAGCCACGGAAATGCACTAGGAAGCGCACTATGGACTGACAGGAAGGGTCGGAGCGCACGTGGAAACATTAAGCGGGCTCGACCACAGTGCAGGGATATGAGAAGACGGAGTGGGAGCAATCTACTAAGGTACGCGGTGAAGTGATCGGAAGCTCCAGATGTGGTAAGAAATGGCACAGAATTAGTAACATGTGATCGTGAACAGGAAAAGCAGAACTACACAAACCGATGTGCACTGACTTTCAACGAATGTTCACCACTTGCTCTCATAACCAAATCTATTACCAGAACAAGTGCATGTGATCACCTCTCATCGTACGGGAGTACCAAGGTTTACAGTTCCCTTAGGTATTCCTGCAGTTGGCGAGACACCGGGGAGCACGCTAATCTCGGGTATACCCGTAGCGACGGGAAGACACTGATACCGTCGCCGTCCCAAGCCCTACGTACCAAACGATTTCTCGGGAGCATCTGGAAATGGCAAGTGAATGGAAAGAGTTTCCCAGGATAGCTAGCGTTCATACCACGGAACACATCTCGATGCTGTACTCTACTGTCAATTTATCTCCCCCCTATCGCTCCACTAATTCTCGGTCAAACTCAAAGCTCTTTTATACAGAGTAGCTTATTTATATCTCAATGGATTCGGTGTCGGCATTGGGTAGGTACTGTCACTAGTTGTGGACTTCTTGGGGGGTGGAGGACATACACTCCCTCCCATTGATCGACAGCCTGTGCTGTTGGCACGGGATTTGGCCCAATGGCTTTTGTGGCGTTCGGCCTAAGGCTGCGGGCATGAGGCCGGTGGCTTGCGGCCCCCATGCCAAGGAGTAGGTCTAGCCCCGGCAGTGATGCTCGGCATCGGTCTCCGGATGTGATACTCGGCTTCGCCGAGTATGCCCGCTTTCCCATATAAATTTGCCTATCTTTCTCTCTCTTTGCTCTTTAGACAATCACTTTTGTACGACAGTCAATTCAATATCTCTATTCGTACTCGATTGATCTCAACATGTGCCCAGTGTTCTGAAATGGCGCGGCTGCTTGCCGGGCTTTCACAAGCTTTTTAGAGGGCGGGGCTGGGCGGCGATTTGCGAATGTCCAGAATAGCACAGCTTAGTTCACATAAGCCTGCATATCTGGAAGTTGTAGGCCGGGGAAGTGTATCTATTTGGCCTGCATTTCGGAGGTGAATAGTAGAATCTAATTAAGTGGGAATAACTACGTACTTTCGAAAGCGGGATATTATTCATATAAGCATATGGAATGTGTCTTTTTCGATTCTTATTGGTCAGAATTCTGTGGCTGAGTGGCTGAGTGGCTGATAGTGGCAAGTATAAACCACAAGAACTCAAATTAAAACCAACCCACCAATTTAAGTCTACAAGTTGCACTCTGACAACAAAGTGTGATATATATGAAATGTATATAACTCTACCTACTTTCACATCCCAGGTTGACATTCATGATATTTTTAATATTGGGTGAGTAGTGGTGGATTAATACCTTGATTGTAATGTTTTTTGACAGTAGTATGCGGAGAATTTGCAATGGAGGAAATTGGCAACTGGCAAGTGAAGTATGACCTATTTATGGATGTTTCATCCCTAGAACATGTTGTGATCAGAGCAAAGCTTGGTGACATTATTAGATTTCAAATAATTCAAATAGCTACACAGAAAGCTTCTTTTCAACTGACAATAATTGCTCTGGCCATACAAATAGTACCAACTTACAGAGACTTGGAGAGATATACTTGTGGGCTTGGAACCTGTACAGTGGGTACACTGTAGAAGATGGAGTTGAGTCAAAACAGGGTGGTGGAAACATCCATATCTTACTTTCACTGCTTATATTGGCACGGAAAGCCAATTGGGGGATGGTGGTACACAGGGATTACAGAGGTGGACTGGGTGATTGCAAGTGAATATAATTAGAAGACTCAGAAGCAGATAGGTACACTGAAAAAACTGATATTATATAATGTAAAACCCATATAAAAGTGGTTCCTAGGATCCGAATCCATAGTATATTTGATGGATGGCAGTCACAGCTCCTATCAACCTGCATGTTGACTACATTACTATGATATGCATACAATTTTGTTCGCTAAATTCAATACATTATGCTGCGTTCAACGATACAGCTGAATATACTTCATTGCATCATCCCAAGTAGGCTCTCAAGATGTTGTTAAGTACACACCTGAGTACGATTTCAAGTATTCTTCCAATTCCACTCAATCACACATTCCGAGCCTGCTTGACTCTAAGCTCCCATGTAAGCTCTCAACTATTGTACCAGTACACTCCAAGTATGTTCCCAGGTATAGCTCCAAGGACATTCTCAAGTACACTTCTGAGCATGCTATCTACAACGCTTCTAATTGCACATGATGGTGTACTCGCAGCAATATAGTATGCTCCTATGTAGGCTCTCAAGATGCTCTCGAGCATACTTCCAAGCATGCTTTCAAGTAGGTTCCCAATTGCATGACATGATACAATTCCAACCTACTTGGCTCTATGCTTCCAAGTTTACTCTCAAGAGGCAAGACACTCCCAATTTGACCTGACTATATGCTCCCATACATGCTTCGTGATATTTAATTGAGAGACTTGATGAGTTGCAGCCACCAGGCACCAGGAGGCAGATCATGGGTAGTGGGCAGTGGGGGGCATATCATGGCAGAAATCATAACGTCAATCAATATCATAGTGTGAACCATATCCTTATTGTGCCCACCACAATCAGATCTTGCAATGCCTCATAGTTACAGTATTGACAATCACAATTTTAGATTCTGCAGAAAAAGTAGAAAATTGTATCTTAGAACTCAGATGTTCTAGCAAAATCAGCTGCCTGCAGCCTACAGATTGTAGGTGTATGTGTGCACATTCAGTCCAGGGCTGATAGTGTTAATGTCAATGGTATGATGGCCATGGTGATGATAGCAATGATGATAGTGTTGGTGATGGTGAACATAGTACCAGAAGCACTCAATTAAGTAGATTCAGTTCATCAACATTCATGTAAAACTTTCCAACAACTCATTAATCTTCATTGGCCCAATGGATCGTGAGGAAAACTCAACTTCTCATGTGGTTTGCATCTCTCAGCTGCAGCTCTCAAGCTTTGCGCTGTTATACAGTCATCAAGCAGGCTCTGAAGGTGGCTATAAAACAGGCTTATAAGCAGAATATCAAGCAGCCTTCAGACTTGGCTCTGATATGGTGTTCAAATGCCTGCAGGCTCTCCAGTGGACTACATACTGCTATAACAGCCATGTAGTTTGCACAGGTATACATTCATCCCTCGCCACCAGTCATATATAGTTTCACTAAATGGACTGTGCATGATGATAGACTCCAAATTGTGCAGAGGTCCACGGACAGCTTGCTATGAGTTGCACATGTACGCAGGTATACATAGTGCAGGCTATGGTCAATTTGTACTTTTGCTAAGGTATCATTTTACCATTGAATGAAATATGCACTTAATTTGTTCCAGCTCTTGGTAACATGTACTCATGGTGAGCTTTGTTGATTTGTGCAATATGTGTGGTTCCTCAAGGCTGCATGTTCTGTCAAATCCTGTCACCATATTCTTATGCTTCTTGAGCTAGAGCTGCTCCCTCCAGAATTCCCTTATAACACTGCAAGATTTATGGTCAAATGTTGAAGAGAGGCCTTCAACCGTCTAGATCCACTGAGTCATGACTAAAAATCCTAGGGTATATCACTAGCAGTAAATTATGTCATAGAGCCTCACTCCTTTTCCTTCTGTGGTTTCGATTCCTTTCTCCATTCCTCTTCTGCATCATAATGTCCCTCAACAGAAACAACCAACAGAGTGGCTGGAAAGTCTATTTAGTAGACTATTCACCTGGATACAGACAGTCATTGATGTGGAGGGTAGCATGGCACCATATATGTGGTATTTGGTAGAGAGACTAGGTGGTGCATTCAACTTTTTTCCTTCACACAAATCAAGTCATAGATGTCGCTAGATTATCTTTACATGATCTAGCACAGCAAAATGGCTGCAAGGACTTGATATCATATCTGGAACCGTGCCCAACTTTTCGTACTCTCCAAGCACTTGACAGTCAGTGGTAAGGTATTCCTGGGATGATCTATCTCGGTACCTCCAAAGGGCGGCGAAGCCGCCACCGTAACTTGTATAAAAGAAGCTCCATACCGCCTAGAGATAACCCAAACCTGATCATACGGTACCATCATAGCCTAACATTGCCCTCTTCTCCATTTCTGAACATCCTTATGTTATGCAAACCGCAGCTGCTGATACAGACATTTCGAATTTCGAGACATTTGATGCCGATGGTTTGGAAAAATAACAATGACTCTGATTACGAAGTTATCTATGCATAAAATATGCATAATCCATCGCTCTTTCAACTCGTGGTCTCCAATTTACTATATCTCTAATATTGGTAAAATGCTGCGGAAAAACATCGATTTTCGCCGTTTTGAGTGTTTATTTAAAGCCGCTCTATCAATTTTTAAAGATATAGTAAATCAGAGACTGGGAATTGTAAGAGCGATGAATGTTGCAGGTTACATGTATATATCACATTGCGAGTGGACAAATACTCGCAGACTTAATTAGACCGACCATTTGTCACTTTTGTCAGCGCAGCCGCGTACTCCGTGAACTAACTAGAACATGGTACAAGACGGGACTGTCAAGATTAACTTCACCGAAAACAACTCATGTAGAGGCTCTGCAGTCTCATCATCTGTAAGGCTCCACAAAATCGAACTGACCAATGATGTTCTGCCAACTTCACGCAATGGTGACCGGCGAGCAAATACGGAAGTGCAATGCGTACCGGCCAGCGATGTCGCAGGGCTGTCTGCCTTTGAAATTTATGATTTGGCCTATTGAAATTCAGCCTGCAGTCTTTATTCTGACCGAAACAGTTCACCGCCGCGTATCCACAAGGCACTATTCGGCACCTGGATTTATGCTATTGGCTTTAATGTGACCTGTGCTGGTGTCACTTTATATTATCCCTACCCCTACTATATCGACTTCTAGCTGTTAGTAAGTTGTCATCTGTTGCCTACTACCTCACATGGAAAGATATTGAAAAAGCCGCAACTGCGAGCGGTAAATAGAACCTGCCGGTAATATAATTGCGGAATTAAATGTAGGCCAACGTGTTGGAGGATTATTTGGCTGATCTGATAAATAGCAGATAATTCACACATAAATAGCCAAACACCGGCTGCCACCAAGTTTTGTAGCACACAATCAGCGTGACATACCTCGCAACACACTTAGTCTGACGCAGTTGCCAGCTTCTGCGTTGTCCTGCGATGAGAAATGACAAAGTACAGTGAATTCCAGATTAAAGATCTGTGTGATATGGTCTGACGCTATCGATTTGTTGTAGACGGAGTATTGGCTCATATTCGCTGATTCCCGATTTATTGGAAAGTACCAGCAACGTACGGGATGTGCGCTGTCACAGGGCAGCCTATCGGTATTTCTAGTTCAACTAATCCTCCATTTAGTCTTTGTCACTTTCAACAACGATTAGGCTCTAAAATCTTGAGTGTAGATACCTAACGACAGCAGTCACTAGCGGGGTCCAAAGTAGGATATGAAAGCGACAACAAATAGTCCAACCTCACCTTGCAGCCTCGTGTTAAGAGTAACTGCTGAATGCGATGGCACCTTTGATCGTCGAGCATGTATTTCATTGACAAGAGTAGCAAGGATTAAGATATGAAAAATTTAGCGCATATCATATATCAAAGTCTTGTTTAATATTTCCATTAACTTTATATCTAGTATGTAGCGAAACCCACAGAGTCGGCCGTTTCAATCTGGGTTTGGGAATACTACACACTCACTTCACATCTGCAACGTACACCATCAAGAATCATAGCGACAAGTTATACAAGCTACCTGCCAAAGAACTTGAATAACACCGTTCTGTTAGACGATGTCCAAATGTTTGTCAGTCATTCACTTATTGGTACAATATAACTCAAATGTAGTTCCAGCCATCCTCAACCGAGACGTGAAGTTCCCACCTAGTTCACCAACCATAATAGAGACACTTATCGAAGCCAATGCGGACGTTTGGGAGTTGTACTTAAATAATCAATTCTGTGCAGTCGGTTACCGGGCTTCCGCCGCAGAATTTGACAGTACATACAGGGATTTTGCTAAGGTATATTCCAGATCTGTTCCTGTGGTCTCACATTAACCCGCGAAAAACGTGTAGCAATACTATCTCTACCTGGTCGAATACGCACGCTTCTCCGCCATCCGCGGGCTACAAGACCCAGCTACCCACACTGAAGTTGGCATGAAGTACTTAACCGACGAACTCCCCCATAAGCTGAGGCACGCGGAAAGATTGTTCAACAAATGTGTCGACAAGATGGGGATTAATGCGGAAGACCTGCGGAATGAGATACTTTCTCAAGCGATATCAGGTTACACGGCTTGGTTGGAACTAAATGCAATGACAGACGATGTTTTCTCAAATTTTGTCAGGATGATTCCTTGCCTTTGGGTTAGTGGGTCCCACAATAATTCTGAGGGGTCAAAAAAGCAGACAACTGATAGGTTCAATAGGGTTGGCATCAAATTGCATGCCACTTGAAAAGGTAGGGACCTGGTACATATCAATGAACACAGGATTTTGAGAGTTGAACTTATATGCTAATGCATATATAGGTGAGAATAATACATTATTCTACAAGCACTGGTTCGAGGAAAGCATGCGGAGTCAGCAAGCGAGAAAACTTTCTGGTAAGTACTTCTATTGTCCCTGCGTTTGTTAGGCAACTGAGTAACAATGAAATAAGCGTACCTGGAGGCCAACCGCGGTGAATATGAATGTTGGGCCAATTGGAAGAAATGGAGCACTGGGTTTCGACAAGCGTGTTTATTCGAAATTGCTTTTTTCGATGCGGCGTTCAGGCGAGATCTTTCACCTTCAATCGGCGCTACTTATCCATCTCTCAATTGTGGAGTTCCAGTCGGTTTGAATTCATCTCAAGAGCCTGATTCAATGAGAATACCGCGCTCTCAGTTCCCGGCGGTGATCCATTCCTCACCATATTCTTCCCGGTGTGTGTTTCAGGAGGAAGAGGAAACTTCCAGTGAAAACAGGGCTTTGCAGTTGTCGTCCGGGGTAAGTATGGATTCCAATAGGGACAATAGCAGCCAGGAATCCATCGCCACAATCATAGATGTCGGCCCAACGGTAGAAGTCGATCCCAGCATCACTGACCAAAGCGAATATCCGCCAGCTGCGAACGGTGATCTTTGCAATCAGCCACAGCAAGGTTTCCAATCAACGACATGCACCCCTTCAGCTAGTTTCCCTACAAGTAGTATTTATCATTGTTCGCCTTCAATTGAGACTATATCGCGGATTATTGACGATGCTTCTTTCTTCCTTTCAAGTCTAGACCTTTACTGGTTACTCCTTGTGTGCGGAGTGACGTACTTACCAGAAATACTAGAGTTCTGCAAGTTTCGCTTTGCATTGTGCTTTGAGGATCCAATTATCTGGTGGCCTTGGGAGCCGCCACTTGCACGTGGCAGGTGTCGTATATATTCGAACTCTGTATGTGGCTCTGATATCCTGCAGCTTGGGTTTTTATGTATCTAATTTTTTGTCGGTAGGAATGTGGTGCTGAGCTTTATGACGACAGGCCTCTACGAGATGACCAAGGAACAGAGCCGACTAGCCAAGGGAGCTTTTCCCAATCCCTATTCACACTATACACAGGGGTACGAAACGTATGCGATCGTCTGAGGAGTTGGAACAACCGATCATCACGGTGCCAGCCTCCCCTGCCTCAGACAGGCACTGAACCGAATTCTCAACCAGGAGTATCTACCCAGTTGCTAAAGTACCTTCTTGTCTGTATTAATACCAAACGATTTCGTGCGCGTCTTGTCCAGATTCCTGTGTCCAGTAGCTCTAGTGATGGAAACATTTTTGGTGAATTCCGGTCCCATTATTTCCGGGTGCGAGGATGGCGATCAGTTTTGACTTTGCGCACGGTCGAAAGCATCCGATTCGTCAAGGTGAGGAATTGCGCATCTTTTCTTTCACTCTAATGGAAATATTTGCTAATTATGGTGTCATTGAAGTTTCAGCTTTATCTCAAGGATTTTGTAGCCATTGGGCCCGAAGAAATCCCGCCGAAAGGTGTGCAGGATTATGATTTTTGTCCGCGCTCATGTGTCGAACCGCCCCATGGCCCGGTTCTCAAAGCCATTCTTCTCCATTATTTCGAAGAACCACATATATTCACTCAGTCGAAGTGAGTGTTTCGAAACTGGATTCCGTGTTATGCTAATCTGTCTAGCGGAATTCTTGACAAGATACCCAAGAAGCTGGATCCTCCCTTGCAACCTCAGCCAGGGTTGTTGTTGTTGTTTTTTCATACTGTATGCACTCTTAATAGAGTATGACAGGACCTGATCTCCCCTCCGCCTCCGGGCTAGCCGGCTAGATGGCGGAGCTCCCCTCCGCTACCCTTCATCCCCGCTGACAAATGAAATCTCAAAGAAAGACCAGAACCAGAACAGAAAGACAAGAAGAAAAAGGAAAAGAAAAGAAAGGATATATGCACCTCAGCCAGGGTATGTAGATGGTTGGGGACTTCATGTCGTCGAAGGTCTTTCCGTATTAAGGTTATATATGGCTGGAGGATTTTGTACAATCCTATGTTTGATATTATACATTACCTTGTTGGTTGCATGGAAAAGCCGTCAGGATGCAGCTGCTACAGCTGGATTGTGTTTCGCCATATTGAGTTTGCTGCTCATGGGGGTGCAATTGCGGCAGAGGGAGGTGTGAAGGTTGCTATCTGTTGAGATCAATCGAGTACGAATAGAGATATTGAATTGACTATCGTACAAAAGTGATTGTCTAAAGAGTAAAGAGAGAGAAAGACAGACAAATATATATGGGAAAGGAGGGCATACTCGGCTTCGCCGAGTATCACATCCGGAGACCAATTCCGGGCATCACTGCCAGGGCTAGACTGACTCTTCAGCATGGGGGCTGGTGGAGGCCCATGGGGGCAGCAAGCCACCGGCCTCATGCCCGCAGCTTTAGGCCAAAAGCCACAATAGCCATCGGGCCAAATCCTGTGCCAACACTCCCCCTGTGGCCCAAGGCGTTCCAAACAAAGTGAACCAACCAATTAGAAAGGGCGGGAGAGAAGAGAAAACAAACGAAGGCACTGAATCCTCCAAGTCCCAAATAACCTGTTGGCACAACAGAAGAGAGAAGAGAAAGAAAGATAGGGAAAGACCTGAACCCTAACAAAGAAACACTCCCCGGAGACCAAATCCAAATCCAAGTCCTAGTCCTGATAAAACATACACATCCAATGAAGTCCTGCTCAAATCCCATACCCGAAACAATCTACCCAAGATACATCCTTCGCAAACTCTCCAAGTTAAAAATCAGTATACACATCCTGAAAGCCATAAATCGCTGTCATCATCTAAGTTGCAGGGTCGATGGTACGCAATGTACTGCTCACAATACAGCATCCTATTCCTCGCCAGGAGGAGTCTAGATTTCGGGGATGCATGGCCAAAATTGCCACTGCCGGTCTCTTGGGGTCCACTGTCCCGAATTGCCCAACTGTGCGTCGGATGACATTGCCCAATTATCCGCGGTCCGTAACCCGCTCATTGAACATATTTTGCACAGCACACTGTACTTCCAAAAGATGTTGATATAAGGAGTGGTTGACATCAACAAGTAGCCGGCACCAGAAGATGTGGTCGACACGAACGAGTGGTCCACACAAAGCGAGTAGAAGGAGGAGTAGTCGATCCATGAAAGTGAGGGGACACGCAGTCAACCCAATGCTCGCGGACAATGTTCGATGCTTTCGGAGCATCCGGATGATGAGAAACGATAGAGGCACTACCAATCGGCATCGATTCAGTCCAAAGCAACACAACGCAGAGGAGAACCGATAAACAAACAATAGACGTCGACTCGATCCACTGACACACAACCCAGAGGAGAGACGGTAAATGTTCTAGTCCATTCACGGAGGCGGTTCTTCCGTGGAGAGACCGGTCCATTCGCGGAGTCCCACCCTCCGTGAATGGACTGGTTCATTCGCTGAGTATACCCCACCTCCGTGAATGGACTAGTTCATTCGCGGAGTGTACACACTTTGTTAATGCACTGCATGCATATATGCGCACGCATGTATGCACACTCGGCTGGCCATATCCAGTTGAATTCAATCAGCGCAACTAAATTCGCATCTTCCAAATATCGAAACTCACCATCTATATCGTAGTTGATGGTTGTATTAGTTCCTAGCAGCGCCATCTGGTACTTTCAATCTTAAACGGAACACAGCTCTGCCTAGGCCCAGTCAGAATCAAAAGCGACTTCGACTCAGCAAATGCACGAGGAGAGGCCTGGGCGCAGACAGATTCCACTACCGCTAATGGTTGCAACAATAGCGCTGAGCAAAGCACTCCAATGATTTGACCGAACTGGATACTGAGGAAGGAGAGGTTCACGAGGAGGAACAGGTCACTAGTGAGGAGGAGGAGGAGGAGGAGGAGGAGGAGGAGGTGATGGAGGAAGAGGATAATGTGGAGGAAGCGAGAAACTAGGAAGAGACGGTTTCAAATGATGACATAGAGCACTGTGTAATTGTAGATGTACGACGACGTTGAGGCATACAGCTCGTAGGGATCACGATGAAGGCATACAGAGTAATTATTTTTTTTGGTTCAGCGTAATTTGCACTTTTGTATATACACTCCGCGAATGAACCAGTCCATTCACGGAGGGTGGGACTCCGCGAATGGACGGGTCTCTCCGCGGAGGAACCGCCTCCGTGAATGGACTAGAACAGTAAACAAATACTAATATTAGGCGTCGATTCCAATAGAAGTCAAAGTGCCATGCTCCAAAGGACAAGATCGATATGCGAGACTTTACAACCTGGCGGCGCTTCAAACTAAGCGATGTCGATTTCCAAAGAACTGAAAGCGCTGGGTTCATAACCTGTTGAGATTAATCGAGTACGTATAGAGATATTGAATTGACTTTTGTACAAAAAATGATTGTGTTGGCACAGGATTTGACCCGATGACTTATGTGACTTTCAGCCAAACGCTGTGGGCATGAGGCCGGTGGCTTGCGGCCCCCATGGGCCACTACCAGCCCCAATGGGGAGGAGTAGGGCTAGCCCCAGCAGTGGTGCTCGGCATTGGTCTCCGGATGTCATACTCGGCGAAGCCGAGTATGCCCTCTTCTTTCCCATATATATTTGACTGTCTTTCTCTCTCTTTGCACTTTAGACAATCACTTTTGTAGGATAGTGAATTCAATATCTCTATACGTACTCGATTGATCTCAACAGGTTATGAACCCGGCGCTATAGGTTCTTTTGGAATCAAGATCTATTAGTTCGATAGAGTTTTTATTATTTCTGAAGCGCCGCCAGCTGTTAAAGTCTCGCATTATGGCCTTGCCCTTTTGGAGCCCACCACTTTGAGTTCTGTTGGAATCAAAGCCTACTATTAGTATTTGTTTACCGTCTCTGCTCTGGCTTGTGTGTCAGTTGATTGAGTCGACGTCTATTGTTTGTTTATTGTTTCTCCTCTGCCTTGTGTTGCATTGGACCGAATCGACACCTATTAGTAGTGCCTCTATCGTTTCTCAATCTCTGCCTACTCCGAAAGCATCGAACATTGTCCGCGAGCATTGGGTTGACTGCGTCTCCCCTCTCTTTCTTAAGTCAACTGTGTGTCCTCTAACTTTCTTGGGCTGCCTTCACACCCATACCTTCTTGCGTCGGCTGTATGTCGACTACCTCTCCTCGTGCTGACACCGCATCAACTGCTTCTGTTCCTGTCGAATTCACCTCAACTACACCTGGAAGCCTCGAGCACGTTCGAAGTCTCAGGTATCATGCTACCTGGAACAGCATGTCTACGATCCCTCCTCGTATCGACTACACTTCCTTCTACTGTCTTTGGGTCAACTACTCGTTTGTGTCAACAACCTCTCCTCGCGTCGACTACTTGTTGATGTCAACCACTCCTTATATCAACATCTTTTGGAAGTACAGTGTCCTGTTCAAAATTCTTCAATAAGCGGGTTATGGACCGCGGATACTTGGGCGATGTCGGCCGACTCACAGTTAGTTAATTGGGAACAGTGGACCCCAAGAGACCGGCGGTGGCAATTTTGGCCATGCATCCCCGAAGTCTAGGCTCCTCATGGCGAGGAAGAGGAAGCTGTATTGTGAGCAGTACATTGCGTACCATCGACCCTGCAACTAAGATGATGATAGCGATTTATGACTTTCAGGATGTGTACACAGATTTGTAACTGGGAGAGTTTGCGAAGGATATGTGTCTAGGGTAAATTGATTGTTTCGGGTATGGGATTTGGGCAGGACTTGTTGGATTTGTATGTTTGTTTCGGATTTGGATTTGGTCTCCGGGGAGTGTTTCTTTACTGCGTTCTAGGGTTCAGGTCTTTCCCTATCATCCCTTCCATTCTCTTTTCTTCTCTTTGTCAACAGGTTATTTGGGACTTGAAGGAGAATCTCAGGGCCTTCGTTTGTTGTCACTTCTCTTCCGCCCTTTCTAATTGGTTTGTTCACCTTGTTTGGAACGCCTTGGGCCAAAGGGGGAGTGTTGGCACGGGATTTGGCCCGATGGCTTGTGTGGCTTTCGGCCTAACGCTGCGGGCATGAGGCTGGTGGCTTGTGGTCCCCATGGGCCGCCACCAGCCCCCATGCCGAGGAGTAGGGCTAGCCCCGGCAGTGATGCTCGGCATCGGTCTCCGGATGTGATACTCGGCGAAGTCGAGTATGCGCTCTTCTTTCCCATATATATTTGACTGTCTTTCTCTCTCTTTGCTCTTTAGACAATCACTTTTGTACGATAGTCAATTCAATATCACTATTCGTACTCGATTGATCTCAACAGATTGTCTAAAGAGTAAAGAGAGAGAAAGACAGGCAAATATATATGGGAAAGGAGGGCATCACCGCCGGGGCTAGACTGACTCTTCAGCATGGGGGCTGGTGGCGGCCCATGGGGGCCGCAAGCCACCGGCCTCATGCCCGCAGCTTTAGGCCAAAAGCCACACAAGCCATCGGGCCAAATCCCGTGCCAACACTATCTTTCGACTATAAACATCAGTTGTTGAAACTTGGAAGTATCTACTCAATCCTATACTATACTAGCGACTGTAGTAGGACAGTGATGGCTGCGGACAATAAGATAGATATATATCGGGTAGCCGTTAATGACAACATTGGTAAGATCGAGCAGTTACTGATAATGCTTAATTGTATCTAACTATCTAGGCCACAAGGACCGTATATGTGTGTTCTCTCCGAGCAGTTACTGATAATGCTTAATTGTATCTAACTATCTAGGCCACAAGGACCGTATATGTGTGTTCTCTTGTATGCATTCGTACTTATCTGAGACTCCGTTGTCTGCCTTCTAATGTTTGTAAGACTATCCGCTCGACTGATTTCGGATTTCATTTTTAGGTAAAATTCGTTAGAATGAAGAGAAGCGGCAGTCATAAGTTAGCCGAAGGGACTTCCATTGCGAACTAGCTTATCAGACTTGGCTGGGTTATTAATTTATGTTTGAAGACCAATTCAACTAACAGGCCATCTTTCTGAATCTCTATCTATCGTACTATCATACGTGCTATACACTTCCATCGTATCACTAAACTCAGGGTTTGTAATAGTATGCAGTGTTTTCAACTGTCCCGTCCGTCCGGGATCAAGCAGGACAGAGATGGGACGGCAAAGCGCCACCCGTCCAAGGCAGGCTTCCCAACGGTCCGGGGCTACTGGCGTCTTTCGGGGCCCCGAATGACGGTCCCGTCCCGGGCATGCATTTCGGAGGCCTGGTCCGTCCCGGTACGGAATCTGAATACCTAGGGCCCGATATAGATGACTGTAGTTTTAGGATACGGTTTTACGATACGAAGCTAGGGTCTATACGAACTCCAAATCCTGGATGCGTCTGAATGCTGCGGCTGGGTGCCTGAAGATGCAAGGGTCCACATGCAGACGGAAGCGGAGGAGCTACAGTTGTGAATGGAGGAGGCTTGGTAGTGAGCAGAGGGTCTTGTTTGTTTGTATGTTATCATGTTTGTATTATAGTATCGTCGTGCGCAGTGCACAGAGCTAGACTGCAGGGCCCTACAGTCTTTTCGTCCGTGGCTCTGCTGCCCTAGTCCTAAACAGCCCTTAGTTTGCTTGCCCCGAAAATTGTCGTCTGGTCCGGGGCTTACATTTGCCCGGACGGGACGGACTGTTGGGAAGCCTGGTCCAAGGGCAGGACGGAGATGGCGCCGTCCATCCAAGCCGGGATGGTGACGGACGGATAGGACGGTCAGCATCGAGTTTCATCGTCCCCGGCCGTCAACTGCGGACATCCATGGATGCTTCTAAGTGTACATAATTTTCATATAAAACTCGCTACAATTATCTATTCTGACTTTGGAGTAAGATCCTTTAGCATCTGTTCCATCTTTATGATATCTGATTCCATGGCTCTAAAGATCAATCCCTACAATATCCACGATTGCAGGCATTCAGATGCCTCTATGATATCATCTCCCTAATATCGCCCGGGGACGATAGATGACTGCTGATGACGGTGTTTTGACCGTCCCCGGCAGACAACGGCCGTCTAGCCGTCATTCACATGCGACGACGGGACGGACGAAGTATTCGCCGTCCCGTCCATCATGTCATGATCTCGGACAGCACCACCGTCCCCAGCCGTCGGACCGGACAGTTGAGAATGCTGTGAAGAGGACACTCGGCTCAAAGCATCCAAATACTTTGACCAGCATGGCCAATTTGGCGTCGACAAATAGCTGCCAGGGTCGACGGAAGGAGGGCCAAGAGTTGGCAGTGGAAGTTATGGAGACGAGATGGAGGGTAAGCGGCCAGGACCATCCACATACCTTGACCAGCATGGGCAATCTCGCATCAACATACACTGGCCGGGGCGATGGAAGGATGCCATAGAGCCAGTGATGTCAACCGTCCCGTGGGACGGCCGGGGACGGTGGGCCGTCCGAGATTTCTCCAGGACGGACGGGACGGCGCCAAGGCCGTCCATCCCTTCCTTACTCCACAATGACGGCATGACGGCCGGGGACTTGCCGGGGACGGCGACTTTGCCGTCCCTGGCAGTCATCCACCGTCCCTGGCCGACATCGGGCGTTTACAGTATGAATGTAGACGACATCGAAAATAGCCCTGAGACCACGCAGTAAGAATATACATGGACCCATGCCAGAGGTGCTGTGACACTTGTATCTAGCTACAGTGCTATAGCATGAGTAGGTGCGAATTAGGTGTGTATAAAGGTTGAAGATACACCCACTCAGAGCATGATCCACGCCAGACACTTCTTGCTCAAATGGGTGTTGAGCTGATGACTATTCCAGCAATGTCAGATGAACCAGAGCGTCTATTTAGCAGTGCGAAGTTGCTGATCAGTGACCTACGAAATCGCTTGGGTGATGATATCATTGAGGTTGCTGAGTGTCTGAAATCCTGGGTGAAACAAGGCTTAATCTTTGGAGCAACAGAGTCAGACATGGTCAAGATGGAGCAGATGCTGAATGATCTTGCTTCGAGGTCAAAGTAGATTTAACTAGTTTTATGAGATTTTATAATGTACAATGCAGGAGATCCATGGATGTCGGTTGATGACGGCCGGGGACGGCTAGTTGACCGTCATTGCAGTCCGTCCCCGTCCTGCCTCAAAAAGACGGCGCCGTTTCCGTCCTGCCCTTGGACGGACGGCGACTTTGCCGTCCGTCCCCGTCCGCAGTGATCCCGGACGGACGGGACGGTTGACTTCACTGCATAGAGCTACAGATTGAAACGGTCAATAGGAGTCGGACGGTTTTAGACGCGGCTCATTTCTCCACAAGTACTACAATCGCTGACTTGGCTACATTTCGTCAACAGCATGCGGCGTAATGGTATCGGATTGCTAGAGAACATAGAAAGGTGCTAGGTAGATTGTAGGGAAACGTCAAATATGCATGCAGTCAACATCACATGAAATCATTTCAAAAATCAATCAAAAATAAGTGCATGGTTTTTGGATTGCTTTATTGTCTTGGATTGGAGCGTAGCTAACTCTTCAATATAATTACTTGCCTCAAATGGCCGCATAAACGCGTTTTGGTGTTGCAACAACCAAAAACACAGAACACAAGCCAATGGTGTAAGATACGGTACGTACTCTAAATACAAAGTATCTAACCTTCGCAAATATATGGCTTTTCGGATGATCGATTTTGGGTAATACCAGGCTATAATGTCAATCTTAGTTGGCTGAATACATAGGTTGACGATTATGAGGTACGCACGAAGTTAGGGCTGGAAGCTAGGGTGTACCAGCTGATGAGGATATGTCCCGAGACGCATTCTGGGCGGGTGGGACCTACTTCGAGCCATATCAAAGAAAGGTCTCCTCTCATGGGTTATTCTGGTTGTAGCTTCTATACATCGGCTCACTGATATAGGACCCGGTTATCTCTTTTCCAGTGTATCTAGCCTCGTACTCAAAGCTCAGAGTTGAGTGCAATTTATTTCGCCCTTGTAGAGCACGAGGAAATTTCAATACCACCCCCACCTGCGAACACGTTGAGGAAAGGCTAGAGCTGGTGATTGAGATACCCACATCTTGTTGGCACGGGATTTGGCCCGATGGCTTGCGGCCCTCATGGGCCACCACCAGCCCCCATGCCGAGGAGTAGGGCTAGCCCCGGCAGTGATGCTCGGGATCGGTCTCCGGATGTGATACTCGGCTTCGCCGAGTATGCCCTCTTCTTTCCCATATATATTTGACTGTCTTTCTCTCTCTTTGCTCTTTTGACAATCACTTTTGTACAATAGTCAATTCAGTATCTCTATTCGTACTCGATTGATCTCGACACATCTGAGTGCATTGATGGAGTTAGTTTCACTGTATGACCGTCTGCATCCTTGGCAAGGGTTGTCTTGATCAGAGAAGCCGGGGGTGTATCACGGCATATGACCTGGGCAGCGACCATACTACGATAAGGTTAGGGTTACTAACTGCAACAAATTCAGGTGCCTAGATGAACTCAAGTCAAGTATCAGAAGTAGCTGACAGACATTTCCGTGCAGCTACAATTTAGTACACGAGCACAACACAGTACCGCCGGCGGTAGCTATCTCGCTACATAGATGACCAGCAAGAAAACATGAGCCAAAAAGAGGAACGTGCAAGATACACATTTGCCGAATACCCTACATTCGAGAACAGCAGAGAGTGGTATCTACGTCTGATGTCCAAATTATCTTACAGTACATCATAGTGGTAGTGGAACTGTATGCGTACACACAAATGGCTGTTGACATTTTAGATGTCAGGAGTGCCGGAAGTGTGGGGAAGAGCTATGAATGTAATCTGTAGAGGCTCCAACCATGTATGAATTATGCGAGTTCGAAAAGGTAGCTTGCAAAAGTTCTCGTCTAATAATATCCGAACACACTCCAGCTTGTCTTTTGTCTAGCGACTCTCCTGCCCCAATCAATAATCGTCTCCGTGATGTCGTTTCTGCACAGCATCTTCGGTCGATAAGGTAGTACTAAGTTACTGTTCATCGTCCAGCTTACCATCAACCTACAACATAACTGTGTCATTCGGATTATCGATTGACGATTTCTTAGTCCAGGAACGCTGACTCTGGAATAGCCCGAGCCCTGCGAGAATGCTCTGGTGTATTCCATGATGTTCTGGTCGTTGGTGAGACTCTGGAAACGTTTCAGGAAGCCGTAATGTTTTGTCATAGCCTACCACTTGAGTGGCAACTGTTATCCGATGCAATGTGTCCCCGGTCTGGACGCTCCCGAACCAATGGCACTATCTACTAACTGGATATTATTTCTGTAGGCTGACGGAGGTGTCGAGGAAGATGAAAGTATACACTCGCCAGATCAAGAAGCGACCCAACTCTTAGACTGCAGATGATACGCTGTTCAAAGTGAAGTGGTTAAACAAGAGGGAGGAAGTCGAGGATCTTGTTCAGGACTTGAGGTGTCATACTCATAGTTTGGAAGTGTTCACAATCGAGCTTGAAGTGTAAGTAGCAGTTCAAATTTAGGTCAAAATAATTACCGATAGGTATATCTTGGCGAAGAACTCCATGGTTGCAGTCAAGCCAACGGAAAAAATGGTAGCGCTGATATTCAGAACTCTTAGTGCTTAGTAGGTGTAGCTTCCAATGACTATGGTTATGCATCGTAAAATGACAAACTAATAATTCTAATAAATGCTCTAGAAAGAACATTCTGATCTCCTTCTGACTCTGCAGCATCGCCAAAAACTTGTTATTTCTGTACAGTGAGACATTTTAAGTTAGGAAGACTAACTTTGATACAGCCGCACAATAAATATTTGCGGTATCGGAAATCAGAAACGGGGAAGTGAAAAAGAGCCTATGCGTACTTTGTATACAGCACTTGTGATCAGAACCAACTCATGGATATAATTGAACATCCGTTGTATAATATGTTCTAGTCCATTCACGGAGGCAGTTCCTCCGCGGAGTACCTAGTTAGCTCACGGAGGCCCACCTTCGGTGAACGAACCGTCCATTCACGGAGTCCGTACGCCACCTCCGTGAACTGACTAGTTCATTCACGGAGTCAATGAAAAATTATAAATAATCTATACATCATCATGATCCCTACAATCGGATGTCTCTTGGATGTCCTGATGCAACTACAATTACACTGTGCTCCATTTCCGCATTTGAAACTTGCTCATCTTCCTCATTTCCTTCCTCATTGCCCTCCTCCTCATTGCCTTCCTACTCTTCCTCGTCCTCCCCAGTGACCCCTTCCTCCTCAGTATCCAGGTCTGGCAAATCATTGCTCTCATTGGCAGTATCCTCCACAGATGTGGGGTCAGTATCCACGCAAGCATCTCCAAGTGTATTGGCTCGACGGCTTTTTAGATTGTGACATGGCTCCGGTGGAGCTGATCTCCTGTTTCTTTCGGGATTGAAAGTACCTGGTGGCGCAGCAGATGGTCCGGTATGTATGCACTGGGCACCACCATCACGGCCATCGCAATGAAGTGTGCACTCGGCTTTTGCTTTGAAACACTTGCCACGAACAGTCGTGCAGTTGCCTTTACTCCTACAACAGACTTGGATGAGCTCAGCAGGGGACTGAAGATGAGCAGCTTCTCGAAGAGTAAGTTCTCGATGGCTACCTTTTTTGAATGTGTTGGCACGGGATTTGGCCCGGTGGCTTTTGTGGCGTTTGGCCTAAGGCTGCGGGCATGAGGCCGGTGGCTTGCAGCCCCCATGGGCCGCCACCAGCCCCCATGCTGAGGAGTAGGGCTAGCCCCGGCAGCGATGCCCGGCATTGGTCTCCGGATGTGATACTCGGCTTCGCCGAGTATGCTCTCTCCTTTCCCATATATATTCGCCTGTCTTTCTCTCTCTTTGCTCTTTAGGCAATCACTTTTGTACGATAGTCAATTCAATATCTCTATTCGTACTCGATTGATCTCAACAGAATGGGGCAATTTGATGTTGGATGGTACATGTCAGGCGGTCCATACTGTGAGTACAATAGAATCCGTGGAACGTACTCAGTTGCGCTGTGAAGAATGTATGTTGACATGAGAAGAAGATGATGGAGAAGAAGAAGAAGATGATGAATTGTCTGTCGATCCAAAGATACGGAAAACAATGAACTTATATAAGAAAGAGAGAGAAGGAAAACTCGATGCCGACTGCCAAAGCCGGAGCCCAATGGCGAGTACCAGTGCCGAGCCCTACTCCTCACCATGGGGGCAGGCGAGGCCAATGAGGGCCGTAAGCCACCAGCCTCATGCCCGAGCCCGCCAGCATTGAACACTAGGGAAGCCACCGGGCTAAATCCGTAGTCAACAATGTACTCAATTGCGCTGCGCTGAACGTACACGATTGATGAATGTATCCAATTGCGCTGCGTTGAACGCATGCGGTTGATGAATGTACTCAATTGCGCTACACTGAATGTACGCAGTTGCGCTGATTGAATTCAGCTGGATAGAGCCTGCTGAGTGTACGTACATGACAGTGCATGCACATACATGCCTGCAGAGCAGAGTATTTGTAATTTTTGACTGACTCCGTGAATGAACTAGTCAGTTCACGGAGGTGAGGTGCGGACTCCGTGAATGGACGGTTCGTTCACGGAAGGTGGGCCTCCGTGAACTGACTAGGTACTCCGCGGAGGAACCGCCTCCGTGAATGGACTAGAACATAATATTTACTGTGTTGTGGTGGTGAGAATCCATATCTTACCACAACTTGCAGGAAACACTTGGGAGTGCCTTTAAAGCGTACTTGGGCACATTGGAAGCACACCTGCAAGCCATGAAGGTGGACTTGGGAGAGCCACGGAAGTGAACTAGGAAACACAATAGCGAATAACAGGAAGCGTACTTGTGAAGCGCACATGGGAGAGCCAAGCAAAGTGCAGGGATATGGGGGCGATCTAACATATCTTACCTTCCGCCAGTCGGACATATCCATATTGACATGTGGAACGATTGGTAACTTTCGCTTAACATTGTGCCATCCGATCGTAGCACAAATTTGGTTCAGAGGAAAATGCAAACAAAACATTATCTTTCTAAGAAAAATATTGATTTACTTGCAGTATGCTTAAAGATCGTAGTGTTCACGCTGTATATATATTACCTCATACAATCGTTTACTAGTTTCTATGCAGCCATATCAATTTGTATGAATCTGTATTCACGACTATCATTGACCTAGGAGATATAAGATTATTTACTCTTGGTCTCGTTCAGGGTGACGACTTGGCAGGCGTTCTAGTTAGTAGAATTATGACTGACTAGCTTTGGAAGTGAACTGCGCTAGTTACAATTCACTGCAAGTGTTTCAAAGCAAAAGTTGGGGGCTCACTTCATTGACGGTGGCGTATAGTGCACAAATATGAGGGTTTCTGCAGCTCCATCTGGTATTTTCAAATTTAAACGGATAAGATCTCTACCAGGTCCTAGTCAGATTCAAGGCGCTGTCGAGCAAATATACGAGGAGAGGCCTAGGAGTAGACTCGTTCCACTTCCGCGGTTGATGGCGAGGAGGATAGCGCTGATAAAACACCGAAAGTGATTTGACTGAACTGAAAACTGAGAAAGCGGAGGTTCTCAATCAGGATGACATCGGTAGGGAGCACGAGGAGGAGGAAGAGGAGGAAAAGCATAATGTAGAAGAAGAGGGCAACCAGGAAGAGACTGTTTCAAATGATAAAATGGAGCATGGTGTAGTTGTACCATGACGTTGAGGGATACTGAGTAATTGTTACCTTTAGTTGAGCGTAATTAGCACTTTTGTATGTACGCTCCGCGACGGAGCCAGTCCATTCACGGAGGTTAGGTATACTCCACCGAGTAGCTAACATCCTCTCTAGATAGACTAGCACATTTTATACTATATTTCGTATTGAGGTTTATCCCCAGAATCACAGCATCCACAGCCGCTTGATTTAAGTACTATCACTTAAGTGTTTCGGAACTTGATGGAGGAAATTTAAGACCCACACCAGTACCAGTACCAATTTTACAGCCACCACTGACGTCACCACCGGAAGCGCACCTCCGGTAGCCAACGGCCCTATAGCGGTACCCGTACAGAGCCTTAAAGCTGAATAATTCAGCACCAGACGAACCAGACCGCAGAAATGATCCCTGATGCGCGGCCGTGATGTCGGGTCCCGAAAGACTGTAGTCACCCCTGAATGTTGAGATGCCTGCACCCCGGAGTCCGCGGAGCAACATCCTTCGTGAACTGACTAGAACACTCTCTCTTGTGCGGTAGACAGTTCAACATATTTATGTGTAATTGATTTTCTCATCGCTTCCAACATTATAACTCGCTTGGGCAATTCCTGAAAATCGCTCTGTATTGTTCTTCTGACCTCCTTGACCTCGCTCTAGCCAATCTAAGCAACATTATTCCTACGTGCCCAATCCCCAACAACATTCATCTCACATAGTCCCTTCCAGATTTTCCGCCGTTTATTTCCCAACCCTTTACTCTCTTCGTTGCTGGGGTCTTACTATTTCGTGGCAAAAGTTAGCTACCTATCAATCAGCACTAGTTATGACCGGGATCTGATTACCTAGTACATGCTGCAAATGTTCTCTTTCGAAGTTACTACATTCCTCAGTTCAAATTCTCGTCCTCCATCGACATAGCCAGTGCATGTTGAAGGAGTTCCTCATCTGTCGCATTGTCTTCATCCGCTTCCATTGACATAGCAATCGCACGTTGAAGCTTCTCTTGGTCTGAATAGTTACCATCTTCCGCTTCCAGGGGTATCGTAAGAGCAAGTTCCATTCTTTCTCTATCTACCTTTCCGTCATTGTCATCGTCAATTTTCGACAATATCGTAGGCGAATGGCATAAATTTTCTTTGGCATCGTTGTCGTCCTCTAACGACCTTGAGATGGCTAACTGCAGGGACTTGTCCTCAAAGTGAATCCACAGCCCTTCTGGTACCTCTCGACGACTACGCACCTCCAGCTCTTCGGCCTCTTTCCGTCGCCCCTGGCTCCTATATGTAGATGCAAGAATAGACATGCTAGTCAAGGTATCTGGATGCCCTGGGCCTAGAGCCCTCTTCCTTGTATCCACGACTTGAACACACAGCTCCTCAGCCTCCTTCCACCGCCGCTGGTTCAAAAATGTTGATGCAAGGTTGGTCATGCTGGTCAAAATGGAGGGATGGTGAGGGCCGAGTACCCTCTTTCGCGTGTCGATGACCTGAACAAACAGCTGTTCGGCTTCCTTCCATTGTTCCTGGTTGCTATATGTCGATGCGAGGTTGGCCATGCTGGTCAAGGTTTGTGGATGTTCATGGCCGAGTACCCTTCTCAACGTCTTCATAACATGCACAAACAGCTCCTCTGCCTCTTTCCATCGCCCCAGTGCCCTGTATATCGATGCGAGATTGGCCATGCTGTTGAGTGTATTTGGATGTTCATAGCCGAGTAATCCCTTGAACGCCTCAGTGGCCTGCGCAAACAACTCCTCAGCCTCCTTCCATCTCCCCAGGTGGGTGTATGTCGATGCGAGGTTATCAATGCTAGTCAAGGTATCTGGATGCTGTTGGCCGAGTACCCTCTTTCTCGTCTCCATGACCTGCACACACAGCTTCTCAGCCTCCTTCCACCGCCCCTGGTCCCTGTATGTTGATGCGAGGTTGTTCATGCTAGCTATGGTATCTGGATGTTCTTGGCCGAGTACCTTCTCTAAAGTCTTCATAACCTGTACTTCCAGATCCTCGGCCGCCTTCCATTGTGCCTGCTCGCGGTATGTTGATGCGAGATTGGCCATGCAGATCAAGGTATCTGGATGCGAGGTTATGTATGCTCTCCATCGTATCTGGATGTTCTTGACCTTGTTGTCTCTTGCTCGCCTCTATAACTTGTATAATCAGCTCCTCGGCTTCCTTCCATCGGGCCTGCTTGCTGTATACAGATGCGAGGAGGGCAATGTTGGCAAAGTTGGAGGGGTGTTGTTGGCCAAATTCCTTCTCTTTCGCCTCCATGACATATACAATCAGCTCTTCGGCTTCCTTCCATCGCTCCTGGTTCTTGTAAGCCGATGCGAGGTTATGTATGCTCTCCATCGTATCTGGATGTTCTTGACCTTGTTGTCTCTTGCTCGCCTCTATAACTTGTATAATCAGCTCCTCGGCTTCCTTCCATCGGGCCTGCTTGCTGTATACAGATGCGAGGAGGGCAATGTTGGCAAAGTTGGAGGGGTGTTGTTGGCCAAATTCCTTCTCTTTCGCCTCCATGACATATACAATCAGCTCTTCGGCCTCCTTCCATCGCCCTTGGTTCTTGTATGTTAATGCGAGGTTGTTCATACTGGTCAAGGTATCTGGATGATGATGACCGAGTACCTTCTTTCTTGTTTCCACGACCTGCACCTGCAGCAGCTCGGCTTTCTCCCATCGCCCCTGCTTACCGTATATTGATCCTAGGCGAGCAATGCTGATTAAGGTATCCGGATGCTCTTGGCCGAGTAGCTTCTTTCTCGTCTCCACGACCTGTGCACCCAGCTGCTCGGATTGATTGTGTTGCCCTTGCTTCTGGTATGCAGTTGCGAGGTTGGCCATGGTGGTCAAAGTATCTGGATGATCTTGCCCGAGTACCCGCTGGAACGTCTCCATGATCTGCACCTCAAGCACCTCGGCCTCCTTCCATCGCCTCCGTTCCCCATATATCGATGCTAGGTTGTCCATGCTGATCAAGGTGGCTGGATGCTCTGGGCCGAGTACTCTCTTTCTCGTCTCCACAACCTGCACCGCCAGTTGCTCGGCTTCCTTCCATCGCTCCTGGTTCCAAGAGGGAGACGAGGTTGGCCATGCTGCTTAAAGTGGAGGGGTGCTCTTCACCGAGGACCTTCTTGAATGTCTCCGTGACCTGTAAAAACAACTTCTCTGCCTCCTTCCATCGCCCCTGGTAGCTGTATGTCGACGCGAGGTTAGCCATGCTCGTCAATATATTGGGGTGCTCCTCGCTCAGCAACTTCTTTCCTTCTTGTATGACCTTCACCTCCAGCTCTTCAGCCTCCTTCCATCTCCCCTGCTTCGAAAACACCACTGCGAGATTGGACATGGTGGACAAGCTGTCTGGATGATCTTGTCCGATTGTACTTTCAATGTACATTAGAATCTCTTCGTGTAATTGTTGTGCTTCCATCCATTCCCTCAGCTGTGTTTGCGAGCTGGCGACCTCCATGATGGATTGAAGGTAATATGGATGACCAATTCCGACTGTTTTGTGTATTTGGTCTCTAATCCGCATTCGCAACGCTTTTGATTTTGCAAATTCTCCTAATTCATCAAGTATATTGCCGATGGTTGTAAATAGCACCACTGGCACGAAATGGAGATCTCCAAACTCTCGTACCATATCGCCAACCTCTCTTTCGTACACCTTCCTGACTTCCTCTAACTTGTTCAGCCTACGTTTTCGATATTCATGAACAAGGTCAACCTTAATGAGTCCATATTTCCCGCGTGCTCTCCCACTCTTGAACTTGGCTGGTCCTACGGCATCTTTTTCAATTTTCAGATCGTGGGTTTGTTTGTTGCTTTTTCGTAGCCATATCAGACATTTATTGTTCTAGTCCAGTCACGGAAGATGTCCCTCCGCGGAGAGACCGGTCCATTCACGGAGTCCCACCCTCAGTGACTGGACTGGTTCATTCGCGGAGTATACCCCTGCACCCCACCTCCGTGACTGGACTGGTTCATTCGCGGAGCATACATACAAAGTGCTACTTACACTCAACGCCGTGGCGCAACTACAATTGCGTTATGCTCCATATCGTAACTTGAAACCAGCTCTTCTTCCTCGATGCCTTCTTCCTCTACATCGTCCTCTTCCTCCACCTCCTCGCCCACATCCTGGTACTCTTCAAGACCCGGTACACACAAGGTTCGGCCGCCAGCAAAGAGGTCAGAAGCTCTGGTCTGCAAGCGAAGCTCAAGTTCTGGCCCACATCCAAAGCTCAAGCTTTGGCCAGCGGTGCAGCTCTGGCCAATGTGGAAGCTCTAGCCAATGTGGAAGCTCTAGCCAGCGTCGAAAGCTCTGGCCAGCAGACTAGCCAGCCTCCTAGCATGCGGACTTAACTGATTGTCTGATCTCAGCTTAGAGTCCTAGTGCAGTGATATTATTAACTATTGTAGGGCCATCAGTGTCACCACCATGTGCATGAAGATCAAGTAGACTGTCGATTATCACCATATGTTTATGTTCGCACTGAACACTAGCACTCACACTCACACTCACACCGGCCCAAGTATGAAAATCAAGCTGCGGACTCCGCTGGCAAATCTGATTAAGAGATCTGCTCTCCCTATGAGTCCAAGTATCGCCATTAACCCAGTACCATCGCCTTAAATCCTCGACTCCATGGTCATTGGATATCGTGAGATTCTCAGACTGAGACTACAGGTGTGGGTGCCAGAGTTGGTCGCGGAGTTAGCTAGTCGCAGGAATAAACTTCGTCTAAAAGTCTATTGATATCAGGATTTGTGAATAAGAACTGTAAATCTACTAAGTTAGTCGATTTTCAAGCACTCTTTTTCTGCCCTGTAACCTTATACTGCTCAGTTGAAGATGCCTTTCATTCATAGTGTTGACTAGGGTTTTGGCCTGGTGGCTTCCTTAGTGTTCAGTGCTGGCGGGCTCGGGCATGAGGCCGGTGGCTTACGGCCCCCCATTGACCTCGCCTGCCCCCACTAGCCTCGTCTGCCCTCACCAGCCTCGCCTGCCCCCATCGGCCACGCCTCCCCCCATGCTGAGCAGGAGGCCTAGCCTCGGCACTGATGCTCGACTTCGGGCTCCAGCTTTGGCAGTCGGCATGGAGTTAATCCTTCTCTTTCTTTCGTATATAAGTCTATAGTTTTCTCTCTCTTTGAATCGACAGACAATTGAGCTTCTTCGTTCTTACACTTTTGCTCTCAACACATAGCCTGGGGAATCCTCTCGATACTCGCAAAGGGTGGTGAAGGTCACTGCCGGAGGGTGCAAAAGACTAGCCGCATCACTGCAAAGGTCCACTTTAAAAAACCAGCTGCGTCTCTTCGATAGACCAGCTGAATCTAGTGCGAAAGACATTCTGCAGCAAAAGAGGTTTTGCAGCGAAAGAGCCACTGCAGCGAAAGGGCCACCGCAGCGCAAGACGCAAAAAGAAGTGAAAATCTCCAAGCCTGAAAGGGTGCGAAAGAGCATTCGCAGCGAAAGTTTGTGGAAAGCAGCCAAAAGCCAGAAAGCACGTGGTACAATCAGGAACTCTCAAAGTATGGTTGAGTTTCGCGATGTGGGCTGAATGCAATTGCATTGATTAAATTCAGCTGGATATGCCCAGCGGAGTGCGCATACATGTGTGGGCATATGTGTGCAGAGTATTCACCTAGTGTACACTCAGTGAATGGACCAGTCCATTCACTGAGGTGGGGTGCAGGGGTATACTCCGCGAATGAACCAGTCCAGGCACTGAGGGTGGGACGAATGCGAAATTATTTGATTCATACCCTGAAATCTGCGTGCCTTGATACCTCTCTCATTACCTCCACCGGTCCTGCAGTACAAGCGTGCAATTCATTCCTAATCTCTTTAGCAATAGACCTGGATTTTGTCATTAAGATGGTGAAACTCACTGTTCTGGGCTGAGGAGACCCACTAATTCGCAAAAATCAGATGACCGCTTATCAGGGTTAAGTGACAGAGCGGAACTGAAGAATTCTTTCAAATGAATCTTAGTTCAGTATTAATTTCGGATAGCGGTATGGAGTCAACGAGTTGACGGGCAATGTATTCTACTCTATCATCATTTTTGAGCCGCTCTAGCGATGTGCTGGAATTGGTAGGTGTGTCAAACGAAATAATCGTAGTCGCGCCTTCTGCGTTAGTTTGCGGAATATCTGGCAAGCTGTGTCCAAATAGAGCCCAAAGACACAACATCCCATAGGAGTACACGTCTGCCTTTTTGGCTTTAAGTGCTTCAAACTCTCCGAAATGGTGCTCGGGAGCATTCCACGGCCTTGACTTGGGCAAAAAAACCTTTCCTGCATCCCCCGCTGCAAGCGTTGAATACCCGAAGTCGGCCACCTTAATTGTAGTTCCGGTAGCATCTTTGAATACTAATACGTTTTGTGGTTTGATATCGCCATGAATCACATCTGTGTCCATGATAGACTTTGAAGTGTAGGAGCCATTTGGTATGACATACCATAAGCATGTAAAGCCATGATGGCACTTCCAATGTCGGCGCATATTTTGAGCCGGCCATCGATCGACATATTCCTGCCATCTTGCACGTGCATGAACTGTTGTAGATCCCACGCTGCGCTTTCAAAGACCAGTACCGGGACAGCTTTCTCCGTCTGAGGCTTGATTTCCCAGCATATCCCCTCGAGGTGGATAATGTTTGGGTGATTTTGAAGCGGAGGTTGACTCAAGATTAGTACCTGACATTAATGGTAGAAAGTCCTCATCTGAATCTCCGGAGTGGTGAAACCGCTTGAATGCAAGCGGCATGTCGGTGATGAATGTGGACTGGCTTATCGTCCCAGAACCACCGACGCCGAGAGTACTGAGCGCAGGCTGCCATGTAATGGGGAGGTAGTCGACATTGCATTTTTGGACGGTTGCAAGGAACGCGATTAGGTCGGTTCGGGGGTAACCGTTGGTAAGTTTGGTCGAAGCGGAGTAATGGGAGAACATTCCATCAGAGTGCGACACCAGTGTGGAGTTGCGCGTTGAAAACATGGTCAATGTTCTTTCGCAGGATGCAAAGTTTCCACCGATCGAGTTCAGAAAGATAGCGGAATGTTATACGTATTTTCGCAATCTGTCATTTAATTAGCACCAGAGTTTAAGCATTATAAAGAACGCATGGAGAAGAAAGGAAATTCAACATACTGAGTGCCGAACAATGGTCCTCGTGTATGGTGAAATTTATTAACCGCTGCTCAACTGTAGTATTAATGTAAACAGTCGTTGAGGCTATGCAATTAAACTGCCAACGGAATCCATGTTGCTAGTAGGGGTGTATTACTATCGCCTCATGCAAAGGCAAATGTGAGTGGGTAGGTACAATGACGCATAGTTCGTTGCATGCTTAAAGCATTGTCTTATGCATATGCAGAAGCGATTTCGCCACAACTACATGCGATATACGACTTTATCCAACACTGGGTAAGTACTTTAAGCACAGTAGCATCAGGACTACGGCAGCATAATACCCCGTGGCACAACCCTATAACCCGTGGCACGACCCCGTACCCCATGTCTGTGGGCAAAGTCTGAATTATAAAATCTGTTTAGTTACCAATATTAAATTAAGACTTTATCGACGCAGTTGTGGGACAGCAGCATCATACTGCAAGGGTCGTTGGACGGGGTCGTGATACGGGGTATAAGGTAGTGAATACAGTTGAGATTCAATCATTGTAACTGGGCAAATTTTAAAATTCAGACTTTGTCCACGGACACGCGGTACGAGGTTGTGCCACGGTATTTTCACGGGAATATGGTCCCATACAGGTGGCTGCGCAAACAGCTTAGCGCGAACATCTTCCAGGGATCGGATCGTTGAACTGTAGATTTTTAGTTTTTGCACCGGCCCACCGACCGCAATCCCGATTGGACGCACAAGAAGCAATCGAGGAAAATTGATATGCCGCTATGCAATAACCAAATTCCATTTCGGCAATTTCTCCGATAAACGGGGCCGCCGTAATCAGTCTGTCTATATGCCCTTGTGCCCGGGGGTCCCACAAACCAACTTTCACGAATCTCAAATGATATCCACTATGATCTCCAGGTTATTTCTACAGGCACATGGATGTATGACGACATTTTCTAGAGTAATTGACAGGATAGTGCGGCGCGCTAGTCTGAGCTCGATGGATGCGCACAGCATGTGAGCTGTGTGGCCTGACAATAATTTCTCGTTTGCAACACCACCCAAAACAAAAATTGCTAACACACAGCAGCTACATCATTAGATACGTAGACTTATACTTGTTTTTTGGAAATTCTCGTCATTGGCAACGAAATATGCGTGTCGTTGCTAAGTTGCATTAGGGCGAATCTGTAGTTTTTTCATGAGACCGTTCGAAACATAATGGCTAATATAAATTGTAATGAACCTTATATCACAAAGCATTCGTTAATCTATGACTTCCATACAGCGGAGGCTCAGTTCTTCTTTGGGCTCATCCTTGTCAGTCGGACAGACTTCTTGCAAAGGAATGAAATATAGCAGAATAGGCAAGTCAAAAAAATCGCTATCTTGCATTTCACAACCTCTCGACCTATAAAACTCTTTGTTTCCCGACCAATGGACACTGTAGGTACATAATATACACACCATTTGCGTTACCTGAAGTATATATCAGGAAGACAGGTTACGCTCGCAGCAGCCCAGACTTTGGGATTTAACATTGATCAAGCGTTGTAACCCTAGCGAAGTTTCGCAACAGAAATTATCTTTAACAGTAGCTAAGAGATTCGAATGATCTAATACATTCTGTTTAAGACATGGAAAACTGATAAGCAAGACCGCCTTATTTGAGTAAATATCTTGGAGGGCATTTGGACACAGCCGTCTGGGTGTGGCATGCGCTCGGCAGCGTTGTCTTCCGTATCGATGATTCTAATTGGTGGCTCGGACTCCCATGTATAGCCCGTTTGCAAATCTCATGCATAGCCTGTTTGCAATTTTAAACACTTCTCTGACCTCATATGCGGTTCACAATGCAATCCAGCCTACCCACTCATGGCAGATTCTTGGACGGACGGCGCCATTTCTACCTTACATTTGGATTTGCAGCCTTGTCTCTGTAATGAGTGAGCCCAAACGGACAGAGTGGTTGATTTCACTTAACTGGAGAAGATAGCACAGCCCACGGCGAGATTTATCAGCACCATCATATTCAAAGTAGCACTTGTGCCGAATCTGTTGTACCTGAAATCGTTAACTCTCTCTGGACTGGACTGAACAGCCTAAGTCTAAGATGTCACGTAGTCATATACAGACTTTATATGCCCGTGATCACCAAATAGCCCTAACCCAGGCAGAGGTAATTACGTACTCTAAGAATCGTTTCAACAGTAACCACCACTGGCGGCAACTCACGTCTGAACACTTGTAATCAGTTTCAATATGGCGAAGTTTTACCAATATAGTTGCGTTCCCGCGATGATAGCTGCAAAAGATACACGGTAAAGCCCCCGGAAAACCTCGATACCGAGATGTTTATCTCAAAAAATCTTCAGATTTGGAAAGTGGAGGGAAATGGGGGAAACGCCGGGAAAACCTTGCGGAAACAATACGGAACTCGATCATTATGTGAAGGGTAATGTAAATTAGAGACGGGGATGTGAAAAATGACCTTGCATAGTTTCTATATAAAGCGCTTGTGTTTGGAACATTTGACGCGCACGTGGGAGGATCAAGATCGCGGAGTGGGGGCGATCCGACTTATGTAGTTCGCGCCGATCTGAAAAATCCGTGTTGACAGGCGCAGCAATTGATCGATATCTTTTCGCTTAACAGTATGCAAGTAAAATATCCTGCAGTGAACAAACCACTCAATTCACTTGCGGCAAGCTTGGAGATCCTCACAGTCTCCATTTAAATTCAAACATTGGTCAGACCCACCACATTACCGAATACCTTCAATCCTAAACGTGGTAACAATCGCAACATTTGTCTACCCATTCATCTATTCTGAACTGAAACCATCCACTATTGCCACGTGCCCTGTTTGTTTGTTTGTAATTAAATTGCATTCGGCCGCTAGCGGCCATGATATATACCTAACATATTTCCTCCCCGCTTCTCTTGTAACACAAGGAAACAAAAGCAAAGTCGCGAGCCTACTTCCCCCTCCAAAAAAAAACTGCCAAAACACACCAACTTTTACACACACCCCATCACTCGACTCCTCGTGATCTGAGTTCTCCGCCTCCTCCGCCACCCTGCTAACTCTGTTGACGTCTGCATAGGAAAGAAAATCCAACAGCGCCTGCGTACATTCTTCTTTTGCAAAAACAAGAGACATCAGAATCTCGATCTTTTCTGCTTCAAGCCACGTGCGCTGTTGGGCGGGGGTATTTCGGAGGCTGTAGCCTGCGAGCTGAAAGTGGCTGCCAGGTGGGATTGTCACATCCCTTCATGAACAAAGCATACATACAAGTTACAATATGTGCTTATACCGCCGAGACCCTATCACACTTTGCGCCGCATCTTCGGCTCGATAATGTTACATTGGTGGAATAGTGGAATGGAAGCTCAACACTGTGTCTCTCCCGAGGCATCGCTGTCGATAATCCTCCAAAGGAACATACCCGTTGCTCGCGTATGCTTCTGGAGGTGATGTCGAAATAAACGAAGTTTTGAGTGGCATATACGACCAGCGAAATAAAGGAATGGATTGATTACACGACTATATAAACGACAGAGATTAACCACAGCAGTATAGTTTTCTGTTGGGAGATCCGCGGGTGGAAGTGCCCACAATCGAAACCTGTACAGAAGCATCTGGAGGTTGATGGCATTCCAATAGTTAGCACCATCATCCTAGTAATAGCATAAGCCAGTGGGTATACCATTGCACTATTAATTGGAAACGTAAGTCAAATCAATGTTACGGAAATGAGATGTATAGTACAATCGGGCATTTGTTGGGAACCCCGGCTGATGATGGCGCAACCCATCCATGTACCAAACTTTCGCAATTCTGGTTGAAAGGTAAATATTGGGCTCCGAAATCTGAGAAAGTTCCCAGTGGAAACATTCTTGGTACTCAGAATTTGATGCTACCACTTTGAAAATGGTTCAATCCGTATCAATCTTACCCAGTCAGCAGATTAATGAAGGGTTCCCATATTCCGGAGCAAGAGAAAGACCAATTAATTGCTCTGTGGTGCCAGTTGAATGTAGTCTTACATGTATACTTCAGTGGAAGTGAAACCGTTGTAGTTTGGCACTGTGAACTTAATATACCTGCCGAATGCTGTGTATATTGGCTGATCACTTTGTATACCGATTAAGCGCTTTACTAATGGGTTTACCATACACTAATTCTTCTAGTTCGTCAATCAGTGTACCTCTTGACAATGAGACGGACTCTTTAGCAGGTGGGTTGATCAGTTGCCCAACCGGAAAATATATTATTAAGGCAAGTTTATATCCGACCGATGGGCACAGCCGTACTACGACAGCCTCAGAATAGGTAATGGAAGAACCCCGTAACATATTTAAAGGTATGATTTGATTCTATAGTTATAAGCTTCCGCGTAAGCTTTAATGTGAGGTATTTATACTTGTCACCACCGCTCACTCTGAGTGCCCCATGGGGGTTAGGGTTTAACTTTGCGAAATATTTAAAATAGGTGAGTATTCAGCACTCAGACACGTTATGAAATGGAGAAACTTATAATACCATAGTCAAATGGATACCGGGATATTCGTTAACGTGGTTGAAAGAATTTAACAGCGGTGGGAGTGTCCATGGTTCCGTTCCCACATGTATTCTACATCTTCGTCAGCTTTGGATAACTCATTAAGACATGACCTCAATATCTAATCTGCGAAATCTAGTTATTTTCATCGGAGTCTCCACAGTACGAAAAGCCGTCTTACTACAAAATCAAACATATAAGTCTGATCCGAACTTGTCATGTCACAATATGCAAACGACATCGACGATTTCCTCCAACATATCGATATCTAGTGTTCCTAACCGCTCAGATCGACCGCCGGGCAATCTACAGATCAATAGTTCAGTCAGGTGCGGTTGAACATTTTGGCAGCCAGCCTTGGCATAGAGCAGTCAGATAGCCAACCCAAAAGCCTAGATATTGTTGGCATGGGATTTGGCCCGAAGCCGATTGGAATTAAGGCAGGCACTAACTTCAGCCCGCAAGCCATCGAGACTAAGGCAAGCACTAAACTTAGCGGGCATGGTACGGAGCCTATCTCCCCGCGAGCCTCGGGCTTGGTGCAATGCCTATCTCCCCGAGAGCCTCTGGCCTGAGTAGTGCTTTGTTCATGATGCTTCGCTCTTAGAGTTTCATTCTTAGTGCTTTTCACTTAGTATTTCGTTTCGCTCTCGAGATGATTTCTCTCTATATATATCTCCCTTATTCTCTCTTTGTACAATAGACAATTCAATCATCATCATATTTCTCTCCGCTCTCTGATTGTCTCATCAGATATCTCATGGAAAACCATAGATATCTGCAAATGATTGTAGATATCTCCCTTGGCGAAGATAATTGTGACAATTGCTGATGTCTACAGATTGCAAAAGATGTTCTAGTCCATTCACGGAGGCGGTTCCTCCGCAGAGTGCCCAGTCAGTTCACGGAGGCCCACCTTCCGTGAGCTGACTAGTTCGTTCGCGGAATCATACCCCACCTCCGTGAACTGACTGGTTCTTTCATCGAGTCAAACAGAAATTGCAAACACTCTGCTCTGCACACATATGCACAGACACTGGCATGTACAGTGAATTCAACCGTTCCGTCCGTCCGGGATCATTCAGGACCGGGACGGACGGGGACGGGACGGCAACAAGTCGTCCGTCCGAGGGTAGGACGGAAACGGCGCTGTCCGTCCGAGTCAGGACGGAGACGGACGTAAATGACAGCCGGGGACGCTATACTGGGGACGCCACATCTCGGGGACGCCACATGCTGCGAACGCCACATGCCGTCCTCGGCCATCCCTGTGGACAATGAAATTCGCTGGTAAAACGATTTGAATTATACAAAACCTCAAATTTATCCACACTATATACAGTAAACTACTCATTAACACTGGTTCACTCGTATCAAGCGATGTAAAACACTAATACTTGGTGTCCGCCGGGATAGTGGATGTCGGCCAGGGACGGTGGATGTCGGCCGCCCTGCCGTCTTTTTCGAGTAAAGACGGGACGGACGGCCTTGGCGTCGTTCCGTCCGTTCTGGAGATATCTCGGACGGACTGCCGTCGACGCCCGTCCGACGGGACGGTTGACATCACTGGGCATGTGCGTACACTCAGCAGACTCTACCTACCTGAATTCAATCAGCGCAACTGCGTACATTGAGCGCAGCGCAACTGCGTACGTTCAGTGAAAAGCAGATTATTTGTAGTTTCAGTTTGACTCCGTGAACAAACCAGTAAGTTCACGGAGGTGGGGTACGGACTCCACGAATGAACCAGTCAGTTCACAGAAGGTGGCCCTCCGTGAACTGACTGAGTACTCTGCGGAGGAACCGCCGCGGCGAATGGACTAGAACAGAAGATAATCACAGATGACTATAGATATCTACAGATGGCAAAAGATAAACACAGATGACTTGGCAAATTAGAGTGGGAAGAGTGGGGAAAAGAGTAATGAAGGGAGCGAGATTGATGCTTAAGCTATGTATGGAGAAGAACGTGTGACATTCGATTCGACTGCAATTTGGAAAGGGAGGCGATGACTTGCGTAATGGTAAAGGTCAGATGGGGATGGAGCATTAGGATTAGTGTTTAGGGTAGAGATTTCGACTGGACGTTTCACTTGGCCTTGAGAGTGTGAGAAGGTTAAGCTGGCGTCGGAAGGTGTGCATTGTGCATATGACAGAGGTCGCAATAGTCCGTCCATCCGCCAGTGTGACGGATCCTCACTTCGTCGTCTGGTTTCGGGCAAGATATTGCAAGACCAAGGCCCAATCAGGGTGACTGGGGGTGAAGCATAGGGCTGGTGTTACTGATCTACCTGTAGTTATGCAATTATTTCGATTAAAACACAGTAATTTAGGCTCTCCAAACTGTGGATGATCGACTACGTGAGTTGTAGTGTGGATATTATGTACTATAGACCGGTTGGGAGGCATATTGGATATCATCACTCAGTCACAACTGCAACACTCGCATCATGTGTCTATCACTCGGAAGACTGCTGGCACCTACGGTGCCGCAGTCTAAAAACTCCCAGGGCGGAAAATCATTGTTCAGGACAAGGCAAGGTCTTACCCAGACGGACAGACTTTGCGACCCTAGCATATGCCGTCAAACAAATCGACGAGTTTGAAGCTGTACGCCTCAGAGCATAGTACCAGCGAACTAATATCGATTTCATCACCAAACTGCACTTGAGTGATGCCGATCGTTGATAACATGATAGACATCGTTGGTGCTCCCGAAATACGAGCCATCTGGGCGACTCGACAGCGTTGGTGGGAGTAGCATAATCTTTTTATGAAGAACGAGATGGGAAAGGAATGCAATTCCGACCGCTCTATGGAATCCGTAATAAAAATACAAGTAACCAAGCGATGCAAGTTCAAAACCAAGTTCATGACCATAATCGCCGTAACTCCCCAAAACCAAACTGCGCGAAAGTCAATGAGCCCGAGCAAACCTTACTTATCCTTGTTCTGTAACTGATCAACGCCCCACTGAAACGCAGCAACAAATTCGTCATAAATCTTATCCCGATGTTTATCCATCTCGTGACGCTGAATCGAGGAGGCAGGTCCGTATTGCAAATGAGGCCAGAGTGCATACCGGCAGCGCTGAACAACGGTCTTCATATCTCTTCCAACATCGCTTCTGAACCCTTCCAACAATTGAGCAAATCTTCCCTCATCAACAATCAAGGACTGCTTGGAAGCCGCGGCTAGTGATGTATTCCCATGGCCCCATGATTCTAAAAGATCTTCTTTTCTGTGTGGTCGTTCGTAGACAATCCACAAGAGCACAAAAAAGAAGCTCTGCAGGTCATCGTGATAAATGTGTCCCGGGTCACCATAAAGGATTGGAATGGAAAGAAACTCATATGTGCCAGTGCGTTCTGGCGCACCACACGGCGAGTTTGTGGCGCCGGGAGAGACGCGAATAGCAAGGTCAAGGTCGATGAGGAAGCCAAGGAATTTATCTTTCCGAGGGTATTGCGGAAGCGTAATCATGATATTATTGATACTAATATCACGATGAAGAATCCCTCCAGTGGTGAGTAGTGATCTGTGGCCACGGATGGCATCTCGCATACACTGTAAAAGCTCAAGTGGATCGTCCCAATCCATGAGGGATTTTCCCCGAGAGATGACGATGCGAGTATGGATACGGTTGTGCATGTTTAGCCTGTCGACCTTGTCGTCTTCTTGTTCTTCTGTGGGTGGATTGGATGGTGTACCACTGTGGGAGTCCCCGGAGAAGTCGGATACAAAAGTCGATGCCGGAGTTGTAGGCGCAGGAGACGGAAGGTTGGAACCAGCCCCAGATGCACTTAGCTTGGCGCGCTTGGACGATTGCGATGATTCCGTAGATTGGCGCTTTTTCTCCGTGGGTTTTGGCTCGAGATCGACGATGCGCGTTGGTTGTCTGCATTCTCCGACGATGTCATGGACGGTTTCGATATCGACGTGGTGAATGTACATAGCGAGACCTTGAACACCTCGATCATGCGCTTCCTTGAGTAATTCACCTTCGCTTTCCCTCGAGGTATATCGCCATGAATCCTTCAGTATCCATGGACCACCACCATCATCAGTATCGGTATCAGTGTCAGAAAGTGAGGTCTCTGTTGGAATATTCGAAGATTGGGGGTAGGCATACCAACATGTAGTTCCCCTTGTAACAACTGCCGGTGCACGAATAAATGGTTGCCGCAGTTGTATATTGTGGCTTCCAAAAGCAATGGTCTGTGGCACCATGAAGTCCTCCACTCCTGCCAACCCGAGGTCTAGGTTGTTGAGATATCCCAAGAATACACGGCGGAAGATTCTGAGACCGGATTTGGTGTTGAGTAGAAAGCGCGGGGATGCCACACCGCCAGTCCGAGTAAACACCCAACAGCGCATTCTCTCATTAACGATAGTAAAAGCATGGACAAATCGGCGGCCTGGTTGACTGCCGAAAACCTCACGCACATAATTGGCCAATTGGATAACCAACCCCGCATTGTCATCCCCCATCTCCTGACCTCGCTTACGATACTTCAACTCTCCTAGCGCCACAACATTTCCCCAATCGTATTGACACTGAGCTTCCCGAGATTGTTGCAACTTCTTCGAATAAGAAAAGAGGTCGACTTTTCGTTTACTCTTTTCATGGTAAAGAGCCTGCTCACCAGATGATTTCCAGCACCAGCGTATAGGTTTAAACAGGGCCGACAATTGAAGTTGCTGTTGGTAATCCATGAACCATTCCACAACATTGCCTTGGGTGGCAGGAGACGGATATGGACTATTTGGATCGGGGAGATTACAGACATCGGGGAAGAATCTGTTAAAAAAACGTTCGTCGTCTACACTCCAAAGGTGATTTTTGAGTTCGTGGCGAAGTTTGGGGTCGATGACCGCATGCGTAGTCTCTTCCGACATGTGGGCGCCAGAATTGGTCTTGATTGGCGTAATCTTGAGTTCAATGTGTGACTTCGGCGGTGTAATGAACTCTTGAGGAGGGATTTCGACTAGGCGGTAGAGAGATTCGATAACCAGCGCGGATGATCCGTCGGTGGTTTCCTCCTGATCGCGTGTAAGTAAACTAACAGGAATAAAGTGGGGGAGGGAAGACTGGAAAACAGAGAACACTCACAACAAGACACGCCGAGGTCTGATACAGAAACTCTGCCACCTTGTCGCTGCGGTCGGCAAGCGAGACATCTGAATTCCATAGCTGCACAAAGAACGCCATTACCCCTGAAAGTAAATCCCGTAGGGCGGAAAGAGTCGAGAGACTTGTAACAGCTGAAAATAAAATGGCAGCATCGTCAGTTGTCCGGTCAGCGAGGATGTTTTCAGCAAGACCCTGAAACGAGAAGCTGTCATTGCGGGCGGTGGGAGGTGTCAAGAGGTTTGGCAGTAGTGTCCGGGTTCGCAGAATCTGCCGTAGTTGTTCCCTCGATAGTGTAGCGGCTGCAGCAGAAACATCGGCAGCCATGGTGTAATCTGAAGTGTATATATTTGTGTTAAAGGGGTGATGGCTGGGCAACAAGACGCGTCGCGAACTTAGCTCAGACTCATCTGAGTGCCAAGCTTGTCACCTGATATACTCACATCCTTGTACGATTCTAATTGGTCGGATGTATGTGGCTGCGTGGCTGATGGTGGCAAGTACCAATCGTCTAAATTCGCCCAATTTAGTGCATGAAATTAAGTCCACATGTTGGGCTCTGACAATGATGTGTCCTCAACACAAAATGTGCGTAACTATGCCTTCTTTCACCTTCGGCCTCACATTTACTATATTGTTAATGTTGTGCGCGGATAAACTGCGTTTTGGAGCGTTCTTGCCGCACTATGAATATTAGCGAAATCGTGTATTGGAAACCGGGAACCGAAATATGGCCTATGTATGCATAATTTCTGTATTGAACACCTTATGAAACCCGAAGACTTAATTGGACTTGAATAGAGGGTAGCCGAGCGGCCTCTTAGCCGCCAACATGTTTGCTCTGTCCATAGGGATATGTAGAACAACGAGAGCTAGCACTTGGCTAGCTAGAAGCTGGCTGAGAGATGTACCAGGGAGCTCTAACTGGTCATCCGGAGGGGTAAAGGTAATCGAGCACTGTCATACTCTAGATAGAGTGAATACAGTATGATTAAAAATATCATAGAGTCTACCCGACCCACGTCGTGGAGAAAAACTCTGATTATCACCATCACTTTCAAGCAGAATACTTCGAAGCCATGGAAGTGCCTTTACAAAGTCCATAAAGCGCTCTTCTTCGTCACTGAAAGACAGCTTGACAGAGCTTAGGGATATGCGACACATAGTGGGGACGGGAGAGCTCTAAACATTCGCATTTTCAGATTATGAACTTTCCATTCCTTTCAAAAGCAGCTTGCCAATTGCGAAGTGTTGGAATAGGTTGGGTCAAGTACACTAGGGAGCATGGCAATGAACCAGCCGGGAGCTATCAAGAGCCATAGGGATGGGTATACCAGGAGCCGGCTGGAGGTACTAACTCTGCGCTGGCCGGGTTGTCTGGGACACCATAAATCAAAGCAGCATGGCGGTCTTTCTCAAGCCTATGACGTACTAACTAATGTTTGTTAAATTATCACTATGTCATGGTATCAGACGATGAAGGTCGGCCATGATCATTATTGATCCCGAGACCGGTCGGCAGCCGTACCCATCACTACCGCAGTGATTGAAGGACAAGGGTACCACTGTGTTGAAAGTGTAGATACACAACACTTTCATATACGCGTTCGGTGGACAAATCGTAATCATAATACCGTCACTTGATTGTTATGCGTAAGTCGCTGATGTGTTACTTTGGATGCTTGAAAGTCTTGTTGATTGACTAATCTTCTCGAGGCCAGAAGGCCCGTATATATACTGACTCGATTCCTATATCCACAGCCATATTCGCATCCATATCTATATCTATTTACTTATCCGTTTGCACTACTATAAGCCGCTCAGTACTGATATGAGCCGCTAACCTGAGGCAGATATTTGTACACCAATTGCATATCAAACGGAACTAAGCAGTGAGGCTCACGATGGGTACACATGCAACAGATGTCCTCGGGAGTGCACGAGTGACCCGGTATGACTCGTTCGCGCCAACCACCACTGCAGTTGCTGAACACCCGAGGTAGTGTATTGCAGCTTCCGCTGCCGCGGTAGAACAAAGATACATCTAATAAGATATTACTTCACATTGATTTTTCTTGTTCTCCTTATGCTTGAAATTCGACATCCTCAATGAGGGTCAGTTCTGCATTTATGCACCCACAAAAACACAGCGTACCAAAGAAATCCCCTCGCTACATCTTGAGATACAATTGGCACACGAGTTTTAGCTCATAGACAAAGTTCAATGCAATTGTTAACAAAGAAACGCGTTTACGGCACCTATGGTAGGCAATTTTACGACCTCATATGGTCCTTGGCATTGGTAAATGCCTCGATAGAACATGGTCTAAAAGTTGAGGGCAGCTGCCCGCTCGCTAGGTAGTAATAAATTTGTAATGACTGACTCTGCGCAGAGACTGCGACCGTTCAATACTAAGCCATACTACTCAGTATGTGTCGGTATTGTTCGGCTATGATTTTCTTGTGCGACAGCAAGATTACCTCTCCGCGCATTTTAGAACTCTCGCGATTTAGCTCTTGTTCTGTCAGTATTTTCAAATATTCATCAGTACTGACCCGTATTGGGCCATATTTGTTTCTCGTTTTCAGCACTACCTGTGGTGCCTTCAGAATTCAATCGTTGTACATACTGCTCTCACAGACCTTATAATCCGAGTATTATTGAATACTCATCCATACAGCGCGGTATGCGTCAGTATGGATCACGATTTTAAACCATCATCATTCTCCCGCCGTTGTGCTTCGAAATACATGACTATACCACTCAATGCAAACCCGTACCCAATGATACCGGAATCGTCCCTACTGCAAAAGCCTTGAAAGAGATCTTTAGCTCAGTTGAAAAATGATGAAACTCAGGGTATTGTCAATACTGCGCTGTATTGCACCATACTTATGAGTAACGGTCCCTTTCTCAATCAACTGCTTTTAAAGAAATCCATGGCTCGGTTGAAGTGAGACTGATGGCATTGTATTTCTCAATACTGCTCTGTATGGCGCTATACGCGCTGATACCTCCATTTTTGGACTCTCCGCCATCAAAGAAATCCTTTGCTCAGTTGGGCTTAATTAGTTTTATGGTATCTTCAAATACTGCTCTGTATAGCATGGTACTTATAAATACCGGCTTTTCTCTATCGAGCGCCTTTAAAGATGTCTTTGGCTTGGTTGGAGTTTGAATAGCGCTATAGTATTGGAAAATACTGCTTTGAATAGCTATGTACCTATAGATACTCCTTGATTTCTGAACCTCCGCCTTTAAAGAAATCTTTGGCTCGATTTGAGTTTGACAGGAGCACCAGTATCGCTCAGTACTTCAATGTATGGCTCTGTACTTATTGATACCAGGTTTTCTTGCGCCGGCGGCCTCAGAGAGTTTTGGCTTGATTTCAGTTGGACTTATATACAGGTATTCTGGAATACCTGACTGTTTAACTCTGTACCCGCCAGTATTTTCTTTCCAGTGAACTTATGACAATACGATGTGCAATGTGCCCTCCAAGTAAGCCTGTAATGTAAAATACTAACAAGTACTTGTCAATATTTGACTGTACTGCATATCTCAATAACAATATTACATGAGATTGATAGACCTTTCGTTTTCGACTTTTCAACCCGCTTAATGATCTGGTAGTGTTCTGTGCAATCATCCTCGTCGATACGTTTTAAAATTACAGTTTTACCTGCGAGCATGGCGAATGACATCGTATGCTGGGTTTTGCCCTAATTGTAAACCCCACGCAGTTACCCCTCTATACGCCCTCCCACAATCACTTCGACTCTCAAAGCTCGTCTACATCCACTTCCATCTGAACACTATGCACCCCACCACGAAAACCGGCCATCTGCCCTCTGTCGACGCTCGCCGTCGGCTGAAACAGCAAGTGCAGCTTACCTACAGTCCTGACCCCGTTGATCAGGACTATCTTATGTTCGACGCTCGCCAACAAAGCTTTCGTGATGGTGATGATGGTGACAGTGATTTGGAGGAGTCTCCAAGGAACTCGAACAACATACTTGCAAAGAAATCTCAGGTTTGACATTACACAACTTATCTCTACCTATTCTTACACGGTTCTATAGAGGGATCCATCATTCGATTTATTTGGCACAGGCAGCTTCAGGTTTTCGCCAAGTGATGACTACGACGATGGCGATGGCGATGCCGCCAATGTTGATGATGATGATGATGATGATGATGATGATGATGATGATGATGATGATGATGATGATGATGATGATGATGATGATGATGATGAGAGTGGGTACCTACATCACGCTATGGAAACTCGTCACGACTTGGAAATGAACGGCAACCGAGGAAGACGCCTGGTTAGAGCTGAAACTGACTCCGAGAGTGGAACTCAGTCGGAGCCCTCGAACACGAGAGCAAAGGAGCCTCGGAAGGTTGCGACCAGGAGGTCCTGGGTTAGACCCCTCATTACTTCTTTGTATCCATTAATACTGACAGGTATAGCATGCGGATGATGAAGAGCATGGCGGAGAAGAAGCTGAGGAAGATGGGGATGAAGAGGATGAAGAAGAGAGTGATCCGCCAGTGCCTCGGCAACGGAGAAAGAAAAAACCTATGAAGAGGAGATCGAGAGCCACAAAGAGTTCTCAATTTCGACTTTCCATTCCTTACTGGTATCTACGGTGACTGATTCGTACAGGATGTGAATGATGAAGTAGACTCGGATGTAAACGAAGCATCTGGTCTTGCCGGAGATGAAGACGATGGTATCTTCGAGGACTTTGCCGACAAAGTACTTGCGATGGCACAAGATCTCGCCAGAACGACGACCAAGTATACCACCATGCAGATCCTCGAGCGTGCGAGGGCTGTGACCACTTCTAAAGTATCTCGCTTGCGCTGTAACAAGATGAGCGCATGGAACCTTGCAATGAGGGAGGAAAAGGAATTAGTTTCCGCCGATCTACGCAGACCCAAGGCAGGGTCTGGGTATAAGGGGCGGCTTGTGTTCACGGGAGAGTACGCAAAGGAGGTTGCGAATGTCTATGAGGAGAAGAGGGAGTACTACGAAGAGAAAGTAAAGGAGATGAATGAAGAGGGCCGCGTAGGCACTATGGAGAGCCTCAAAAGAGCGCAAACGAAGGGAGTGAAGCTTTTGCGAGAAACAGCAAGTCTCTTGATACTCAAATATGAAGATATACAGTACTGACCAAGCAGGTGGCATACCTCGGGAACCACGGCATACATACAGTCCTGCTTGTTATACCGACCAAGATTCCTGCACGAGCTCTGAACAGTGCCGGCTATAGAGCAGCCTACTATAAGCTCATCCTCGACAGTGGAAGAAGTCTTGAAGAGTTTAAAACTATGTGCGACGGCTCGGATTTACACCAGCAAGCAAGCAAACTGCTCTCGGTACCTAAGACTTTTGAAGGAACAGCAGGGAGAGATAAACTCAGGACGTTAGTTTCTTCTGCAATTCTTGCAATCATCAGTAAGTAGCCCATAATGACGTGGCTGAAATTACACTGATTCACACCGCAATGTACAGATGCGAAGACCCCGAATGGTATGGAGCAATTTCAGAAGCTTCCCCGTCACAGGCTGCAGAGCATTCTGACTGCTAGGAAGCTCAAATGGCGTGCACCCGAGCATTGGAGTGCCGAGTTGGGTGGTACTCAGGAGAGAATCTACGACACCATTCTCTCTACTCGGCTGGAAAAGCTTAAAATCACATACGATGCCGTGAAAGGTGAACCGAAGGAGTTGAAGCTGGTCCGTTTATGATATTCATGCAAAGAAGATATCATAGAATAAAGTTTACATTAGGTAAACTACCACCGCATTACAATAAAGCGCAACCATTCTCATTGATGGTGCTTACTTACTTATATACAATTGAATGGTACTGCTTGGTATCCGAATCAACGAGTGATAATAACTGGACATGCAACAATTCTTAACTTCAATGCAGTACTGCTTCATACTCGCAAGTATTATCGTATACTCGAAATTTAGTCACATTACTGTGGACTCCGAGATTTCAATTGGTATCAACCAATACTCATTGGTATAGTTCAGTATAATCAAGTACTAAATGTATCATACTAAATGCGTTGAACTATGTTCAGCCTCAACCAAGAAAGATTGAACTATAGTTACTTGCAAGTAAATACGTAAAGACTACGGGGTGAAATAGCCCGTTGGTGTCTGTAGGGCTTCAGTTTAGGGTCCCGCAGAGCCTCATGTGCAGGCTAACGTCCATCTCACGTTCACCACCTCGACACCTCAGTTTCATATTCACCCTACCATATCGACACCTACCGCACCATTTCATTTACACTTTGCATCTGTTATTGCAGGTCACACTTTTGCCGATCTATGCCTAATCACCATACCCTCGACGTTCTCATACTCAGATATCATGGTTAGGAAGCGCAAAACAGCTGTTTTTGAGACGGTTGCATTGGGCGGATATGGTGGCTCAAAGGCGCGGACGATGGATATACGGAAAGGAGAGAGGAGGATCCAACTTCAAGCTCCGAATCTGATTGGAAGAGGAAGAAATGGCCCCAGCGGAGGAGACCAAAACCGTTTCCTACCCCTTCAGCTTGACTACGAGCAAGAGCAGCTTGGTAACCAGCCGGATGATGAACCGTATGTTCGAAACGACGGTATACATTGGGTTGACGAGATTATCGGCACTACGATCAGTCAGAGGAGGTCGCGGCTCAGCGAGAGGCAAAAGCTTGCACAAAACTGGCGAGAAGTTGACAAGATTTTGTCGGAGGCTATCTACAGCAGGTCGGAGAGGGCCTGCGAATGCATCCGTCGAGATGTCGTCAATGTTAGGCACATCACCATGGAGAGCTATACTTGGAGAGACATTCCGTATTGCCAGTGCGCAACTTCAGCAAGCCGCCTCATATCCTCCGGATTCTTCCCGTCGAGCCCAAGAAAGCCTCGTACTGTGTTCTCACTAAAACTGCTTCGCACTCTACATGAACAGTGTACCAGGGGTTCTATCTCCCGAGAGGCTTGGGCTGGAGGCCTTCGAGCAGCTTTTGAAGCAGATAACAAGATGGTTCTGCCAGACTTTTCACGCCCGGTATGCCCAGATATTGCCTAATACTCTTCATTACTGATATATACGGTTATTCAGCTTCGAGACGCCTACCATCATTGGGTTGCCACGAAATATCAGGTCGATACAATGATAGCATCAGCAATTGAGGAAGCCGACCAAGGGACTCCGTGGAAGGAGGAACAACATGTGAATGTGTGTCCACCCTGCTTTAACTTCTCCGATGAAGATGAAGACCGTACCATACGGATAACAATGGACGGGAATATGCAGCATGCACGACTGAAGAGGCATACACTGTGCGACTTTGAGATCTTCGAACCAAAACTCTTCGTCGACTATGGCAGGAAGAAGTTCGGCTTGGCAAAGAGCGCCAACGACCAGGTCAACACCATCATCCCCTCAAACGCCTGCGGGCACAAATTTAAGGCCACCGACGGATGGAATAGACCCGAAACCATTACCGCTACAAAGAAGGCGTTAGACCAGAGTGGCGTTGTTGGGATTACATGCTTCCATGGTGTAAATTTGAGGTTTCTGAATATCTACGGTGGTGGTGAGCGGCAGAGCCACGGTATCAGACTGATAGAAGCTGTGTTGCATGAGGTTCCCCACTTCGCCGAGCTGAAGTTGTGTTATGACGTTGCTTGTGTGTTTGAAAGCGCTCTGTACCGCTACAATCCGGACTGGATGGAGGTAGTTGAAGCACGAATTGGGAGGTTTCATATATATGGGCATGAGTACCGGTGCCATGTCTTGTACAACCTTCTTCACTCAGCAAATTACGGTCTCATGGTCGGTGAAGAGCCCGAGCATCTATGGTATATGATGCAACATCTCATCCGGTCGGGAAGAGTTTCATCAAGTTCCCGCCGAACGCAGAAGATAGACTCTTTTGGTAGGTACTGGCCAATATAACTAGATCCATTACAATGCTAATGGAATCCTCTTACAGGGCTGTACAATGCTCAACGTTCTAGAGAAGACATGGGCAATAACCTGGAACGCCGCTGGACAAAGATGGTTGAAATGGCAAAAGAAGCAAAGGAAACTCTTGCACAGATAACTACCATGGTGGTAGCAGAGCGAATCGATAAATCAGGGCGCGTGCATCCACGGAGAAGGATTACATTAGATTACCTGGTGGAGCAATCAGAAGATCAAGTCAGGTACTATACTCAATACCGGTGAGTACTAGAATATACCACGCAAGATCGATAATTACTGATCTACTACAGGGTGCCTCAAAAATCCAATAATGATGAGATCTTTGAGCTTCTACTGGAGGAAGAACGGTTACGAAGACGAGATCCGAGGGTGACAAGACTCCTCACGTTGACCGGCTCGACACGCGAAGAGTGGAGAAGGAATGGCGAGCTCTTCTTGGGCCATCAACGTGCTCATGCATTGAAACAGCTTCGTTACCTACAGGCAGAGCTCATCAAGATCGTGACAGAGAGGCGAGTGGAAGTTGACGTGCTTCACAAGCGAGTCAGAGGCCACAAGAAGGCAAAGAAGATCATTGCGAAGATTAATGGAAGATGGAAGCAGCTCGACAACTTGGTGAAGAAATACAACGCTGAGATTCGCAAAGTCGGTGATGCGAACTTGAGGCAATTATCAGAAAAAGATATCCGAGAGAATGGTATAGAAAACGATGAGATATGGGATATCGAAAGGCTTATGTCAAATTCTGATTGGGCGGTATACCAGTATGTTAGGGATGGTATACGGTGGTACTTCGTTCAACAACGGGTCGTTGAGGAGAGAAGGATGCTGCAATTGCATGCCCAAAGGCTGATTAAATGGCTCAACCATCAAGGAAATGTGCTTCTCAACCTCCTCCACCGCGAAATGAGGATGGATAGCCATCATCTTAAAGAGCTCCTCCTTCATCGCTTCCGAATTATGCGCTCTCTTTTTGCTATAAAGCACGATTCCCTATTTCCGCTCGATCAACAGAGAAGCCTCGAAGGTATTCCACTGCTATAAAATCATTCGTGCAAGTACTAACCTACCGGAGGACTCAGGTTACGAATCTTAGATGCCATGCAGAGTGTTGCGCGACAGGATGATATTGATGCCGTCGATGGTGGTTTGGCAGATGACGGAGACGGTGAAAGTGACTATGGCCAGATAGATGAAGAGCTGGCAGCAAAAATCATGGAAGATCTAGAGCGTGAATGGGCAGTGGCGTTAAACGAGGAAGAGGGCGATGGCATCGAGGAGGAGGAGGAGGAGGAGGAGGAGGAGGAGGAGGAGGAGGAGGAGGAACACGAGAGAATGGAGCTTCAAGAATGGATCGGATGGACAAGACACATGGGAACGAATGATGTATAACCTTGTTTGTTGTTAGGCATATACCAATATGTGATGGTAGTGGCCAATACCCTCCAATACCAGTATAGAATGGCCACGCAGCTGTCACTCGTCGCGAAGATGGCAAAATCACATGGCTGTCACGGCGTGAAAACGCTCTCTGAAAGACTATCACTAGCTTGCTGCATACACTCTAATTCCCTGCTTTAAAGCTACACATACTCTGCTGAGCATTATTTTTGAGGTTAATAGCTCTCAGACCGTATCAAACCTCTGTTTAGAGTTTGACCGATTTCGACCGAATTCAAGCCTTGGTGAAAATCGCTGTAAATGTACCCAGAGAATGGCAGCATAGACTATAGGCGCAATAAAACCTAGTTCGACTCCCGGATATTATAAACAGTCTAGTCCAGCGGTTTGGGTACGAATTGTAGACTATTCATCGACTAAGTCTATATTCCGTGCGTGATTGTATATATTTTTGTTGCTATGCCTCCAAAGTTTAAAATGGAGGCTTCGATCAGTTCTTGAATAAACATATAAGCTTGACGCGAGTATATGGGTTACATATTATGGCTTTGCATGCCACCTGCAAGTGGTAGTTGACCTAAACAGAGAGAGTTGCATACTTGAACATATTACCTGAAGATTCCAGCTTCTCAAAGGAGTTCTACCGATAACATTGCTCCAACACGGCTTGTACGCCTCCATAAATCCATGGGACTACGAGTAAACCCCGTGAGAGGGCTTGAATTGGAGGCTGTGCATCACCGACGATTTGCCTGCGCCTTCATGTGATCGGTCAAAAATGGTTAAATTTTTTCCAGTGGCGGTAACTTTCGTCTGTGATTACTTCCTTAAGGAGTCAGGTAGACACGCGGAATGAGTATTATACGGCTCGTGCGTCTGGAACAGAATAGAGAGATTGTACCACAGAGAGGCAGTAGCTAGGTCGTCAGATGACGGGATGTGCAGGTTATACTCTAGGAAAGGGGGGCCAATTAAGTTTTAAAGCAAATGGGGAGAAGGAGAAAGGGATGGTACATTTGACCGAGAGGAGGGTTTGGCGGACACGTCAGGTTCACACCGCGGAGTATCGGGGAAAGATGGATTTTTGTCATACTCTAATTAGAGTAAATACAATATGAATTAACAACGAGGCAGTAGGTGGTACTGACAATTACTGACCGGTATCCGCTTGTATTGTACGGTATCCACCAGCTTTTTTTTTGCACTGGTTTGTCGATTTCTATCTATCCAATACAAAAAGATACTGAACAGTAATGGCAGTTACTCGACATATAATTTCCAAAGTAGTATTATGGTATATGGCTCGCTAAGAATACACAAACTCCCAGTGTGCTAAGAATACAGGTGGTAAATCCTCGCATAAATCCCTATGAAAGAGCCCAGTAAGGCCCCAGCTTGCTACCCAAGTTCTTCCTCTCACGTCTGAGGCGAGGGTGCTGCTGAGTGTTCTCAGACCTTCTCTTTGCCTTTTCCTTGCGTTCCTCCCAGAGCTCCTTCTTCTTTTCCACCTTTCTCTTCCACTCTTCCAACTGATGTACTGGCGAGTCATTTGCGTCCGGGAGTATCGCTTTGCACCCTTTCTGCTTAGGGAACGTACTTTGGTATGCAGCCGACATCTAGAAAGTAATTAACATGTATCGGGTAGAGAGCAGTATAGATACATACTAATTCAAAAATTCCTTCAGTACCGAGACTCTGAAACGCTCGAGCGAGCTCCAAAACCTCAGCATCAACTCCATCAATGGCATCCCTGCCATTCTGAATTCCGTCGCGTACGTTGAAGCTCGCATCTCTGCCTTGATTGCCGTTGCCAATATCAATGCTCGCATCGTCGTCATGATTCCCGTTGCCGATATCGAAGCTCACATCCATGCTTTGATTCCCATTGCCGATATCGAAGCTCGCATCGTCGTCTTGATTCCCGTTGCCGATATCGAAGCTCACATCTTCATCTTGACATCCGTTGCTGGTATCAGGGTTTGTACTTGGTAGACGATTTTCGGAGTGTCGTGATTGGCATCGAGGTGGGCCCATCGGAGCCTGAGAGAGAGGTGATGGGAGCTTAGAACCGGAGTGGGATGATAAGCCGTTACCGACGGGGGATGACCTGAAGGGTTCCGGAACATGAACGCGTGCATCAAGCCATGACTGCGTACTGGTGAGCCTATAAGTTCTCAAAAGGTTAATATCTCACGTACCCGTATGGTATCCCTTGGCACAACCTTCAACTTCTCGTGAGCATCCCAAACATCATCTTCCGTGTATCCACCACCCCGCTCGATAATTGTTGCGGCAAGCTTGTCGATGTACTTCGCCGTGCGGGGTGGTAGGGGTTGCTGTAAGATCTCGGCCGCCGACCGCTGGGAGCTGGTGAGGCTCATCCTGTTGTTGTTGTCGTTAGTCACAGGCTGGTCGGTGGTGGTTCAAGGGGTTCTGATGTCAATTGACGATGCTTGGCATGCTAACCCGGCAGCACCATTTAAAGCTTGCGCTACCGAACTTTCTCCTGCATATCCGCCTCGCTACCGAACTTTCAAAGACGATCAACGAATCAGAACCAGCATGCCAAAAGTACAAGTACATTGCTACCTGCAGATACTGACTGGTACTGATCGCTACTGATAAATACTGAATAGATCGTGCACTCTGTTGCACAGAACCCTACCGAGACCCTCAGCAAGGCTGAAAAAATACTTCGGGACAAGATTAGATCTCACATCCTTACCACTATGGCTAATGAGGGAACCGAAGTCGACCCCGCCGAGGTTGACAGACGTATCCGCATCGAAGAGTTGAGTGGAAAGGTTTGAATAACTTCTACTACTTTCAATGTCCTTATACTTACAAAGAAACAGAACTATGTGATCGGCAAAGAAGAAGTCGAGAACATCATTGAGTACGTTTGGGATAAAAGACTTCATGGTATGAAGAACAAGCGACTCTTGGAGGGGCTCTACCTCGCCTGTAAACTTCCGGAGAGTTCGATTGCTCGCCGCGAGAAACTCAATGTCAGTCTTCTTTCGTTCATGCATTAGTGGCAGAACTAACCACGATGGATTTCAATAGACTAAGATCAGCAATACCATGCGAACACGCCGCGAGGTCTTGGAGATGTTCCAAGATGAGGATGCTGAGACTGAGATGCTTGCCAAGCGTGTCAAGCGCATTGTTCATTGCTTTCTTGAACCGAATGTCGATGAGGGTATCACTGCTCTGGAGGCGATGGGAATCTCTGTCGACAAGGAGAGTGTTGCTTAAGTGGAACGGTCTCTTAGGGAACGGAAAATGTCGAGGTTTGGTGGGATAATTGGCACTATTCTACCATTTAAGCACTTGTAATCTATAGTTCTGTTGCTACTCTCGATACAAGCAATTAGGTCAATGAGTACTAACTAGTATTGGCTGGTATAGTTTGGTATTATTCACTACGCTTCCCTATGATACGCAAACAAATAAAGTTAGTTCGAGCTTAGTGTGACAGTATTGAGTAGTACTTGTAAGTACTGACTGGTATTCTTTTGTATCGCTTTGTCAGCCGAAAGAATTATCAACACGCTTGGTTACACTTCAATACAAATCAATACTTCTCAGTACCTGTTAGTACACAATAGTACCATTTTGCACAAGATGTTTTTCGTCGTCTCTACAACAGTATGCCCAAATTCCCCCCTACTTCTCCACCTTCCTTTTCGACTTCTTTACCAGCCTCTTTGTTGGGTTTTTTGGCAGTACGACCTTATCGCCATCGCTATCGGCATCGCCATCGCCATTAACATTATCATCGCCATTTTCGTCACTAAACTTACCACTGCTATTGCTGTCATCCTTCTTTACCTTCCTACCACCTTTCACCTTTTGCCTTTGCCTTTCTTCGTATTTGCCTTTGTAAAGGCCTTGTTTACAAGCGCTTCTGCCTCGCTGGCGCGGCTGCAGAACTCCGTATAATCCTCCGCTAGTCTCTTGTCAACCACGTCTAAAGGGTCTCCCAGTTGTATACAATAGACAGGCTCTTAGATTTGTTTTCAAGCTATCAACTTCAACGCTGCTAAGCAGACGGCTACCCGATGACGAGAAGTAGATGAAGGAATAGGTAGAGAGATTCACAAATTTCACTTTGTGACGGGCAACGCCAATACCTTATCCTAACACGGCTCAGTCCCTACTATTCGTGAAGATATAAGGAATCATACCAAAGTCTTTGCCAGATATCGTAAATCATCATCTATGATACCATCTCCAGGTTGCTCGCCGGCTGAGATGCATTCCTCCAAAGCCTCCCTCAGCTCATCTACCTTCTTGGAAATCCCTGCAGTTGCTGCAATCTTCTTCAGTAGACGTGGACGGCTCTTGTACTGCTTCCGCTCGTTGGCCATGCATTGCTAGGGGAAGTAATTACTTTAATACCAGAGATTCCCGTTTAGTACTTGCTGATACTGACCTTTACTTGCTCAATTGTAAGGTTAGTCAGCCGACTGACGGTCTGAATATCTTCTGCGTTTCCCTTGGCGTAAACCATGCCGTTGTTGAAGTACTCGCGCTGATAATGGATTAAATCACCTTATCAGAGCGTTGAAGTCAGTTGGGGCAAGTACTTACGACTATTGACCATGTCATAGCGGAGTGGTTTGTAGTACCAGCTCGTGACTTTTTGCATCGATGCGTAGGAGGAGGGCTGCTTGTGGCAGCAAGACAGTCATCACTCCCATCGGCGTCTCCGTCAACACTCCGAGACTCCACATTACCTCCTTCGCTGGCCACATGGTCAATCTCATTTGCGCGTTCATCGACTTGGGAATCAACAAGCCTCTCGACGGCTTCACTATCCGCCTCATCAGCGGGTTCGTCCACCACCTCACCAGTATCCACCTCATTATCCTCGTCGGCCTCGTTATCGTGCAGTAGACCACAAACAGCCCTTGACAAACACCGGTCCATCACAGTCGGAAGCTCGAGGATGTGTGCATTGCCATCCTTGTCCACGAAGCAGTTTGGAGAGGATAAACGAGCTAAAGAAGGCCGAAAGGAACGGCCAGGTTCACACGGCGGAGAGCTTGGTGGTGTATGCATCGTGCGAGAGATTCTGTGAAGTGTGGTGAGGTCAAAAAGTGAGCAAGCCGGGGTGAGAGGTGTAGGTCCCAGTAGATGTAGCTAAGTACTTAAAAAATTCGACGTCACTCAAGTGATGGCGTAGGGTTTTGTAGAACTCGGCGAGGCTACATCAGTTGTTGATGGTTACAAGCAGGAAACGGCTGAAAGTAATTGTCAATGAAGGAAAAGCGCTATCAGAGACAGCGAAAACGGATCCTGAATACAGCACGCTTGAGTCATTAGACAATACTGGAAGATACTGACAAGTAAAGCACTGTATGAATCCAAATATTACAACTCAATAACATTGCCGAGGTTGAGTTGAAGAAGTATATGTTAGTACTGACTACTACTACCTAGTGGACTCGCTCTTCCCTTCGTATGTGCTTTATTCACTCATATACAGAAAATTATCCCACGCTAGAACAGTCACGAAAAACAAAAGACCAGAACAAAAACAGTAAACGACGCGTAAACAGAGGTGCCGCCGCTCCACCTGGACTCTCCCATTCCTGGCCGGAAGCCATTTCACTAGGTGTAGAGTCGAAAAACATACAGAGCTTCCCTCGGTATATGTAGGGATGCGGGTGGGCGGGTTTTTTGAAGCTGAACGCGCTGCTTTGCCTTAACCACTGCCGCTCCGCTCCTCTTATATACCTCTTCCCTCGCTCCTGGCCTCCTTACTTCCAATGATTCCACCAGTCCGGACGATCCCAGTCCGAGATAGGGCTCAGTCCAGTCCAGTCCAACAGGATGGCCGGACTGGACTGGACCGCAGACAGCTAGTCTTGGACTGGACGGGCTCAGTCTGGACCGGTCCATGCAGCTGACGTGGCGGGAAAATCCGTTTCTCACCACCACGACTACTCAGTTTGGCAGGGCGTACGGAGATACAGGGATAGTGGAGATGGACTGAGCGACGGGGAGTGTTGATAGAGCCAAAGGTTCGTGACTGCTCTTTTAGACTTCACACTACTCTTCCATTCCCTACGCATCTTGGACCTTTAGACCTGTACCTAGTTATCACACCATAGCCAATACACACAGTTCTCCCCTTCACAATCGCAACAGGGAGTATATATTTGGGAGACCCCTGGGTAGATAGACATCATCTCATCAAACAACGAAATACACACTGTATCTTTCACAGCTCTTGGTCCCACGCACTCTTGCCTAGCTTTCATAGATCCACGCAATTTGTGTGGTTCCTCAAGCACTCTTGCCGAGCCTTCATAGATCCACGCAATTTATGTGGTTCCTCACAGCCTGGTAGCCTATCACATCCTCTCAACCTCTTCCTATGCTCCTCGAGCCAGAACCCCTCTTTCTCACGAACATGACACCTCTTGTATGACACTATTCAGTGACTCAGTGTATGACTGACTCCCAGTGACATCGGGCTAATTCCATCCGAGTGGACTGTTCCAGTCCCAGTCCGTACCAGTCCAGTGGAAATTTGGACTGGTCCGATCCCGGTCCAAAAATCTCTTGGACTGGACTGGATTGGACTAAACCCGGACTGGTGGAATCATTGCTTACTTCCCTCCCATCCTTAGGCTCTGGTGCCAAAACCTTCAGCTCGTGCTCAGACTCTAGCCCAGGCTCAAGCTCCAAGCTGTGGCTCAAGCTCTGGCTCTAGCTCTAGCTCAAACTCTTGCTCGTTCTCGTGTTTTGGGTCTCTCGCTCCAGTGCAGGCCCGTGCTTTTGCTCAAGCTTAAACTTTAGCTCAAGCTCAAGGTTTCGGCCACCATCTTCCGTCCCTTCCTTCGGCCAAAATGCTCGCCCCTGCCAGCCGATGGTCAATGAGGCTCGCCCCTATTAGCCATCGGTCAAATCCCACCCGCCAATTCGCTTCCACTTTCCCTCAGTCAAGTTGGACCATGCTGTAACGGTGAGTATGGAATATGTACAAAAGCCTGCGGTGAATAGTTCGTTTAAGACGTTTGAAATCCCGATATTTACAATACAAACAAGCAGGGAGTAGTATTGGAACGTACTGACACTGCAGAATGCACTCGTAGTAGTTGTCAAAAGACAGGGCACCAAGATATACTGACAAGCAGTATAAATGAGCATAGAGCAGTACTGTGCGGTAACATGAAGTATGGGAAATTTTTTATTTGTTCTGGCCGAAAGGCTGAGAATAAATCGAATGAACCCAGTCAATATATTGATATTGGTCGATACACGCCAATACTGGACAGTAACGGGCGCTACAAAAGCAATCAATGCGATAAACAACATATGAAGTCGGGCGTGAACGCAATGAAGGGTTAAATACGGCGCTGTACAGATTAGTACTGAGCAGTATTGAGCAGTATGAATATAAACCCAAGTACTTTCTGCGATAGACTCTGTACTTGTGCGAAATGAACTCAACACACGATCAGATACTAATGAGTACGGATGAATACAAGACGATAACTGGCGGTATACTCAAGTTGGAGAATTACAAGTGATAGACGACGGACTGTTCCGCGAAATGAACATGGCTCAGCCACAGATACAAGCTAGTACATACCCATACTAGGCAGTAAAAGTTTGTACTGAACGTCGTGAGAGTGACATTGGAATGGTGTCGAATGGAAACATATATGGCCCCATACAGGTCAGTACTGACGCATATTTGAAAATACTGACAGAACGAGAGCTAAATCGCGAGAGTTCTAAAATGCGCGGGGATAGAGATACTCTTGGCTGTCGCACCAGAAAATGATAGCCGTACAATACTAACAAATACTGATAAGTATGGCTTAGTATTGAACGGTCGCAGTCTCTGCGCGGGGTCAGTCATTACAAATTTATTACTACCAAGCGAGCGGGCAGCTGCCCGCAACTTTTAGACCATGTTCTATCGAGGCATTTACCAATGCCAAGGACCATATGAGGTCATAAAATTGCCTACCATAGGTGGTTTACGGCTACATGTAGAGAATCGGTACATGCGGTATGCTGTACAAAATAAGATCTATAGAAGTGGGAATGGATCCGGCAAAGAAAGTGTAAGTCTGTGAATTTACTTGTTAGAAATGGCTGGTTGGCATTCTGAAAAGCGTCATAAAACATCACTCGCCAAGCTTGTGAGGCTATTTGTTGCACATCGGGTGGTAAGTGACTCAGAGTGTTGAACTATCAAAGTTTTCCCGGATAATCCTCTGTATATAAGTCGAGTCTTTCTCTTTCTCTGTTCTCTATAGATCATAAAATCTACCCACACGGTTCTCCTCTACATACAATAGCAACACCATTAACTGTGAAGTAAGAGAGAGGTTTAATTGTATCTATTTAATCGAGGGCAGTATATGTAGGATCTCCCGTATTTATATCTACACACACACTTATCAGTGACGCATAATTCGGAATCCTGATACAAGCCATATTCTCATACAAGCCCAAATGCTCATACAAGGTCGCAACAACCGATACGTGCATGCAACACCGTTGTTGTATCCTATGGTGAAGATGAAGTCTCTTGAATTATCTAAGGATAGAGTCTATGCCTTTATAAATGAAGAGTCTGGAGAGTCTGAAGGTCCTGCGGAGATGAGGAGTGGCGATTAGAAGGGCTGTTGCAATACTCCGGGACGAGGTCGGCTCTGCGGTAGAGTCGCATCTCGGGTGGACGGAATAATGACATGGTCGGATCTCGAATCTTGGTGCCGACATAATTTGTCTACTGCAGAAACCCCGCCTGCCCTAAACTCCACTGATGCCAATGTCCTCCGGAGATCTGAATCTCTTGTATATAGAAGACGTAGACTGCCTAGTTGTCTCGTTAGAAAAGATAACCACCTTCTGTGCTTCATCGGAACAGTGGCGAGTGGCGGGTTGCTCGTCAGTAATCGCGAATCAGTCTACGTGTGAGTCTTCTCTATGACCCAGCATATCGAGGTCCTTACAGTAACAGCTGTGATACTTAGGGATCCACGCACCTACAATCAGTTTCTGCCAAGTGCAGGTAGACTACGGTGCAGTTATTATCTACATAGGCTGTGACTGGATTTTTTTTTTGATTTTCGGTATTGAGTTTGGAGTATGAATCTTGGAGTTACACTGACGACCAACTCGCCCAGGCCCTCCCTGGGTGTGGTAGGCGTTGGCAGGCAAGCATAGGGAGACAAGACTGGAAACGGAATGAAATGCATTGGAAAGTCATCAATTTTGGAAAATGACTTGTCTCCACTATCCAATGACATTTTGTATCGGGAATTACATGATACCGCTTTCCCGCGGTTGGTAGCGATTATGCCTTACTGGATGCCTTACCATCCGCTCGTCAGCTTGTGGCCAACTAGGTCGGGTCTGTTTATGCAACAGCGAGCGTCAAACGGGTTGACAGGTTTTGGTTTAATTCAATAACACTGCGACGGCAATTTTGATCGATTGGGTGGCCAGTAACACCCATTTGGCTTATAGCACTGGAGTGGATAAACAAGCATGCAGCTCGTTACAGCAACACGAAACACAAGCTGCCTAGTGGGTGCAAGCGGAGCCCCATCAACTTCTTTGCGTCACCGAGTGGGGCGGGAATTCCTGCATGGCTAGTGTACTATTACCACTAAATTTATACTTTTATAATAAAATGAACGAAGACTAGATAAAGTCCTAAGATAAGATAAGATGGTTTAGACGAGTGACGACCCCGAGTAACGTCTAGTCGAGGCTTGGTGTTCACAATAGCAGCCCAGTGGGTATATATCCTGGTATCCCGCGTAGAGTCGAATTAGTCCGCGGATCTCTTTTTGGTTTGACGTTCATAGTGCGCGGGTTAACAAACTGAAGAGGGCACCCGCTAACCTTGCGGGATTTTATATCTACAGCCAGGCCAGCTTGAAAATCAGGACCAGCGAAAGAACATTTGTGAAGTGTGGTGACGGGAAAACTTATCAAGCCTATTAGTCACGTGGTTTGGGAAGAACTGTGGCCATCTCCGAATCTTCTGGTCCATTTGCTGTTGGAAATGGTAGCAGGCGCTGTGAGAAAGTCCAAAAGCGATATCGTTCTCTCTACTCTAGCGGTTTCGCTATATACAGAATGACAAGGCCACATTGCCTGCTTTACCGACTCGGGCGAGGGGTTTAGTGAATTCCTAATATTTGCTATATCTTTTACAGCTCACCTGCGTTTGTCGGTGCACATGCATTCGAATGTCCTCTGGCTGCTGTCACCTTCCAGGTTCGACATGATGGTGGTAGCACAACTGAATTTCATGGGAAGCAATCGGGGCGTAGTTGGTGCTCAGGGTGCTATATAAACATACGTTGGCGATAAGCACTGAAGTTGGAACCTATCCTTTACAATCAGCCGCACGGCTTCCCTCATACCTATCTCCGGGCTCTATGTTCGTTCAAAGCTTTCACAGCATCTATAGTTGCTCTGTTTTCAACATTATAGCTTAGAGCTTTCGGACGATTGAACTACTTTCGACGCTTGCCAAATGCAACGATCCAAGACACACTCCGAATGTCTGCGAGGGTCCCCCAGACCGTTGTCTCGCCCGGCAGTCAGTCGACTCCAATCCAACACGCTGTCGATCCGAACTCTAGATCGCGGAGAAGAAAACGGCCACAACCACCCGATGGTCAACCACCGCGTAACCCAGACCCCAGCAATACTACTGGGAGAGTTTCGGTCGCCGTCGGCACCAGGGAACCTACTTCCCACAATCCACTTCCAAAGTTATTTCAGATATCAGAAATCCCAACAAGTTGGAGCAAGAGCGATCTTTTCAATGCTCTGCACGACATTAATCAAGCTTTGAAGCAGCAAAGTCTCTGACCTTCGCCCTATCCAGGATGTTGCGGTTCGACTCAAACTGCATTGCTCACCTTAGATCCCAGTACCACACATTTACAGAGTCAGACGCGTCTGCAGGTCTCGGAATCGGCCAACTAGAACGTAGTTGTGCTTACGGTTGAGTCATTTTGATAATTTAACGCCGTTGAACGTCCCCAAGGGTGAAGTAGTTGTAGAGTCTGTGGTTTTAACCGCTGTAGCTACATGTAGTGCTGATGATGTGGTTGTTTTAGTGTTGTTGCAATGACCGGCCTTGCAGGCCGTGCATTTGAATCATGTAGGAGCCATGGAACTCATCAAATGTGGCTGCAGGATATGCTACCACTCGATATTCACAATGTCTTGATCATGTCGTACAGTGATGATAGCAGTCGGGTTGGGCAAAGTAAAGCTGAAAACAAGTTACTAGATTACATACGACATTTTATTCAGCAGTTAGAAAACGCTAGGGGCCCAGTTCTGGTATGTGTAAAGAATAGTATTCAGCCAAACCGTTATATTGTATTGCGAACGGTGTTGTTTAAAGAAAACCCTGTCGATCATATTCATTGGGCATAGTCTCGGTGGGATTTTAATTTCCCAAAACGGTTTATCGCGCTTTGGGATATATATGACAACGCACCTACTGTCAACTATTAATCGAGGCAAGGCGTAATCTATCTCATAGATACATTTTAAATGCATTAAAGTCTATAATCTTCCTCGGTACGCTGCACGATAGCCTCCAGACCTATGATCCAGAAGAGATAGTTGAAGGGGAGTCTAGCGGTCACGAGACATCAAGAAGTAACTTACTCAAGCAATTAAGAGAAGGCTCGGAATTTCTTGAGGTTCAAAAGAACGAACTCAGGTACATCTGGGAGGAGTATCCCCTGGATCGTAACGGTTCCCGGCCCATACGGGCCGCCCGCGCAACCACTTCACCACACATCCAAAAATGGTCATCAGAGGCCATCCTTTTTATCAAGTCTTCTTTAGTAGCAAATAAAACTTTCTGTTGAAGTGAGTTGTAAATTATATGTGATGTGACTTTGTAAGTCTTACTGCGCCACCAAAATTCACTCTCTGAACTGGCAACCCACCCCATGTCTACACACTACTACCCACCTTTCTCCTTTACAGCTGATTGAATTGCACAAAATGATGCCTTTCATTATTGAGACACCACAGTTACTTGCATTTTGAACATGCTTAGCAAAGTTTGGGTGGAGATTTGGTATTTCTGGCTGGGCTTTCCTGCCGGCAAAGCTACCATCCCAGCTACTTTCCCTTCTCAAGGTGTGCTGAAAATTGCCCGCAACTCCAACACTCGCTGAGGTGTAAAGATATGCTGTCTTTGTTATTTGACCAAGTGGGTTTTAGCCTTGTTCACTATGAGAGCTGTGCAATGGGTATTGGTATCCTCCCTCTGAACCTCAACTCTTAGGCACATTGCAGATGGAATTCCTTGTGTACAATGATATTGGGACTTCAGATCATGTCCTTAGCACTAAGCTTGATGGATATTTTTGGGTGTTATTGGTAGAGTTGTCCATCTGGGCTGTGCAGTGACATTGTTGAATTTTTGGGGAGCTGATCTTGAGACAACCCTCCCAACAAAAACTGCCCTTTTTATCAGCACCCCATTCCTGTACAGTCCTTAATTTTTGCCAAAATTTTCTCAAGACATTGGAAAGTAAGTTAATAATGCACCCAGCCCACCTCAACAGAGTTATGGTTACATGACTAAATATTTGTATGTGGGGAGTCGGTTGCAATGCCCAAACAGACCAGGAATTCGAAAGTTATGATCCAGGGGATAAGCTGAAAATTGTTGTCTTCTATGAGACGTTTCAATTGCCGACAGTGGAAATCAGTGTGCCTAAGTGCCCAGGCCGGGGTTAATGGTCCAGCATGACTGAGCGCTAATGGGAGCAAATTAGCGGGCGGGAATTGACCAAAGGCTAGTAAGGGAGAGCAGCCATAGCAATCAGCGGGCAAGGGTGAGCAGCAATGGCGATCGGCTGGCTAGAGCTAGGTATTTGGCCGACCGAAGGGACGGAAGATGCTGGCCGAAACCTTGAGCTTGAGGCAAAAGTTTATGCTTGAGCAAGAGCAAGGGCTCGGGCCAGAGGGAAACCCGAGCACAACCAAGAGTCGGAGCAATCACCAGAGCCAGTGCTCCGGAAGATTCTCAGACCGGGCCACAGCCCAACCTCGAGGTTTTGCGCCAGCAGCCGAGTAATGGGAGGCAATTAAGGTGGCCAGGAGCGAGGGAAGAAAGTATAAAGACGAGCGGAGCAGCAGTGGTTGAGTCAAAGCAGCACATCCAGCTTCAAAAAACAAACACACAGCATCTTCAGATACTCTCTCATACAAACACTTCTCCCACACCTCTTGTCACTGCCTCCCTGATACAAAAACCCAACACATTGTCGTCAAACTCCAACTTCACCTACAGCCAGTCATGCAACGGAGGCCAGGCCTCGGACCTCGGCAGCAGCAGCAGCACCACCGGTCGCCAGCTCCGCAGCAGTACCCACGGACATGACACCCTCCCAGCATCCCAGCACACTCATGAAGACAGCCAGGCAACCCTGATCAACACCCAGGACATATTCCACCTCTTGCAAGACTGAACGACCGCCCCGAGCACATCCTCAGGCATGAGCGGTCTGAACACACCTTATATCGACATCAACGTCGTACTCCGAGCCCTCACAGCAGCTCTTGAATCCCAGCGTGGACCGGGCGTCACTGCAACCAGAAGCACGCAAGGCATAACAACTACGAGCACCGGGGCGATAGCCGAACTACCAGGTTATGACCCAATGCTTCTTTCAATCCAAGAGATATTCCCAGTATTGGACACAGCAGTCGTGTAGTCCATATACACATATATGTTCCATGCTGCACACCTCCTGAAGCTCGAAGCTTAATTTACCCACAAAAAGAGATGCATACAATATTACTCTTTTTTGCACGGGAGAAGCGAGTCGCAACCTCTCCCTGGGTTGCAAGGACGTCAACCACGAAGATTACGAATCAATATCCCATCTGATGCACCCATTCAGGGTCTATGGCATAATCATTTGCACATTTGCACCGCAAATGCTGAAGGTCCCACATTCCTTCGCCATCACGACGTACATACATAGACACCATGAACACCTCCAGACCCGCACATGAGACAGTGTACGAAAATTCCACATCGTATTCCACCAAAATTGAGAAGCTGAGGCGTATACGAACCATCAGCCTCGAGCACCCCTGACCACAGCCTTGACATGGCCCAACTCTTCAACGGTATGCCCGCCGATAATGCCCGCCCCACGAAACTGGAACACTCACCCGGGGCCCTGTGTGGCCCAGCCAACCGCAGTAGCTCCTGCGACGAGATATGCAACCACTACAACAAAGACACCGGCATCTACCTTCACTGCCGCTACACTCACTCCTGCACGATATGGAGGAACATCATCCAGCCTCGCAGTTCAGCCCAAAAAAAGGCGTGCCTCCACACCGGCAGATATACCTGCGGCGGTAGGGACATGCAAGGCCCCAAACGTGTAAATGGACGCAGCCCCCGCGGCTCCCAAGCTCTCAACTTTTGTTTCCGTTCAAAATGATAAACCCCTGCCTAGCAAATGTCAGAAACCGCAGACCTCTACTCGAAACAGGATGAGATCATTGGCTTCCGAACTATCCAAACCCTCCAAACACAGGCCTAAGAAACACGGTCATCGACATAATTCGCTCCAGAGCGTTGATGGGCTATGAAGGCCCCCAACAATTGATCCTCGGCGAAAATCGCCTATCAGCTCCCAACGACCCCTCCTTAATCCCGAAAGATATCGAAAAATGTGTGTTCACCAGGCAAATCCTCAGATTCAAAACCCTGCCAGCCAAATACATAGCATCACCACTTGGACTCGCACCGAAGCATGATGGCCCCTGGAAGAGAATCCACCACTGATCATCGCCAAGTGGACACGTAGTCAATGACTATATACCCCAAGCGTTGGGGACACTCAGCTACACACGATTCAACGACACCGTGGCTGCTGTACAGCCGTGTGGGCCAGGAGAAGTTTTCATGAAATGAGACCTCTCAGACAGATTTAGCCACATTCCGGTGCACCCCGACCACTGGAGGCTACTAGGATTCGGCTAGCTGGGAACATGGTGGTGTGACCTGTTCCTCCCATTCGGCTGCAGCACAATTCCTGCTATCTTCGACCTCTTCGCATCAGCCATGGAATGGATCCTCCAAACTCAATCTCATTCGGAACATATACTCTACTACCTTCACAGCATTCTCGACATCTTGCCGCGCTGTGCAGCATCATACGCACCAAACAGGTACAAAGGAGACGTCAGTCAGATCTGTAGCGACCTATGATTCTGGGTCAAGGAAGAAAAGAACAATGAGGGACACTGCATCAGATTCCTCGGCCTAGAAATCGACACAGAAACAATGGAGCCACGCCTGCTGCCCAACTAGCACGAGAAAGCAATGGCACTTGTCAACTCCACACTCGCACAGCATTCAGTAACACACCGAAGCATTGAAACGACGTTGGGCTTCATGTCATTTGCCGCGAACGTGGTGCCAGGCAGCCGCCCCATCATTCGTCAACTCTACAACGTCCGCACAACCACATCGCAATCTCACCACATTAGAGTCCCTTCGGAGCTCAAGAAGGATCTCTCCTGGTGGCAGATGTTCCTACCACAATGGAACAGGATCCAACTACCACACCACCCACCATGGCAAATCTTGCGCCTATGGACAGACGCATCCGCACAGAAAGCGATGGCGGGCTATTTTCTCAGACCAGGAGAAAACCGCTCTGGCATACACACACTGGCCCAGCTCTTCAGTACCACAGTCCCACAGTGGCATAAATCCAAACACATCAACATTAAAGAAATGTACGCAGTGCTACATGCACTGCGCACCTACAGAACCGAGTCCAGCGCCAGTAGGATCAAACTGCACTGCGACAACGAGGCAGTCGTGGTAGCACTTTCAAAAATAAAGCTTCAAAGGCCAGGCAATTAGCACGCTCCGGCAAATAGCCGTGCACATGGCACTCCACGACATCCAGCTATACTGCGTTTGGATCCTGACCAAAGGAAAAACTCTTGCTGATGCATTCTCACGATGGGACACAGAAAAAATCGCCAACCTCTGTCAAAACTTGCAGTAGTAAGAATCGCAAACGACGCTCCAGACACCTGGTACGAGGATCGCAACCTCCCCACCCAGGCCGCATGATATATCTGGTTGGGACTCAGCTCTCAGACCCGATGCACACATACCAGACCAAGACACAACTTCATCCACTTCTGCGGAGTACGAGGAATCACACCCATCCCAGCATCGGAGCAGCTGGTCACACCGTGGACCGGCAAACTCGGCCAACGTGCCCTGAATAAGAAGACAATCAAAACCTACCTTACAGGCCGGCAGTCAGTACACATCGACCTTGGGCTCAGCACCGAGCCATTTGGCAACCAATGCCACCAGTGCATCATCAGAGGAATCAACCGATTCCACGGCGAACCGAACAAGAAGGAGCGCCTTCCAATCACACGTGGCATCCTCATCCACATCCTCTCAATGACAGAGGCAAGCCACCCCGGGGATGCGAACCTCGACAACGCCTTCTTCATTGGAAACGCCGGATTTCTGCGAGCAGGCGAAATAACGCGGACAACGAATGACCTAATTCATGGCCACACGGAATTCCCACTATGGATCCTCACCCCATGATCTATCCAATTCGAGGAGAACCGGCTACTACTCACACTACCAAGCTTGAAAGCGGACCCCGTCCGCAAATGAGTCACGATTACACTGTCGGCACAATCACGAACTCTGTCCAAGCTGGACCTCACTCACCCCTCTCTTCCCCCGTCCCACGGGGGATGGCCCAGGAAGCGAAGCATTGATAAAAGAATACCTGGTCCAGCACCTGCGGGAACTGGTGGGACATCTGGGCATCAGGGGAACGTACTCGGGACACTGGTTGCGAAGGTGATCAGGATCTTCCGCCAAAGTAGCAGGCCTGCCCGATAACGAAATCCAACTACTCGGCCAATTCTCATCATACACGTCCTCAGCCTACATCGACTACAGTCCCGAGCAAGTCTTCCAAATCACCCGCCGCTTCCAAAACTCACCAGAACACTCTCCATAAAGCCCTGTCCACAATATTTGGGGGCTGCCGCCGCAGTTGGGAGAGTCCAGGTGGAGCGGCGGCCACAGCGGTGGCCACTGCTCCCCCCAGGCGCCACCTCTGTTTTACGCATCGCGTACTGTTTTGCTCTGGTCTGATTTAGTGCCGGTTCTAGCGTGGGAATGGTTTTTGTATATGAGAAAATAAGAAGCACATACGAAGGGAAGAGCGAGTCCACTAGGCGGTGGCTTTCAAATGACGGCCGGGCCGGGCCTGCAGGCTTTTATGGCCGGGCTGGCGGGTTTTCTTGGCGGACTAAGCCTAAACAGAATATTTTGTGTGAAAGATTCTCTGCTACCTATATAGTAAGAAAGTCTCCAAAGTACGAAACATAAACCATATCAAACTCAATCATCGTAGCCCTGCCATTGCTGTATTCTATCCATCAACCAGATCAAGGCTTATTATGCAGGCCGATGCAGGCTTTTTAAATCACGTGCAGGCCGGGCGGCTTTTGACCCAAGCCTAGCCGGGCCGCCGCTAGCGCAGGCATTCAGAATGGAGGCCGGGCCGCTTAGGAACACTGGTTACGATATGGAAGTTGAGGAGAACCGTGTGCGTGTATTCTATGGTAGAGAGAAGAGAGAAGGAGAAAGACTCGAGATATATACAGGAGGCATCAGCCCCTGCAGCCGTGACCGTGTATCAGACCTGTAACATCATGTACATCTGTAACAGTGGTGTTACTTTGGATGCTTCGGTGACTTCTTGATTGACTTAGTTTATCCTATCTCGAAGGCCACAGGCCCGTATATGAACAATCTCCCATATGCGTACGCGTATGCTCTGACTTGAGACGTATCACCCTGGTCCTGATGCATATCTTCATACAGCCACCATCTTCCTGCAAGACTTCATTCTCATACAAGACATCAGACGGTAATGAGACTCACGATCCACGTACACATGCAACAAGTGGCAAGTGGCGGGTGGCGAGTGACAATTCGTGTACTGCTCTATGTAAATGACTACAATGTGTATGAGTCCAGTAGTATGAGTCTATACGATGGCTCAATGCATCACTATCCCCATTCCAGACACTTCTAGAAACTTCGATGGCCTTTAGGGATGGCCTTGAGGCTACATCCTGATTCCTGAATCAAACAGAGAGTGTGGTGTCGTTGCTCTCGGCGATGTGAAACTGTATCTATCGCGGCCAAGAATGTTGTTTATACTTCCCCCCAGATTCCATTCACGTCCAGGAGTTGAAGGGGGCTATTATCGGCACATGAGGGTCAAGCATTGACCGATATATCAATATTCCTGGTTGAAATGGTAAGTAGCTCCCTGTGGTATTGGGGAGGAGTGCATCAGCAGGGAGTCAATACCATGAGAGGTAATTGCCCCAGTGCTCCTAAGAGGCCTGGCCCGGCCGACCTGCATGAATGCGGCCCGACTTCGCTAGTGCAGGCCTGTAAATCGAAATCTGCCGGCTGCTAGGGCTCGGAGTCTGGGTTACGCGGACTGCCAGATAGTCTGCAGGCCGCCAAATCTTATGCAGGCCTCGAAGGTATATCCAGGCTTCCGCATGCTGACCCAGGCTTATGCCTGGCTTATACAAGCCGGTCTAAGATTATGCAGACCGTCTCAGGCTTATGCCAAGCTTATGGCGGCCGGCATACTAATATGAAGGCCGGCCTAGGCTTCTGCAGGCCTCAAATATGTATGCAGGCGTCATATATTTGCAGCAGACCGGCCGGGCCACTTAGGAACACTGCATCGCCCTGGAGGTACTCTGGCACTACCGTTCGTACAATAGCCAAATTGACACAGCTCCGTCCCCTGTAAGACGCTGCAAGGTTGAGTATTCGGTCATAAACGACTCTTCAGACTAGCAGGAATGTGTCGGGAATTGACATTCCAAATGTGGCATTGTTACTTACGTTCTGTCACTTTTATGACCAAACGGATATCGTCTTCGACTTTGCCCGCTCACTTATATTCTCTGCCATGTTGTTTGCTACTTTGCTGCGCTACTTGCCTCACCTTTGCAATACCGTAATTCACTTATAGTCTACTCCTCTACCGACTTTCGGCTGTCTTGCCTTGCATTTCTTGTCATATCTGGCTGCAGTGGCAACCTGTATTGTTCGAGCTGAGGGTAGGATGAAATTTAAATAGCTTTTAACTAACTGCTTACAGACGCTGAATAGGCCATGCTTATGTTGTGGGACTTTGGCGACCTTACCCTTGCGGTCTCCGTCGACTTCACTCACTCCGTCCCACCGTCCGCCATAATCCTGAGCGTTACTCTAGCTCTCACGCCGCTGTGCCGTTTTCCACTCCCCCACCGTCATCATATACTGCTTATTACACGTGAAGACTACTTTTAGTTAACCCCAAGCTCCATGCTTGAACGGATGACGTACTCCCAGTTGGGATCACTACGGTTGTGAGGTGGTGGGTGGAGGTAGGTGGTGGGTTTGAACATGTTAATACTATGCTAAGCAGAGAATATCTTGGTTTGTCAGAGCTGCAAGCATGTCGGACAGCAAAGTATACATAGAGAATATTTTCTCGTACATATTCAGACTCATTGTTTCTCCCCTAGTGTCTCCTCTGTGCTGTGTTTCGCACTGTGTGCCGCTGAATCTCTGCCACGCGTGGTGAGTAGAGGAACGAACCTCACACTGCCAACTGATATCGTCGCAGACTTCCATCTTTTGCTAGTAACCGAATATGGAAGGTGAGATCGGGGGTGTTAACTACTACCTATGGATCGGTGCTGAAATATTCCTAATTTCACCTTCCTTACCCGAGACTACAACGTTGACTAGAGACTTGCCTGATGTAAACCGAACTTAGAGCTCGAAATCTGTGGTCGAGAGACGGAGTTGATTGTACAGACAAAGTTAATAGCTATCGTAAAGAATGGGTTTGATTGTAGGTATAGTCTCTCTTTCAGAATGTAAGCTTGAGGGCATGGCAACGAGGGCATTGACAGAAAGGGCATCATGTGTGGGCTCACCGAACTTCTGGCCACCTCCGTAGACTCATTTACTCCGGTAGACTTTTATCGTATGCAGACGACGGTACAGACGGCGGAGGCTAGACGAGGTCATGAATCAAAGGGCTCAGGCATGAAATTTGAGTACTATGGGTGGAGATAAGAGAAGGCGTGCAAGCGAGGGGATAGACAGGAAATATGAATACGTACAAGTATGTTGAACGTTACGTTTGGAACGGTTGTGTGATGATGTCATTGCTTCGGAGCTAGCCGATAACTTAAACCTTCATTACCTCACGTCTCCACTCCATGTCTCGTCTACATTCTCGCTACCGTGTCGCCAATTGCTCTGGTAGTGAACCCCGTAGGGCGGGAAGAGTTAAGCGACTTGTAGCAGCAGAAAACAAAATTAGGGCGTTGTCAGTTGTCCGGTCAGCAAGGAGGTTTTTAGCTAGGCCCTGGAACGAGCAGCTGTCATTGCGAGCGGTGAGAGGCGTCAAGAGATTTGGCAGTAGTATCCGGGTTAACAGGATCTGTGGTAGTTGTTAAATTGACAGCAGAAGCATCGGCAGCCATAGTGTAAGCCAAACTGATATATTTATCGTGATTGGGTGATGATTTCGGATCCATCTGAGTGCCAAGCCTATCACCAAATTTGCTCACAATACGTCTTGAACGATTCTGATTGGTCGGATTAATGCGGCTGAGTGGCTGATTGTGGAAAGTACCGATTATCGTTCCCAAATCTGTAATCACCCCGCCCAAAAAAATCTATTGAATCAAGTCCACAAGTTGGGCACTGACAGCAAAGTGTCCTATACACAAAATGAGCATAACTCTACCCACGTTCACTCTTTGGTCTCGTGCTTGGGATGTCGCTAAATCAAGTACGTAGTTGTCGATATCGTGGTGCAGGGTATGGTGTGGAATTACGTAGAACAGCTCTGTTGATCTGATATAATTGACTCATCCCTGCACAGACAAGGCGAACAATTTGAGGCAGACGAACTGCCGCCTTACGCGTGCGGGGAAGATGTGAAATCAACTTATTTGAAGGCCATCAGTTGCAGAAATACCCAATCTCACATCTCAGACTTTAGTTTCACCTCTTCAGCTTTTGAGTACTAAAATCTAACTACAACCATACACGCAACTTCATCTACAATGCAAACTGTAGGCAATAATCCTTCCTATACGGACAATGTACCCATCAGCGAGGAGAGTACAATTATTTGTGCAGTCCATTTTTTCTGATCTCCGAATGGTTAAGAGTCAGCCAAATATGCAATACAACATCTTACTCCACCCTTAATGACAGCTGACGTACTGTCCGCGGTGACGGGTACCGTAGTTTGAAAGATTAATAACACCGTTTCGCTGCCCGTTCGGACCGAGCGACTTAGTGTGCCTAAATTACTAACGAGTTACAGGTCGACACTACTCTCAGTTGGAACACTCGGATATCGAGATCGGCTTTATCCAGCGTTCATGGGTTCGGGTTTTCCGGCATTTCAAGCCCTGTGGTGGCAAGTCTGGAAGAAGCTTTGCGTTCAATTCAGAAGCTCAATATCCAAAGATGCCATATAAACGATATCGAACGACAGAGTACAGTTGGTGAAGGCGAAACCTACATTGTGGAGAGGGGAGTGTACGGCCAAAAATTGGTAGCTGTGAAACGTTTAAAGATGGGCGAGTCACGAACCGACAATAATAAGCTCCGAAAACGACTATCCAACTTAGTTCAGGACCTCAAGATCATGCATCACATCCTTCTTCGGAGCCACCCGAATATCCTGTTCTAGTCAGTTCACGGAGGATGTCAGTCCGCGGAGTGACTAGTCAACCCGCGGAGTAACTGGGCTCCATGAACTGACCGGTCACTTTATGGAGTCTACCACAACTCCGTGAACTGACCAGTCACTTCGTGGAGCCATGGCGACACTCAGAAAATGACAAAAGTTTGGTTTAATTAAGTCTGCAAGCATTTGTCCAATTACCAAGCGATGTATATATGAAATATGTACAATACATTGCTCTTTCAACTCCTGGACTTTGATTTACGATATCTTTAAAATTGATAGAGCAGCTTTAAAAATATACTCAAAAATCGCCCAAAATCGATGATTTTCCACAACTATTCTATTAATATGAGAGATATAGTCAATTGGAGACCAGGAGGTGAAAGCGCAATGAATTGTGCATATTTCATGTATACATTACTTTGGGATCAGAGCAACTGTTAATTGTGTATGAGCATAATTAGCACTGGTTAGTTCACGGATCCGTGATCTGACTGGTTCATTCACGGAAGGTTGGACTCCGTGAACTGACTAGTCACTCCGCGGACTGACATTCTCCGTGAACTGACTAGAACATATCCTCAATCTCGTTGGGTACGGATGGGACATACAAGGCCAAAGTCTGGATCCATTTGTAGTTGTAGATTACGCCTCTATGGGAAGTTCCAGGTCTTATTTGCAGGAACATCGTGGTCGCATGCCATTCAGTAACAAGCTTATTTTTATTGGTGATGTTGCCGCAGGATTAATGGCTCTTCATGATTGCGGTATCGTGTATGGGGACCTAAAGCTTGACAATGTCCTGGTGTTTCATTCTTGGGACCGTCCGACCAACGCGATAATGAAGATATGCGACTTTGGCCATTCGCTAATACCGTTGGAAAATGAACACCGACAGATTTGGTATTCTGGAACAACATTGTGAGCCTGGACACCTGGAAAAGTTTGTAATTGGCGTCACTGACGTGGACAGATACAATCCACCAGAAGTGGCCGATCAGGCAAACAAACTCATTCCTTTGGACAATTTATATAAGTGTGATATCTGGGCATATGGTCTATTGGTTTGGGAGATTCTGAAAAATGGGGGTTGCTACTTCGATAGAGCCTTGTTGAAGTGTCCTTATGGATCTGAAGACAGTTCGTTTGAAGCATTCGACAAACGCGAGCTACGACAATGTAGCATTCGATTCGTCAAAGAAATGCATATTTCTAGTTACAGAAGCATGGACGTTGCAAAGGCAGCGATATGTGGGCTGTTCGGCAATGTACTACAGGTGAATCCGGCACATCGCACAAGCAACCTGATGCAGTTTCCTATCATGACGACGTGGAAGTAAGTGTGAAGTTTATCTCTTTTTAAGCGGATACTGACTGAGCCAGCAAATCCGGACAGATGAATCTTTCAGCACAATTTGCAACGCATGTAGGAAGTTCCGAATGGACATACGATGTGAGTTCTTAGATATGTGTCCAAAAGATCGACATAATAACCTTAATACTTATAGCTATTTCGCTTGGACCAAGGAGGCGATATTCTATGGCATTACCAGCAGCAGATCTTTCGTGAAATTGAGATGGCCACTGTTCGTTTGTCGGATAAAATTATGAAGGCCAACATGATTTTCCAGCTAGCCATATGCAACATCTTAGGGTTCGGAACTAGCGTGAGCGTTGCTAAGGCTATAGAGTTAGTCTCACAAGCGAATGCACTAGGCCACCCGATCGCTGAGGATTTTGGTCAATTAGTGTGCTCTGGTGGAAATGTCAGCAATACATACAACGCATGCATTCTCCGCGGCATGCATACGGCAGCGCTTGTACCTACATGGAACGGTAAGGAGCTGCTCCGCGCGTGTTCTATGGCGCAATAGCGCACCGCAATATCGCTCATCAATGGTGGCATCAACACTGCGGAAGTTGCAGAGGATGGCTGTTCCCCCTTACACTGGTTGTTTATTTTCGACAAAGATGCATTTGAAATGGGCCGACGCATATTGGCGCAGTGGAATTATGCCTATCCATCTGTTTTGGTAGCCTCAGACGTCAACATTCTTGCTCTTGACCGGCCTTGTTATGAAGTTCGTGGCCTTCATCCTCAGTGGCCTCTAGAATTCTGCGGAACTCCTCTTGCTTTTGCCATTTGTGCCAACAGCATGAGTGCAGTCAAAGCATTACTCGACCTTGGCGCAAACCCTCTTGGACGCATCTACGATCCCCGACAACAAGGTATTCGATATCCCAATTATTGGACACCATTCCACCTTGCCGTAAGTTTGCATCGTCCGGATCTCTTAAAGCTGCTACTGCGAGCCGCGAAGATTAATATTAAAGCTTTGAGCGTCAAATTCGAGGTAGAACCACTTGGCTGTGCATTACCATTTTCCTCCAAGTTAGAACGATACGCACTACATGGTCGATATGGAGCGAAACAGCGTTTAATCGAAACCGTGTCGCATTTGAAACCTTCTGTTGCAAGGCAGGTGTCGACCATGGGGAAGACACCGTTGTGGCCAGCCATCGACTTTGAAGACATCGATGTAGTGTCAGCTCTCACAGCCTGCTATCCAGAGCTAGTCAAATATAAATTTCACGACCCAACCAATCCAAAAGAATGGAACCTTCCAATACATTTTGCGGCACAGCTCGCTGGTCGTTTCAAGAGTGCCATCGACATCCTAGCTTTGCTTGTTGAACAGGATCCACAGGCTCTGTTGGCAACCGATAGTAAGGGCCGATTTCCTCTTCATCTTGCTGTGACTGGATGCTCTCCTAAGGCAGCAGAGTGGCTGATAAACCGGAGCTCTGATGTTAATGCTACTGACAACAATGGCTGTTGTCCATTGCATTACGTTTGTGCTATTGATACCGCAAAATTGTTACTCTCTGCTGGTGCACTGTTTGACCCCAGAGACTCTTGCGGGCTATCACCGCTGCATTACCTATGTCAGAGAGATAACCTCGACGTTTTCAAGATGTTCGTCGAAAGAGGAGCAAGTGTTTACTTCCCTCCTTCCAGCAGGCTACTCCACTTCGCAATTTTGGGTAAATCCCGACGGATGGTGTCCGCTGTTCTAGCCTTGAATATTGGCGTGAATTAATGCAATGAGGCTGGCGAAACTCCACTTCATCTCGCGACCGAGGCCAACCGAGCAGATATAGTGCAAATATTTGTAGAAGCAGACGCCGATCGAAACATTGCGGATATGCAGGGGCGAACACCACTTCATGTCGCTTGTGCTCTGGGGAATGCCACAATTGCCCGGATGTTACTTTCGCATGACGGGCAAAGGCCAGCCAGAGAAGGCCTGGTATGCGACGTAAATGCCTTGGATGTAAACCATCGATCTCCCATGCATCTGGCAGCAAAAAGGGCAGATGTAACCCTCGCTGTGCTGCTGCTCGAATATGGTGCATCAGAATTGATACAAGACGACCATGGGCGATTGCCATTGCATGTTATTGCTGAGATGATTCCTGAGGATGCGAACCTGCTGGTGAATCACTTCACGCACCGCGGTGAAGATACAGGGCCTGATCAACTAGGGTTCTGTGAGTTGTTGCTTAGACGCAAAGAAGCACTATTAATCCACGATAAGGAACGTCGATTAGCATGGCAGATAGCTTGGGACAAGCGGAACTTCAAGCTGTTGTCATTGCTTTTTTCTGAAAGGTACTCTTCTGCAGGAGATCAACTAGCGTTCGCAAGCGCCGGCACCGCTCTTCTGGTGATGGATGCAGCAATAAAGGCCGACGCCATTGACCTCGTTGAGGCGTTAGTTGCACAAAGGGAATCGCTTAGACGTCAACTCCCGGAGTATCAAGTGGGAGTCTTTGATCAAATAGCAACGAATATGATCGACCGGCGACGTGGACGTTTATATCCGACTCAGCGGGCAGGTGCAGTAGAGACGGCAAGAAAAGCAAGAAAAGCAGAAGTGGACGTAGTGAATGTGAGATCGGAAGTAGCGAGCAGCTTTAGAAAAGTAAGAGGGTGGACAGCGTCAATTAGTGGAAAGACAACTGGAAAGAGAAAGGAAGACAAAAAGGTTTTGTAAATTGGTGACAACCAAAATTCAGAAGACCAGGAAATGATTACAATTAGCACTTGGTTAGTCTGTTACTTTTTGTGACATAGATCGTTTTTTCTGTGTCTACCGTGGGAGCTTCCGGAACGTTTCAGGGCAGCGTTGACCGCTTCTTACTGTCTGTTGTTTATTCATACTGTATTCACTCTTACTATCTTACTGTCTGTATGAAGCGGCTAAATAGGCGGTCAAACAATTTGCCACATTCTGAAAAAATATTTCACGGCCGCAGGTAATGTTCCGAAATTGCGCATGAATATCATTCCATTGTCTCTCGCACATTATGGGGCAGGATACTACAAGCATGTGGGCGGGGTGGGGTTAGGTGGGGATGCCAAGAAATTAAAAAAACTGTATGTCTGTGCGCGAGTTGGAACCATTCTTATCGTTGCTTTCTGGTCCGACATCAAACTTTCCACCCACCCAACTACCCTGCATTTAGCAATGTTCTGAACAAGTTGATCTTGGCATCAGTGCGAAACTCGTTCACCTCCCCAACAGAACTACACAACAGCACCAACCTCTCCACCTGCCAGCATCTCACCACGCCCCGGCCACCGGAGCCCGTAATACGCTGCGCTTCATTACATCATCCATCGTTCTTCCTCGACGTTACCAGTGAACGGCGCCTCATATGATGGATTCCTTCCAGAGCCACCTCTCCCAACACTCTTCGATAAGTGACACCACTGAACGAAGTCCCGTTCAGCACATTACCCGAGCAGCCGCACCTTACTCGTTCCACTCCGTGTTGACACCGCAACGGTTGTTCCCAGGTTAAAGACGGCTACCGCCACGCAGCAAAGCCTGACGAGACGTGAGGTTTGTCAGTACTTGCAGCGCCGGCCCCCAACACAACAAATGTAAATATCATGATTGGATGCGGTGTTTAATCTGGAACGTGATGCATTTCCGGGGGTGGTACGTACGATCGAGACTCTCTGGCACGTGGGCGGGGAGGGCTATGAGAGTCAGGGCTCCAAGATCAGGACTGACTTAAGCAGAGTCACGAAAGGATTCGGTTGGCTAACTGGGTGTTCGCCCAGGGTGGGCCATCAGTGAAGTGCCGCTAACTGACATGGAAATCAGGCTTTTAGTGGTTCATGCAACCTCCCTTCTCTTCCCGTTTCTCTGACGCTTGATATCTACCGCCCCAGCTCACGTTGACCATCGTACAGTGGCACACCATTGCACCATCTTCGCTTCACCTCCGGCATTACCAACGAAAGCGGGTTCAGGCCCATCATACCCGTAACTTGCAATGCGAATATTCCTCTCCACGAACGTTCGTCGGTCGCACACAGAGAATCTAGAAATTTTCCTCAGTTTGGATTCGGAGTGTCGGGTGGAGTACGGAAGCTTTTCTTCATGGGTACTGTGCGGGTGCGGGAGTCAAAGTGCTGGGGATGGGACGTAGGTGATGTTGAATGCAATGAATGTGGGGAGGCAATGTGGAGTATGGATGGAGAGAACGTAGGGCTGGGGGTTCGAATATATCAGTTCGGGAGTGATGTGCGGAAACAAGGTGTTGAGGCTTTGTGAGAATAATTAAACCTAGTCAGTGGCCTCATTGACGAGCTCTGAAATACCAACACCAAGAATTATTCATACTCTTAAGATGATCGTCGACAATATAAAAGAACCTAACATTTCCGCACATACACCCACATTTTGGAGTAACTCTTCCCCTTGACCCTGCAAAAAACTGTAAATTGATGACATTACAATCAAAGGCGTATCCATTTGTGATCAACCAGATAGCAATTCCCTGAGAGCTAACCATAAACTCCAAAATCTACCAATTTAGCGTAAAAATCCCTTCACAAACTCCAATCGGACCCTCTGCCATATCCCTCTCCCGAAAATAACTAAAACTCAAAATAAACCACGAGGAAAAAGAAATAGAAAAACACGTCTGCAGCCCTTCACTCGTTCGAATAATTTCTTAGCAATTTCGCAATGACACAATGTCCTTCATCCTCCGCCAACTCGGCAGCACTTTCAAAACGTATACCGTCCACGCAATAGTTGTCTGCGCCCGCACCAAGCAACAGCTGCACCATATCCAACCTCCCATGCTCTACAGCCCCTTCAAGGGCAGTTCTGCCGTGTTTTATTGCTGGCGCAGCATTGACATCCGCACCGGCCTTAAGCAACATGAAAGCAACACCAATATGACCGTTAATTGCGGCTCCTTGAAGAGCTGTAATTCCGCGTGAATATGCTGCAGATGTGTTGACGTCTGCACCCGCATCCAACAGAATAGTAACAAGCTCGATATTTCCCTTTTCTGCCGCAGCTTGGAGTACACTTCTTCCCAAATACTCGGTAGCTGGGGTGTTGACGTCTGCACCTGCATCCAACAGAATTTGAACAAGCTCGATATTTCCCTTTACTACTGCAGCTTCGGGTGCAGTTCTTCCATAACGATTGGCAACTAAGGCGTTGACGTCTGCACCTGCATCCAACAGAATTCGAACAAGCTCGAGATTTCCCTTTTCTACTGCAGCTTGGAGTGCAGTTCTTCCAAACCACTCGGCAGCTGGGGCGTTGACATCTGCACCTGCATCCAACAGAATTCGAACAAGTTCGACATTTCCATTTTCTGCTGAAGCTTGGAGTGCAGTTCCAGGATAATCGGCAGCTGGGGCATTGACGTCTGCACCTGCATCCAACAGAATTCGAACAAGCTCGACTTTTCCATTTCCTGCTGCAGCTTGGAGTGCGGTTCCAGGATGACCGGCAGCTGGGGCATTGACGTCTGCACCTTCATCCAACTGAATTCGATCACGCTCGACTTTTCGGTTTCTTGCTGCAGCTTGGAGTGTAGTTCTTCCACAATAAACGGCCGCTGGGGCATTGGCCTCTGCACCTGCATCCAACAGAATTCGAACAAGCTCGACTTTTCCATTTCTTGCTGCAGCTTGGAGTGCAGTTCCAGGATAACCGGTACCTAGGGCATTGACGTCTGCACCTGCATCCAACAGGATTTGAACAAGCTCGACTTTTCCATTTCCTGCTGCAGCTTGCAGTGCAGTTCTTCCATAATCATCGGCAGCTAGGGCATTGACGTCTGCAGCCACATCCAACAGAATTCGAACATGCTCAATGTTGCCTTTCGAAGCTGCTGCCGCGAGCACATTAGCACTGACGTCTGCTTGCGCGTCCAATAGAGTCCGGAGCAATTCGATGTTGCCATTTTCCGCAGCTGCTTGGAGGGCAGTTCCACGCCTACCACTATCACAACCATCATAATGAACCTTTCCATCATTATCACAAGCACAAGTACCATCATCAACCTCTTCATCATCGTATATCCCCTGGCACATGCCAGAAAATGGTGGTGCATTGGCATCAGCACTCTTAGCTAACAGGAATCGAACCAGCTCTATGTTACCGCGTCTCATCGCCAGCTGAAGTGCAGTATCATGCTCACCGCATTTCCGTTGGCAACCATTGCAAGATTGTACAGCATCGATATCCGCGCCCGCATTCAATAGTAGACTAGCCATCTCGACATTGGCAAACCTTGCCGCTAGCTGAATCGCAGTCATATTACAATAAACGAGTGTGTTCGTATTGACCGGGACGTAATTAACATTCGCACCCGCATGCAGTAGGATTCTAGCTAGCTCAATGTTGAGATTGCATATGGCGATTCCAAGAGGCATTCCACCCGATTGAGCACGCCGATTTGGATTACTACCTCCCTCAAGGAGAATCCGTACAACATTCATATCCCCCATCCGAACTGCATTTCCAAAAATATGATCCGCAAATGCTTCGGTTGTAGGCATTTTCACCGAGAGGAGGGATGCGAGCGTTGATTCTTGCTTATTGTTGATAACCAGTTGGAGAAGTCCGTTGGTGTGATTGTATCCTAACATGTTATTGGATGCGAGATACATCCCGTAGTTGATTAACCGCATCATGATATGTCGATTGGTTGGTTCCAGTGGCCCCTCGGAAAATGTCATACACCCTAGGCCTGCACAGCATTCTGCCTGGAGAGCGGTTTGCATGTGGGAGTACGCACTTCGAATGTTGTCGACGATGTCGATGTCCGGTTCCGCCATTATTAAAGGTAGCCCTGAGAAAAGGCTGCTGAAAGGTGGTGCGGTAATTCCGGTGCTCATTTGCGTTTCGTTTGTTTGAGCTAAAGAATTAGGCTGGTCAGGCAAGATTGAGTTGAAAAGTTGTTGATGAGACCACGGGCTTTGCCTGCCAGCGTCCAAGCCAACCAAGCCATGATTGATTTCAACTGCGTGGCTCTTAGCATTCAGAGTATCAACCCAAAAACTAAATGTGGCATAAAATTACCTTGGGACTGAACAAAGCCCTGGAATTGGAACCAAGGAAGATTTTCCAGATTGAACGCGAAGGAGACTTCCTCAAACGGAGTGAACACCGAAATTCCTCCCGGACTTTGTGGGCTTGCAGCTAAGAGAAGTTAGCGCTAGAACAGTGTTCACTACGGGATATTTTGAAATTTACCAGAGATATAGCGTTGCCCTGGCCAAGGAGTTGACAGGATCGGCCGGGAGTGCCGCGATATCTCTTTCTTGATCCTTTTATTCGGAATCTCGATGCCGTCGACACGTAACGCACTTTCCTTATCGTCTCGCTTACGTTTTTCCATCCGATGATGGACGAATTTCCACTCAACATTGTTCAGGTTTTTGCGGAAGTTCCATATTTTAAAGTGGCGTTCGTATTGGGCTTTACTGTGCGACTATCAGCATCGATTATTTAACAAAAGCTTGGGTACCCACGTGGCGTCAAAGTTGTGTTTCTTCATATAAAACATGACATCTTTGAGAGACATATTGTGCCCCAAGTAGAGGGTGTGAATTTCGTGTCGATGGCATTCCCATTGAGCCTCGTCTATTCGTAAAGGCATCTTCGCTCTTGAGGGATAATTTAGAATTTAAAGGTGCTTTGAAGATGGAAAACTGGAAAAGTGTAAACGTGGAAAAAGATAAAGGACTGTTGCTCGATGTGAGTGTCTGGCGGGATTCTCTGGGGTTTATAAACTGGTCGGGCAGCGTACGGATGAAAGGTTGTGTCGGGCATTATTGGTCCATTCCACAATCTGTTTTTCGTGTTGGGTTGCGTCAGCAGAAATCAGGTGTTGTACCTTATTGGTCTGTTCCACAATCTCTTTTCATGCGGGATTACATCCGCAAAAAGATGGTGTCGCACCTTATAGGTCCATTCCAGAATCTTATTGTCAGAGCCGCCAGGCTTGCTGTCACGTCATACATGGTTCGGGTATTGCATGATCTAAGCCTTGCGAACACATTGCGCAGCACAGTCCATTGGAGAATTACAGAATCTGCTACAACTAAATCGAGATAATTCCAGAACAACCTGCATCTACATTCGCAACCCCTGGTTTGTACCAGACACGTATGTCGGAGGCACCCGCCTCATTGGTGCAGTCCAAAATCTAAAGATAAGTTTGTACCGGTAGTGTTTATACAATGCTGATTATTGGTAACGTCCAGAATCTGTTCCCCCCGATGATCATGTTGCCCCATAGCCATGTAGAGCTGACAATTGTTAGACCGAGTCTTTAAGGAGTACGTCATCACGTGGCTATGGGTTAGGGCTGGCAGCTACTATATAGGCTACGTGTCATCTTAGACTTAGACTCCATCAATCAATCGTCTCAACAGGTTCGTCACAACAGGTTATGAGCCCGGGCGCGACCACGATCCGGACACCATTTTCGACAACTATCAAGCGATAACAGTCGAATCGCGAACCTTCATACGAGCGAGGCCGCAGGGTCCCGGATGCGTTGCGAACGCATCCGGGATCAAGACACCCTACGGACTCAGGACGACGATTCCACGATGCAAAGAACTCAGATGCCTACTCTCGACGAAATCTCACACTCAACCGCTTAGAGGCCTGCGATGGCTGCGATGGCCGCGATGGCTGCGATGGCTGCGATGGCTGCGATGGCCGCGGTGTTGAGTTCTACGAGTATACGAGATTACGGCAACCGAAGGACACGTCGACTGGACACGTTCGGGACAAGTACGGAGAGCAGTTTGGCAGGAGTGCAGGATGAGTTCGGGTCAACATCGGCATCATCAGGATGAGCTCGGGTCAACATCGGCATCATCGGATGTGTTCGAAGCGATTTCGTAACAGGTCAACCGGTGGTAAAGCCAAGAAGAGATCGACATACAGTATGGTTTGGATAGTCTATGAGAAGTGGGCGGGTAATGGACCGCGGATACTTGGGAGATGTCAGCAGATCGAAACCCCCGGGTAGCGCGGCGGTTGATCCGCTACAGTGCGCTGGGTATAGGATTTGGGCAACCCGAGAGACCGGCGGTGGCAATTGTGGCCATGAATCCACGAAGTCTATGGACTCCTCTACTGTGAGGACGAGGAAGCTTTGTTAGCTGTACAATGTGTACCTTCACCCTAAACCTTCAATGACGACAACCCCATTCGTCCACCCGGGAGGCCGCGTACGAGGATCCACGATCTACGGGAATGAGTTTCCTAGGGCTAGCTGAGACGGAAGAGCGACCTACGGAGAAGCGTCTCCAATTCGAATTGCAGCTATGGAGAAGCGTCTCCAATTTCGACACCGACACCGACACCGACACATACTCGACTACTCGAGCATCCGCCACCGTACAACAGTTTATGAGCACTTGCGTTTAAAAAGAAATGGCGATCAACACATCCATTTCGTTTGTCGAGCGGAAGTTAACATCGCCACGGAGAAGCGTCTCCAATTTCAACGCGCCACCGTACACCAGGTTATGCCAATTTCGACACCGACACTGACACCGACACATACTCCACTACGCGAGCATCCGCCACCGTACAACAGGTTATAAGCACTTGTGTTTAAAAAGGAACCGGCGACGATCAACACTTCCACTTCGTTTGTCGATCTATATACCGTCAATCACCAGAACTAGGCAATGCTTTGCCTAGTTCTGGAGATTGACGGTCTATAGAAGTAGCGTTGTCAACCGTCCCGTCCGTCCTGAAGAACGGTGCCGTCTTTTTTGAGGCCCGACGGGGTTGTTGTTGTTGTTTATTCATACTGTATGCACTCTAATTAGAGTACGACAGGACCTAATACCCCCTCCGCCTCCGGGCGAGCCGGCTAGATGGCGGAGCTCCCCCCCCGCTACCCTTCATCCCCGCTGACCTATGAAAGCTGAGAGATAGAAAGAAAATGACAATGACCTGAACAGAAGGAGAGGAAAGAAAAGAAACAGAAAAGAACGGATATAAACTCCACCGCCGCCGCCCCCCGCACCTGAATCAACCTCTGCGCCTGCTCCTGCTCCGTGCCGTCATTCATTTGGGCGGGAACTTCCCGACTTCAGTAGCTGCCAGGAAGTCCATCACCGCTTGGTTGCATTTTTCTATGGAAAACAGCTCAGAGATCTGCACGTGTCGTGCCCGACAGGGTGGACGGATGGGACGGCCGTTAACGGTAAATTTCCGTCCCCGGCCGACATCCATTGATGATTTGCAAGTCATAATACAAAATAGATATTCAGTAACATTAAGTACATTTCTCTATTATCTCGACTGTGAAGCAAGACCCTTCAACATCTGCTCCATCCGAACCATATCTGATTCTGGTGTTCCAAATATCAAGCCCTGCTGAACCCATGATTTCAAGTATTCTGATGCCTCAATAATATCATCACCCAATCGGTTTCGCTGATCACTATCCACTCCCGGCCATTAAGAGGCCGAGTGCATTATCCCGCAGCGAAACCTTCCTTATAATGCAAAAGTACTAAAGTAGCTTTGAATGTACATGGGTTTTTGCATTCTGGCTAGTTGCGTGAGGCTCGTACAATGCCAGAATTCAGTCAGCTACCTCGGCAAACTAATTATTTCAAAGCGCAACTATAAATCAACCACAACCTTCAACAAAGAAACGGGGACTTTAGAATCCACTCAAACTTTCATTACCCCTCTAAAGAGCTTTTTTATAAATTAGTTGTAGTACATTCTCGAAAGGTCTTATTTTCCACTCATAATTCATATCAAGATGAGACCTTATTGCGGAGACAATGTGCTAGGAGCCTCACGAATCAGTTCTTAATGAGCCTGGAAAGAGTCGGCTTCCAGTTAGGCATTCTGCTGCGCACTAAGTGAGACTGCTTGATATACCCAGGATGATTGATCAACGGATAAGTGGGATGTTTTAGGGTATATTACTATCAACGGTTGAATTGGCATGGTGGCTAGAAGGGGGGGGGAGGGGAGAGTAGGAAAAGATTTTGTTGTTCCATTCTTCTCCCCCAGCCTCGTGTTGTTTACCTTCGCTTGAGGGTGTAGATTTATTGTAACACAGGGGAAGAGAAAGGCCAGTTCCTAGGTGATCTGTACTCTTATACAGAGGCACAAGTGAAAAATCTGTATTCAGTGTGTTATAAAGCACTGCCAGAGCCGAATTTCACTTGAATTCGGTGTATGCTCCTTACTTATCTTTTGGAGAAACGGTCTCGGAATGTGCCCACAGCGTGTATATGGGATCCTTCAGATCTGGTAGTGGTATTCAACCTTTGGCTTTCACTATGTACAATAGTTTGGAAAGCACAGGGATGAAAAAATTATTTAGCTAGGAACATAGTGATAAAAAGTGTAACCAGCTCATAAAATATATCTTGCCCAAGTAAAATTCTATTAATCCTTGCTGAAAGTCATCAACCAGAAACAGGCTATCACTCTAAATACATATGAGTGGTTTACACGCAAGTGGACTGTAATAATCTTCAACAAGCTTCCAGTTTAGACATCAATTATTGCCTTTGTGTAAGGGCGTGTACGCCAGCGTCCGGCTGCGTAAGGGCCTGGATAGTGATTGTAGGATCACGGTTGCACATGTGGATCTGAGTGAGAGTATATGTAGAATTGAGTGGTAAGATTCTCGATGCTGATCTAAGACTCGTGACGAGCCGACTATATAAAACGGGTGTTACCCGGCCCTGGACACGTCACGTACATCCATGCCATTACATTATCCCCCTCTTAAGGCGCAGACCTCCTGGGCTGCATATCTTCGTACTCTAAAGCAATGAAACAGAACAACCTCCTATCTCCCGGTGCCGATTAGCCCCGTAACTGGTGACTATTCGGTTGATGCGGCGCCCGGGGAAAGTCCACCTCCAAGTGACTGCGATCCGGAGGTAGTAAAACCCGTGCCAGCGCCATTTGTACCGGGCCGGCATCCAATAGACAAGAAGCAAAATGAAACGTCCCACTGATCCCTCTCCTCCAATCTCGAGCCCCAGTTGCTCCCTATCAACGTGGCTTCCCCGGGTGCTTTCGATGAAACCCGTCGACCAACTCCTGGGCATGTTCGAGGTTGTCCGCCGGTTCCCAGCTTGTGCGTATGTGGCTGTATCCGGCCCACTGGACGAGGTAGAGGAGCTTCCGATAACGCCGTTTGGAGTCGAGAATGCCGGCGACTTCCCATTCTTCATCTCCTGATTCGTCGACAATTGTCGGTAGCGGCTCCGATGGCGGTTGACCAACGACCGGCGGTGTGTACCAATCAAGTTGTGATACGTGGAAAACATTGTGATTCCGCATCGTCTTTGGCAAGTCTAATTTGTAAGCGTTCTGAGTTATGATCTTAGTTACCGTATACGGTCCAGCGCGCTTGTAATTGAGCTTCTTGAAAGGCCTGGTCGTGCGGAAATGCTTGGTCGAGAGCCACACTCTATCTCCAACTTCGAAAGTGATCTCGTTTCCGCCAGCATATTTCGACTGTCGCTCCTGGGCATCTAGTATACTCTCTCGCAGGAGTCGATGGGTCTCTTCCAATCCTTCGAGTACAGCACCCGCTTGGATCTCCGATTTGAGGTTGGCTGGCGCTTTCGGTGCTTTGAATTGCATCTCGGGGTGCCGGTGGTAAACGGCCCAGAATGGAGTCATCATCGTCGAAGCATGCACGGAGTTGTTGTACGCGAATTCCGCCAATGGTAAGAGCTCGACCCAGTTATCCTGCTCGTAGTTGCAGAAGGCACGAAGGTACTGTTCCATGGTCTGATTTTGGCGCTCCGTTTGGCCGTCTGTTTGGGGATGGAATGCAGTCGAGAGTCGGTGATCTATGCTCATGTGAGAGCAGACTCGAGTACAGAATCGGCTGGTGCACTGCGTGCCGCGGTCCGTGATGATGTTATCCGGTACGCCTTGTTTGCAGATCACGTGCTCAAAGATCATCCGTGCCAGCTCCGGTGAGTCGATATCTTTCCGGCAGGGCAGGTAAATCGCCATCTTAGTCAGTCGGTCGTCAACTACCAGAATCCAGGTAAAGCCCGATGCCGTTGACTCGGGCAGGTCGGTGACGAAATCCATTGTGACTCCCTCCCAAGGTCTATAAGGTGGTAGCAGTGGCATGTTAACTCCATGGCGGGCGTGTCGTGGAGCTTTGATTCGGTGGCATACTTCGCAGCCGGCAACGTACTTTCGTACCGTAGCATCCATCGCAGGCCAATAAAAGTCTCTAGATACGAGTTCAGCAGTTCTAAGAGCTCCAAAGTGACCGGATTCTGGGTTATCGTGGAAAAGACTTATCACTTGCCTGCGCAGCGCATCATCTGCCGGCACGTATATCCTCCCCTCGTAGGTCAGGGCTCCAGAGATGACTTTCCATTGACTATTCCCTGTGTCCGTAGGTCCATCTTGTCCACCGCTCTCCGACAGATCGGAGATACCGACCATTGGAGGATCGACTATCTTCTTTGTTACGTCGATGGCCAGTGAGTCGGTAGCCTGGGCTGTCCTGATTGCCGGTAGGAGATCATTGTACGGTTCAACAGTGGTCGCTGCCAGAGTAGCCAATAGCCGTGCGGTGGGTCTTTCATATCCGATCTCATAATCAGGTCGTCTAGAGGGTCCATCTGCCGGGTTCGTGTTGACTTCAAGGTGCTCGATGATGAAGTCGTATGAAGAAAGGATCTCCGCCCACCTGGCCTGTCTCCGGGAGAGCACTTTTGATGTTTGGAAGTACTCGAGGTTCTTGTGATCGCACTGTATCAAGACCTTGTGATTGGCTCCCTCGAGGTAGTGCCGCCATTGTTTCATAGTCTCCACGATCGCTAGAAGCTCCCGATCGTACGTATCGTAGTTCTGTTCGGCAGGAGAGCATTTTCGAGAGTAGAAATTGACTGGTCGAAGAGTCCCAAATCCATCGTACTGATTGAGGATGCCGGCGATCGCGAAGCCGCTGGCATCAGTCTGGAGGAATATTGGCTTTGCCGGGTCGAAATGCTGGAGGATCGGTGCTTCGGTGAACGCCTTCTTGAGTTTCCGAAATGCTAGTTCGGCTTCCCGAGTCCACTCCCACTTCGGTGCAGGTCGAGGTGGGCCCTCGGAAGCCCTTGGAGCACGTGCCGTCTCCGCCTTCCTTAGTAGCTCTGTCAACGGTAATGTGATCTTTGCATATTTCCGAATGAACCGCCGGTAGAAGTTCGCAAATCCAAGGAGCACATGTATATCCCGGACTGATTTTGTGGTCGGCCAGTCTTCGATCGTCGAGATTCGGTCCGATTCCATGCCGACTCTTTCGCAATTGATGACAAACCCCTGGAAGCCGACCTCCGAGACTCCGAATTGACACTCGTCGGCCTTGCAATACAGACCGAATTCCCGTAGTCGTTCCAGCACTTTTCGTACGTGTCCATCGTGCTCCTTCTCATCGGTCGAATAGATGAGTATGTCGTCAAGGTAGCACACGGCAAAGTCGTCAATGTAAGCTCGCAAACAATCGTCAATGTAGGACTGAAACGTAGCCGGTGCATTTGTTAAGCCGAAGGGCATAACTCGGTATTCGAACTGACCGTACCTAGTTCGGAAGCAGTCTCATATTCATCGCCCTCTTTGATCTGAATGAGATGGTACGCGTTCCGGAGTTCCAATTTGGTGAAAATCCATGCTCCGCGCAGCCTGTCGAGCATTTCCGAAATGAGAGGTAAGGGGTACCGGTTCTTGATGGTTGCCGAATTGAGAGCCCGGTAGTCAACACACAATCGTAAGCCCCCGTCCTTCTTCTTCGCAAACAAGATCGGTGCTGCTGCCGGTGATGATGACCGCTGGATGAACCCATTAGCTAGGTTACTTTCGATGTATGCTTTGAGCGTTTTAAGCTCGACTTGCGAGAAGTTATAGATCCGTCCATATGGTATCTTACAGCCCGGTTCCAGGTCGATTGCATGGTCGATGGAACGGTGCGGTGCGAGTGTGTCAGCCTTGGTCTTGCTGAAGACCTCCACGAATTCCGAGTATTTGGCGGGAATGTAGCCTCCATCGTCTGTGTATACCCTTCCTATCTCCGGTTGCTCTCCATCTGTCGATGTTAGTCCATGCTTCATTTACAAGAATGGAATGGAGGAGGGGTAATCCAGGAGGCATTGTCATTAGCGGTTCGCTCCAGTGGAGCCAAGCCCCGCCGTCCAGTCTCTCCCTTCGGGTCTCGGCGAGCCAGTAGCAGTCATTCAAGGTTCCCATGTGGACGCTCTTCTGCTGCAACTACTGCTGCTGCTCCTGCTCGCTCATCCAGCATACGAGGGTATTCACCTTTCTTGTCAGTCCACTCTACCTTAGCTCCCAGCAATCCAATGCAATCCTCTATTCGTAGAGCGAAAGCCCCGGCAACCTCTTCGCTACCAAGCAGATCACCAAATGCTGTGGCCGAAAGCGTCTCGATGCTAACACCACTCCCTTCAGGTTGACCGAGTTGGGTATCTTCAGTGCCGTGCGATCCCGAACCGCAGGGAGTCCGCAACGACAAAAGCCGGTTCCGTGACCAGTCTATCTCCGGGTTCCGAGCTCGGAACCATGGTAGTCCTAATATTAAGTCATATGCCTTTATTGGGACGACTAGCAGCTCCGGTTCGTCAACCGGTGCCAAATGGTCAAAGTATTGAGCCGACATCGTCGTTTTCCGGCTGTCTCTCGCGTGCTCCATCACCTGTCCGTCGAGGCCAAGGGTGGTTGTATGTGCAGCTTCGTGTGGTAGCCCAAGTTTTCGAACGAGTCTTGGGGCCATAAAGATGCTCGTTGCGCCGCAGTCGATAAGTGCTCGTACGCGCTGCATTTCTCCGTGTCGATCTCGTATCATAACTTCGTGCATTATGTGTGCTGAATCAGGGGTCTCTGTGCCGCAGAGATATCGACTAAACATGTGAGCTCTCGGGCTCTCTAGAATAACCCTCGGTTTCAGTGCTATTCGATGTGGTTTTATCGCCTCCAGCGTTGCCATCAAGGCCCGTGTGCCTGCCGCCTGCATTCCCAGCTCCATCTCGTCCAACCTCTCTCGCCGAGCCAGGTACCGGGAGAGGTAGACTAGTTTTTTTGCTGCTGGGGATCAAATGATCGCGGGCGCTTGATGTGACGGTCATCGGAAGAGGTGGGTTGATTTTGATTCTCGGGCTTATTCTGCTCGGGGTTTCGGGCCCGGGAGTATTTGGTACATTCGAAAACGAGGGGGCCTTTGGCTCCGCACCGAAGGCATACACCCGCTTCCCGCCGTCGTTGTCGCTCTTCCGTGCTCACTCACGGTGCTGGTGGGCGTTTTGATCCCGATCCAGATCCTGATCCTGATCCTCCTCTTGTTCCCATGCCTAACCCTGAGCCCGATCCGGAGCCCGATCCTGAGCCCGATCCTGAGCCCGATCCTGAGCCCGATCCTCCTCCGGAAGGTGTTGATACTGATGGTTGATGAGGTCTATTCTTCCTCTTCTGGTGGCCGCCTCCAATCTCGGTTGACTGTTGCTGCTTATCGGATTTCCCTGGTGTCTCGACGTCTGCTGCTTGGTCGAAAAGTTCGTCGATGGAGTCGAATCTACCGTTAGTCTTAGTAAAGGGCCTTAACTTCGGCCACAAATAGGGTTTCAGCCCCGCCCAGATCATATCATAGAGCATGATCTTATGGTGTTCCTCATCCCAACCGGATTCCCTCCAGTTTCGTTGAAGTCGATTGGCGTATGCGCGTACGTTCTCGTCTGGGTTGTGGTAACCCTCCATCATTTTGTGGTAAGCCCGCGTGGATGAATTCTGCCTCCGGTCCTTATCTCCGTACTGCTTCCGTATTTCGGTAATGAAGAGGTCCAGATCGTGTAGGCACGGGTGGTCGTCGGCGAGTAGATCATGACCCCAGGTTACCGGGTCGGTCATGTTTGTCTTCTGCAGAGTGTGATCTGGATGGTTGACCCAGCTGCCGAGGTGGTCTAGTGCGTACTGGACTTTGTCTGTATCGCCGCCCGGGAATAGGTGATTGTGAGTTCGAAAGTTCGAGCGAAGGGAGCCGAGGAATGTCTCCAATTCCCGCGCACCTCCGCGGTAGCGTGTAAGGGCGCGTATGCCCGCGTCCGGCTGTGTAGGGATACGGCTGATATTATGGTATACGGTTGCACACGGCGCACGAGTGAGATCAAGTGGAGAAGTAAGTAGTAAGATTTTCGGTAAAGATCT